>Ga0105044_10006358_pt1 | contig 16242 bp, 14 predicted proteins | sample MAT01_FD_78092 | JGI IMG/M metagenome (GOLD analysis project Ga0105044, IMG submission 78092) | Freshwater microbial communities from Lake Fryxell liftoff mats and glacier meltwater in Antarctica - MAT-01 | ecosystem: Environmental > Aquatic > Freshwater > Ice > Liftoff microbial mat | place... | reverse complement strand
CCACCAAACGCATTTGCTGTAGATCTTGTTACTAATGATCCATCAGCAATTGTAGGATCACCTTTTTCAAAGCCTTGACCACTACCAAAATTAGCTAGTAAAGCAGTAACAGGACCTGCATCAATCGTAGGGAATGTAGTTGAGCGGTTAAATTGAGCTGCATTTGGAATTATACCAGTCATTTGTACCCTTTGGATTTGAGTTCCAGGACCAAATGCTGGAGAAGTAGTTGCCCACATTTGGTTTGTATCTGTTGGAACAGTTGCAGTAGAATAAACTACAAAACCAGGAGCCATAGCAGGTAACCCAGGTCCACCATTTGGATCAGGCCCAACAACAAGTTCTCCTGTTACATTTACTGCTTCGATACGATATTTAAAGAAGTATTGAGTACTTTGTTGCACTCTAAATGTAAAATATGGAGCAGGTTCTTGGTTAGCAAGTGACCAAACTAATGGATCGTCATAGATTGGAGCCTCGTTTAGGGCTGCTAATCCTTCGTTTGATAAAGTGTTTTTTCCAGATACATCATCAGGGAAGATATCCTCTAAACCTAACGGGCGATAAGTTAATTGCATAACTGCACGTTGTGTTGTAGATACATTAGCATTAGCTACAGCAGTAGTTGGATCAGGTAAAGCACCATTGTTGTTCCAAGTATTACTGTTCGATCTTGCACCTATAAAGGCGATGTTACTTAACGATGTTTGTACATCTAAAGTAAAAAATCCACCCCATCCACTAAAACCACCACGGACATAAATATCGACAATAATGTTTTCTGTTCCATTCCACTGTACACCATTTTCAGCACCAGTAGAGGAAATTGCAGCAGTATTATCAATAAGAGGATTAGTAACAGGTGCTGTAACATGTTGCCCAAAATCATATTTCTGCCAACCGTTCCCTGGTCCTCCAACAACATTATTTTGTGTACCAGCAGAATTAATGAAGTGTCCTCCATTAGTTTTGTATGCACCAACAAAATTGGTTAATGGATTGTAAGCACCCATTGAAGCTGCTGTAGTGGCATTATCATAATTAACCCAAGAAGTCGAAGGGACTGTTGTAGTTCTGAAACGAAGATAGTAAGCAAGAGGAGCAGGGTTTCCACCTTGTGAACCATCAGTCCAATCTGGATTTCCAGCAGTAGAATTGGTTCTAAATGCAGCAGAAAGAATTAAACCAGGTGTTAATCCAGCTGCAGTTAATTCAGCAGCAGTATAAAACAATTGGGTTCTACCAGCACCAAGAAGTTGGGTAAAACCCATACCTTGTGCTGTAAATGGATTAAACGATTGAGCATTTTGGAAAAATGTTGTCGCTCCACCCACTGTTACAGTAATTTGCGATAAGGACGGTGCAGCTCCTCCGAGATAGAGAGCAATCACCAAGGTCAAAAGTAACGTACTTTTTAGAACGTTGTACATATTGAATTCCTTTTGTGTTAATAAATATATTTTTTGTTTGTTTCTTTTCATCGTATGTAAAATGTTATCATCATAAAACTTTCTGCTAATACTTTGTATACTGTTTTTTTTCAAAAAAGGTTCCAAAATTTCTGAACTTTCTTAAGAAAGGCTTCAGAAGTATTGGATTTTCCATTGTTGAAATACTACAATTCTAAATTGTAAATAGTGCACAACGACACTTTCTTGCAACATACTATCAAAAATATGAATATAATTTGATAATACCAAATGCAAAAGCCTACCAATCAAAATAATTCTTTGTTTGGCAAGCATTAGGTTTCAAATTGAAACCACCTTTTTTGATGAATTTCAAAATTCAATGTACAAAACCCTGTAAAAAAAATGCAATAGAATTTACGTATAATTAAATTATTCTGTCAATACACCTATGAACGAACAGAAGCTAAAGTTATGATATATTTGATATTACTTTCGTAACGTTTGATTTAATTTTGTCAAAGCATTTTTGACTTGGGGATTATTCTGTTTGTAGTTTTCAATCATCTGAACAGCATGAAGTACTGTAGTATGATCTCGACCACCAAATGCAGCACCAATATTTTTTAAAGATTTTTGAGTGTGTGCTTTTGACAAATACATAGCAATTTGTCGAGCTAATGCAATTTCTTGTTTTCTTGATTTACCTTCCAATATTTCAATAGAAATGTTGTAGAAGTCAGAAACTGCTTTTTTAATTTCATTAGTATCAATAGAATGATGCACTATTTTAGTTGCAATGGATTCAATCACATCTTTGACTAATTCTAATGAAACCTTTTTTTGCCCTAAGGTATAATTTGCAACAATACCAATTAAAACACCTTCTAATTCTCTAACTGAAGAAGTAACATTACGGGCAATGTATTCAATTATATCTTTAGGAAGCTTAATGTTTTGAGATTCACATTTTTTTTCCAAAATTGCCATTCTCATTTCTAATTGAGGGGGTTGGATATCAGTTACTAATCCCCATTGAAACCTTGAAATTAGTCTATCTTCAATATTTGAAAGATCTTTCGGTGGTTTATCGGAAGTTAGAATTACTTGTTTTCCATTTTGATGTAGTTCATTGAAAATATGGAAAAAGATTTCTTGCGTTCCTGGACGGTCAGATATAAACTGAATATCATCAATAATTAGTAAATCGATAGAGCGATAAAATTTATTAAACTGAGGGGTTGTTTTATTTACAATAGAATTGACATAATCTGTAGTAAAACGATCGCAACTAGCGTATAATACTCTTACTTTGGGGTATTTATTTAATGCAAAGTTTCCTACTGCCTGAATTAAGTGGGTTTTACCTAAACCTGACTGACCATAAATAACTAAAGGATTAAAACGAGATTTTCCAAGATTTTCGGCAACTGAAAGAGCAGCAGAATGAGCTAATTGATTGCTTTCACCACTGACAAAACTTTCAAAGGTATGATTTGGTTTCAAGTTTAAGGGTATTTCTTCTTTTAACTTATTAGAAGAAAAACCAGTTATCGATTCTTTTGCAACTTGACTATTTTGGGAATCTATATTATTTTTACCTTTAGTTTGAATTCGAACGGCTCTGTCTTCTAAGCTAAGTTCGCCTTCTGCTTTGAGATATTTATATATAACATTCGATTCTTCACCTAATACATACGAGAAAGCATTTTGTGTTTCCGATAAATAGTTTTCCTGAACCCATTGAATATGCAATTTTGTAGGTGCTTGCAAATACAAGGTTATGCCATCCCAGCCGAGAGCAATGATAGGAGCAAACATTGTTTTGATAACCGGTGCAGGAACCGACGCATCTTCAATTTGCTTTTTAACATTTTCCCAGATTTCTTGAGCTTTTTCTTGGTTTTGAAAAACTATTGTCTCGTCGAGTCTTTCTTCAGATTTTGATTGAATTTTTGGTAATTCTTCATCTGAGAACATCTCGAAGTTTTCGTTTCGTTGCATTTTCTCCTTTAAACCCTCAGCATACTACTTGAAGAAAGAATTTTGAATTACGTATATTTTCTTTCCACATAGAAAGTTTTTTTCAATCAATAATAATTTGTGGACTGCAAATTTGCACAAGAAAGTACCATATTCCCAAATCTTTTTTCAATTTCTTGAAAATAATATAGAATTTTCGAAGTTGTAGTTCGTTATATGGGGAATAAAAATTTTCAGAAATTTCAAAACATTCTGTGAACGAGCCAATAAAAATTACAATGTTTGAACAAGAGTTTGATGGTTTTGTTCAAATTTGCAGCAGTGACTATATTCAAAGTACCAGTGGTAGATGTTTTCAATTTGAGGATAATATTGAAATTGCTGTTTTTCGTGAGAACGGCGTGTTGTATGCAATTTCAAACATTTGTCCTCATCAACATTCATCGGTCTTACATAAAGGTTATGTTGAAGATTGTACTATTACTTGCCCACTTCACGGGTGGATATATTCTTTAGAAACTGGCAAAGCACTTGGTGGCGGTGCTTCAGTAAAAGTGTATAAAGTATTTGAACGTGATGGGTCAGTTTTTTTAGAAATTCCAATTGCTGAGGAACCTTCGTGGGCAAAGAATATGTAGAAAATATTACTTCAATAAAGGGAAGAACAACATCTTTAAAAAACTTTTGTAAACAAAATGGATTTATCGATGTTGGAATTGCTAAAGTAGCATTGTTAGAAAAAGAATACAACAATTATCAGCAATGGATAGATAACTCATTTCATGGCACAATGAGTTATCTTGAAAAGTTCTCACAACGGCAAAACATTAAAGAGATTCTTCCAGAAGCTAAATCGGTAATAGTAACTGCCACAAATTATTACACACCAATACAACACCCTTCCATTCTTTCTGAAAATGAGGGAAAAATTTCACGATATGCTTGGGGAGAAGACTACCATTTTTCTGTAAAAGATAGATTAGTTTTAACTGAGAATTTTTTGAAAGAATTATCTAAAGATTCTATTTCAAAATCGTATGTTGATACTGGACCAATTTTAGAAAAAGCATGGGCTGTTCGTGCAGGGCTTGGATGGCAAGGGAAGCATTCAAATGTAATTTCACGTAATCATGGTTCTTGGTTTTTTATAGGTATAATTCTATCGAGTTTAGAATTTGAGTACGATTCACCAGTTAAAGATATGTGTGGGTCTTGCACTGCGTGCATTGAAGCTTGCCCAACAAATGCTATAGTCGATCCTTACATTGTGGACGGTACGAAGTGTATCTCCTATTGGACTATAGAAACAAAACCAGATATTCCAATACCTAAAGAAATTGCAAAAAATTTAGATACTTGGGCATTTGGTTGTGATAGGTGCCAAGATGTTTGCCCTTGGAATAGATTTCAAAAGGAAACTACTGAAACTATTTTTTCTCCAAGAGAAAATCAAACGACATTGACTTTTCAAGAAGTTGCTAATTTAACTGATGATGAATTTAGAATTCGTTTTAATCGTAGTCCTATAAAAAGGACAAAACTTGCAGGATTGAAAAGAAATTTTACAGCACTACAATCTGGCTCTGATTCCAAAATTAAATTGTAGTTGTTGTACGTCCCAAGTTGAAGTTGGGAACAATGAATTTAACGACCGATGATAATTCATTTCAAAAACTCCTTGCAATTGGTAAGAAAAGGGAATAAGAGTTCCGATGCCTACATTAGCATTCAAAAAAGGAGAAAAATCACCAATTGAGTTTGAAGAAAGAGTAGTTGTTTTTGATTCATTTGGATATAAAAACGATACTGGTGCGTCGATACGTTGTTCTAATAGCACAGAAGAACTAATTGGCATCGAATACCCAATCCCACCTTTAAGATAGAATGGTGATAGTACAAACCACTCTACAGAAGCACCTACTGTTGCATACAAAGAACTATTTGAAAGAAGTGTTGATTCTTGTAATGGAACAACAGTTCCCGTAACTTGGTCAAAAACATTTACTAACGAAGAATCGGGTGATTCAAAAGTACCACCAATTTTTTGGAACGAAACTGAACCATTGACTGAAAATTGTTGAGAAAATCTTTTTCCAAAATATATTGAACCGAACCCACCAAAACCACTTGCGTCACCAAATGATGGACCAGTTCTGGGTAATAATGCAGAAGAAGAAAAATCAGTAGATTGGAATGAATAATTCAAAGACGCCATTACACCATAGTAGAATGATGAACGAGGAAGACATTCTTCCTTGTCACCTTCACAAGTAGTGTATGTTAAGCCACCTTTGATATCATCAGTTGTATAACAAATTGTGAATAATGATTGATTTCCTTTAACATCAATTGCTTGAACAATCATTCTACCAATTTCATTGTTATTAATAGCTTCTATAGTAAAAGAGGCCTGAGACATACCCGAAATTATTTTTGGTAATTTTGTTTGAAGGTTCGATGCAAATACAATATTTACTTTTTCTAATCCAAGATCGGTTGCTCTATCATCTTTTAAAATTACTTCTATTCCCGTTTTCTTAATATTTTCATTCAACATAGGAGGATCTTCATCCTTGAGAGAATCAATTTCTAAAAACGATTGTCCACCAATATTCCCATACGCATCGTAATTGTCTTCATTATACCCAAATCCGTAACTATAAAGACCAATAGGTACATCCGCTGATATGTTGTGTGTTCCAAACGGAATTTGGATAGAGGCAAAGGAATAATTACTCATACCAATTTTATTGAATTGAATTGCATCTACACGTGCACTATCTAAACGGACTGATGCAACATTATCTGATGGGACAATAACATTAATAAAATGTTTCCAAGCACCAGAAACTGGAGTAGCAAAGCGATATTTTTTTAGAAATTGTTGAGTAGGAGAAACTAACAACATCATCGGATCACCTAATGAATCACCATTTCTCATTCCTTGAGAATATTGCGTTACTAATATTGGTTTGGTAGCATTTACTTGAACTACGCTTCGTAAATTATTATTCTCATAGAATTGACCAGCCTCTAAAACTGCTACTTGTTTGTTGTCTTCAAAAACTACAGTATTATTTTCGTTGGCAATAATTCGGTAAGTAGATTTTGAACGACCTTTAAACTGACCAACGTAAAATTGTTTACCCCACGAACTAATTGGTGGAAGTTGTTCTACTAAATGGTTACAAGTTCCAACTGCTACAGGTACATTCGCACATTGGTGACCAGAAAAAACTGCTATTGGTTTATTGGAAACTATTAAAGATCCAGTTAGATCATTTTTTGAAGATATTTTATCATCAGCAGTTACTTGATAGGCATCACCTCGGTTTAGAACAATTCTAAACGGAACATTTGCCGGACGACCACTTAACAAGGAATAAGTAGGTACAATTTCAATTGTAGTTGAATCTTGAGTTGCAACAATTCCAATTTGAGAAACGAATTCACCAATGACAGTCATTGCTACTGCTCTATAAGAATTCCCAAGTACCTTCACAGGTAAACCAAGATAGGTGTCAGTTGACATTTTTTTATGGTTTAATCCGTAAACCATAATTGGTTTTGTTGAAACGACATGAATTCCCATTTTACGAGGAATTTCAATTTCTAAAAATTGAGCTTCAATCGGCAATTTTACTGTTTGGACAATATTCTTTTTTATTACATATCTTTGTGAAAAACCTATTGCATCAATTGATACTCTGATTGTGTCATCAAAATCGGAAGTAATGAACAATTGAAGTGTTTGTTTGTCAGTTTTGTTTTTTTCAGGACGTTGAAAATTTTGCTGAAAAAGCAACCAAAATTCTGTTCCTTCAGGGTTCTTTTTTATATATTGAACATCATCTTCAGATAGAGAAACTGAAGGAAAAACAATACTTAATGTCAAACAAAAAAGCATTAAAAACAATGAAGATAATTTAGGGTTAGTCAGCATAATTATACTATTTTAAATATAGGAAATTTTGGAAATAAACTCCTTCATTTGTTTCCATTTGAAGACTATAGGTACCAGATGCATATTCCCAAGGGTCCATATTTAATAAAAAAGAATATTCTCCTCGTAGCCGAGTAATTTCTGGAAATTTGAGTATAGTTTCACCTTTTGAGTTAAACACAGTAAAAACAACTACTGTAGTTTGATTTATACTATACTTAAATTCGCTTGTACTAGAAAATGGATTCGGAAAGTTTTGCCCAAGAAATTCTGGAAATGACTGTAAAACTTGTTTGTTATTTCGAACTGTTATAGTTCCTCTTGTTCCGTTTGGAACTGGAATATTCACACCATTTTGTTCAATAGTTTCTAATTGAAATGTAGTAGTTGAATCTTTCCCCGCTAAAGCTTGAAATTCTAACGCTAGCAACTGATTCATAGCTCCAGTAAAACTTGTTTTGCAAGTAAGGAATACTTGCATTTGGTCAGGTGATGTATATATCTGATTTATAGTAAATTCCGGACATGGAATTACTGTAGGAACAACCGGCTTAGCAGAAAGTAATGTAACCACTTGTGGGTTAAATTTAAATGAAAATCGAATGGAATCTATAGTAGAATTTTCCTGAAAGTTGATCGGTAATTGCAATGAAAATACTTCATTTTTATCGACAGTTATAGACGGGATATCTACTGTTACTTGCCCTTGCAGGATTGTGAATGTACCAATAACAAACAGAATGGAAACGAAAAATATACGATTCATAGTTTCTTAATTTTTAAAATAAGGTTGTTGCTAAAATTGTTTGAAACAATAGCAACGATTCCTTTTCAGTAAAAGGAGTTGCACTTGAAATTTCTAATGGAACTAAAGCAAGTTCATAGAGTTTCTTTGTAGTTGTTTTTAAGAGTGCAACTCTTACTTTTTGAGTATTTCCCAATGATGTAAAAGAATACAAAGGTATTTCTTTTAGTCCATAGGGAATCAACTCATAATCACTTGCCATAAATAATTGTTCAGTGGCTGATTCTTTTTTCTGTTGAAAATGTAACCTAGCAACATCTGCCATATCTTCATCTTCCAAAAGTTTTGTCATTGCAAGAGATTGAATAACCTTACTTACTATAAAAGCCATTGTGTAATCTTTATTTACAGCTATTGCCACAATTTCGCCATTTGACACATTATTTTTCAAATCAGAAATGTCAATAAAAAACCAATCTTTTGGTTTAAAAGTAACAATCTCAGAATCTGGAGTAATAATTACATCGTTTGAAAGTAATTGAGTTGCTTCAGCACGGAGTTTCGACATTTCAATTTTTTGCTCTGTTTTAGGAGGCGGAGCTTTTTCTTTAACAATGATACAGCTTGGTATTGCTAGCACAACCAATAGTATTACTATTAAAGGAAATATTTTCTTAAAAGTCAGGTTTCTTTTCACCAGCATTTATTTCTATTGGTAATACATTTTCTTTCGGGACTAACGGACAACTGTAATTATCATTATATGCACAATAAGGATTATATGCCAAATTAAAATCAATTATATAATCTCCATTTGGTACTACCGGAATATCAAGATATCTACCAACTCCGTATGTTAACTTACCTGATGTTGCATCTTTGAATGGAACAAAAAGTAAATCTTGATTTTCATCGTTTTGATAATAAAAGGCTTCAAGAGTATATTGTTTATCGTTTATAACAAAGTTCAATGTGCCAGCTTTTACATATATTCTTGTTTCACCAAATTTTGTAGTATTAACACTTGCTGTTTCTTTCTGTTTAGATGCTACAAAGGTTGCAGGAATAGAAAAATCTTCTGTTGGTTTATAATAAGGGAGACCTTGAAAAGAAGTTCTTTTTGCTACAGGAATTGGCGATTGATCAGTAGTTTTAAAATTATTATTTTTGAATTCCCGGTATTTTAGAATTTCTTCAGTATTAAAAGTTGGGTCTTCTGAATTTGGTAATTTGTCAATCAATTCATCTTCAGAATTCGTGCAAGAATTCACCATTAGAACTGAACAAATCGCTAAAAGTATTAGTGTATATTTCATAATTTAATTTAAAAGTTTTTCCACATCATCGATTCAACAGGGAAAGCAGTTTTAGTGTTGTATTTTGCATTCGTTTTTTGAGAGTACAATGTTGTTACATTTCCTTCGGTAGTAAAATATATCAACTGTGCAATTGGCATTCCTGCATATACTCTTACTGGTTGTTTAACCGAAATTTCTAACGTCCAAAAATTACAAAATCCAACATCCCCTTTTCCAGCCGTAGCATGAATATCTATTCCTAAACGACCGACGCTCGATTTTCCTTCTAGAAAAGGCACGTGTTTATGTGTTTCAGTGTATTCTTCAGTAACACCTAAATAGAGCATATTTGGAAGTAAAACAAAACCTTCTTCAGGAATAGTAAATCTTTCTACAAGGTTATGCTTTTTGGAATCAAGAATTTCGTCTACATAGGTAGCCAATGTTGCACCTAAGTGTACATCGTAACTATTTGAGCCTAAACATTTCACAGAATAAGGTTCTATTACAATAGTTTTGGCGTCAATTTCTTGTAATATTTGTGTATCAGTTAATATCATTTCAGTTTAAAGAAGATTAATGAATTAGTATTATCTTTATGAAAACTTACAAAAATACAGTATATTCCGTTCTACAGCAAAAAAAACACGAAAAACATTTGATTAGGAACGTATGGTACATATAATTATTCCATCAGGAGGTAAAGGTTTACGATTTGGAACAACTATACCAAAACAGTATTTAGAGCTTAATTGTATTCCAATTTTAGTACGTACTTTACTTCGGTTCGAAAACGAACCATTAGTTTCTAAAATTCATATTGCTGCTGAAAGTTGTTTTATCGATCAAATTCTTTTATGGAAAAAAGAATATTCAATATATAAATTGGAAACGGTGGTCGAAGGTGCTTCAGAACGTCAGTTTAGCATTTTTGAAGTATTAAAATCAATAACATTTACCACGGAGGATATAATTTTAGTTCACGATGCAGTTCGTCCATTTCCATCCAATTCCTTAATTCAAAGAATAATTGAAAAAACACTCTTATATGGCGCTTGTATTCCAACTTTGCCGATTACAGATACCATTAAACGAAAAAACAACAATAATAGCGTAGTGGAAACTTTAGACCGCTCAGAATTGGTTTCTGTTCAAACTCCACAAGGGTTTCGTGCTTCTGTTCTTATAAATGCTTATGAGTTCGCTGTAAAAAATTCAATTTTAGGAACAGATGATTCTTCATTAGTAGAACGTATTGGTGTAAATGTTTACTGTGAAGAAGGCGAAATTACAAATATTAAAATCACTAACAAAGAAGACATTGTAAAAGCTGAACAAATTCTACTTGGTTTAAAAAAAATCCTTCATTAAGCTGAACGTGCAGATTTTGATTTCGTTGCTTTCTTAGGGTCTGGTTCTTTTTTGTTCAGTAACAATTCTAATTCATTTCTCAATAACTCAATTTGTTGTTTTAACTCTATATTTTCTCTTTCAAGACTTTTGAATTGATTTTCCAATGGAGAATTTTGAGGCACTTGCTTTTCAATTTTTTTAAGAGAGTTTGGTTTCCCACTTAATACTTCATCAACCATTTTATCAAATTCATCTTCTTCTATTCCTATTGATTCTTTTTCAGAAGGAGTTTTGTCTTTAAACATTGAAGGATTTTGATTCCCTTTTAAGAGTGGCAACGTAGGCTTAGATGGTCTAGGGGCACTTCTAAGGTCGTTAAACTCTTCTTCTTCAAGGGGTATTGGGGTTTCATAGTATTCTTCAATAGGAGATTCCATATCCATTTCTGGAACATATTGTTCAATTTGCTTTTTGCTATAATTTTTTTGCTGTTTTTTCTTTTGAGAAGAAACAAATTTTTGAGATGGATTTAACAAATGCATTGTAGACTCCAAACTGGAATTAGAAGGCGGTAAGATTTTGTCGTACAGCTTTACAGCTTCAATAAAATGATCTTCAGCGGCGATCTCGTCGCCTTGGTCACTTTCTAATAATCCGAAATATTCTTCTGTGACTGCCTGCCAATAAATATTTTTATGGCTTGTAACAATCCGTTTTCCTTTTAAAAGAAAATCTTTTGCTTCATTGTAAAAACCAATTTCTCGATAGGAATTACCAAGTTTGAGGTAACGAATACCTAATTCCAAATCGTTTCCTTTTGCGACAAGTGGTTGAATAAACCAGCATTGAGCAACAAACAAAGCAAAGAATATAAATCGAACTTTCATTTTTAATTCGAATGAAATAGTAAAAAGTAATAGCTGCAAAAACATTCTATATGGGTAATAGACTCAAATTTACGAAAATATTGATATAAACGAAGAAAAGCAGTGATTTCACTGCTTTTCTTCGTAATGTCCTATAAGCGATTAGCGACGTCGATTGTCATACGGACGACGGTCATTATTGCGATCATTCCTATCTGTTTGTGGGGGTCTCGGACGACGTTCTGGTTCAACATACCCTTCTGGTTTTGGGAATAAGATTTTGCGAGATAAACGGAATTTCCCATCGGATTGAATTTCCACTAATTTCACTTCTACTTTTTCACCAACTTTTAAGATATCACCAACATTTTCGTATGGCTCCCACTGAATTTGACTCAAGTGAAGAAGACCTTTTGTTTTAGGCATAAATTCTACGATTGCTCCTAAGCCTTCACGTACTTCTTTAATTGTAGCCATATAAATTGTACCTTCCGATGGAGGAGTTGTAATTTGACGAATTCTTCTTACAACTTCATCTGCTGATTCTTTCGAAGTTGCAGCAATTACAATTTTACCGTCATCTTCGATAGAAATTTCGGTATTTGTTTCTTTCGTTAAGGCACGAATATTTTCTCCTCCAGAACCAATAACAGCACCAATATATTCCACAGGAATCATAATTGTTGTTAACGAAGGAGCATACTGAGACAATTCTGGACGATGAGTATCTAATACCTTATTCATTTCATCAAGAATGTGCATTCTACCTTCTTTTGCTTGCAGTAGTGCAGTTTTCATAGTTTCGAATGAAAGACCTTGAATTTTCATGTCCATTTGACAAGCAGTAATACCATCTTTGGAACCAGCAACTTTAAAGTCCATATCTCCAAGATGATCCTCATCACCAAGAATATCGCTCAATATAGCTACTCTATCACCTTCTTTAATAAGACCCATAGCAATTCCAGAAACTGCCTTTTTAAGAGGAACACCAGCGTCCATCATAGCCAAAGAACCAGCGCAAACTGTTGCCATTGACGATGAACCATTCGATTCAAGAATGTCTGATAGTACACGAATAGTATAAGGGAACTCTAATTCGTCCGGTACAAAGTATTGCAAAGCACGTTCAGCTAAATTTCCGTGACCAATTTCTCTACGGGAAGTACCCATCATACGACCAGCTTCACCAACGCTAAATGGAGGAAAATTATAATGTAGTAAAAATCGACGATCAAAAGTTGGTTTTAAACCATCAATCATTTGTTCGTCAGATTTGGTGCCTAATGTAATTGTTGTTAAGGATTGAGTTTCTCCACGGGTAAACAAGGCAGAACCGTGGGGACGTGGTAATAATCCAGCTTCAATTGAAATTGGACGAACTTGCGTTGTAGAACGACCGTCTAAACGAATTCCTTCTCGAAGTATCATTTCACGCATTTCTTCTTTTTCAACAGAAGAAATTACTTTTTTAACAGTTCCTTCTAAATTTACACCAGCAAATTCTTCTTTTTCGCCAAATAAGCTAACGATATGTTCAATAGTATTTGTTCGTATTACTTTAAACTGTTCTTTTCGAATATCTTTAGTAGAAGAAGTACGAATTTGATCTTGGATTGGTTGTCTACAAAAATCGCTTATTGCAGAAAGTAATTCAGGATTTACTTCAACAGTTTTAAAAACTTTTGGTGCTTTAGAACCAGCCTGAGCAACCATGTCAAGTTGAAGTTTATTTAATATTCTAATTTGATCGTGTGCAAAAGCAATAGCTTCTAAAAACGTATCTTCACTAATTTCTTTCGAAACACCTTCAACCATTACCAATGAATCGTCGGTACCAGCTACAGTGATTTCAAGTTCCGATTCTGCTAATTGAGCATACGTTGGGTTTACTATATACGTATCTTCGATTTTTGCAATTTTAACTTCAGAAACTGGACCTTCGAATGGAAAACCACCTAATAATAAGGCAGCGGAAGCTCCTGTGGTTCCCATTACATCTGGATCGAAATCTGCATCAGCAGAATACACAGAAACAACTATTTGTGTTTCGTTGTACCATCCTTTTGGGAACATTGGACGAATTGGTCTGTCTATCAGACGAGCAGATAATATTTCTTTATCACTCGGTTTACCTTCACGTTTAAAGAATCCACCAGGGATTTTTCCTGCTGCAGACATTTTTTCACGATATTCAACCGTTAATGGTAAAAAATCGATATCTGTTTTTGGTTCGGTACCTGCACATACAGTTACAAGAACCATTGTATCACCGTGACGAACCATAACAGCACCGTCCGCTAATTTAGCGAAACGACCTGTTTCGAGTGAAAACTCGTGTTCGTTGAGAATTGTGTTTACGGTTACTTTTGCCATTTTTATGACCTTTCATTGGTAAGCACACGCTGTGTGCTGGGTTTTTATATTGATAAATATATTATTCTATATTGATTAAGACAGACTTGCAGCTTTGGAATGGAAGGTGAAGGAGGAGTTTGCATATTAAGGACACATAAATTAAAATGGTGTACTATTTTGTAAACAGTACACCACATAAAAACTTATTACTTACGTAAATTTAATGCAACTAAAACTGCTCGATATCTTTGAACATCAACATGCTCTAAATATTTTAATAATTTACGACGTTTAGAAACCATCATAATCAAACCACGTTTGTTGTGATTATCTTTTTTATTAGTAAGCAAATGTTCTGAAAGTTGTTTCATGTGTTCAGTTAACATAGCAATCTGAACTTCTGGTTTTCCAGTGTCCTGATCATTGGCTCCAAAACGCTTAACTAGCTCCAATTTTTTTTCTTTTGACAGCATTATACAGATCTTCTATCTATTGTGAGTTGAATTAAATTCTTCTATAGTATACAAATATAAGGTATTAATTTTAAATTACCAAATATTCTACAATGAATTTACTTTACATTTACATTTTATTACTCCTTTAAATTCCAAAAAAATCATCAAATACTTTGACCAAAAGAGTTCAGCTTTGATCAAAACGATTAATAGTAGTACAAATCTATATTTCCTACTCAAGTTCAGAAATAAGTTCCAACTATTCTAAAACTTATTATAACAAAATCTTAGTTCGATAGGAATTTCAAATATCTTGTTAAAAAAATCTTTATATCAAAAATCAGTACAACATTTCAATTCAGAAATGTTGTACTGATTTTATATCGATTTTAAACAATGTAAAAATGTCACTTTGTAAAAATGGTAGTTGTACACCTAATTCTAATATTATTAACAACTATGGCGTCAGTAAAAAAGGGATTATGTGAATTTGAAAACTTTTTAATTCAAGATTGTTTCTAAGAAATGGTTTTCAAAATCGGTGCCGTTTATCAATTTAAGCATATAAATCTAAAAACGATGGTCCTATTTATAAAGTCGATTTAATTAAAATACGAAATGATAACAATTGACAACTATTTAGACAACCACTACATACACAGAAGCAATTGGATGCGAGCTGCTGTTTTATGTGCAAACGATGGAATAATTTCTATATCAAGTTTAGCAATTGGTGTTGCTGCTGCAAGTTCAACAAGAGAACCGGTTGTTTTAGCAACAGTTGCAGGTCTTGTTGCAGGAGCATTATCAATGGCAGCTGGTGAATACGTATCAGTAAGTTCACAAACGGACACAGAAATGGCAGATATTGAAAGAGAAAAAAATGAACTTAATGAAATGCCGGAAAACGAGCTGAAAATTCTAACTGAAATTTATGAAAAAAGAGGTTTAAAAAAAGAAACTGCAAAGCAAGTTGCTTTAGAAATGACTCAGAAAGATGTACTCGGAACACACATTAGAGAAGAGTTAGGAATTAACGAAATTAGCCACGCTAAGCCTATTCAAGCTTCATTTTCTTCTGGGGCAGCATTTACTGTGGGGGGAATATTACCTTTGTTAGTTGTACTTTTTGCAACTATTAATGGTATGGAATATTGGCTATATGGTTTCACGATAATATTCCTAATTGTTTTAGGTTCAATAGCCGCTAAAATTGGTGGTTCGAGCGTAAAAAAATCAATCATTCGGATAACAATTTGGGGTTCTCTTGCAATGGGCTTATCTGCACTGGTGGGTTATTTGTTCGGAGTTAATTTATAATTTAAGTTATTAAATCAAAACAGCATTATGAACGAAGCACATTTTCATTTACTAGTAAATCATTTACCAATCATTTTCCCATTGGCGGGAGCCATTGTATTAATAACAGGTTTATTTTCTAAATCTGAAGCTGTAAAACGAACAGCATTTATGATTTTCATTTTGGGAGCAATTTCTGCAATTTTTGCAATGATAAGTGGCGGAGGAGCAGAAGAAGTAGTAGAAAAATTAAACGAAGTTTCAGAAAGTTTCATTTCTAATCATGAAGATAGTGCTAAAATATTTTCGATTTTATCGTATATTCTAGGTGGAGTTTCAATCTTTGGACTTTGGGGAAGTATTAAAGAAAAAGCATTTTCTAATATCGTTTCTATCGGGATTTTGATATTTACTTTTGTGGTTTTGTTCTTTGAAAAAACAGACAGGCACATCAGGTGAAGAAATAAGTCACAAAGAAATTAGAAGTGGTAGCATTACTGCTCCCTCTTCTGAAAATACTATCAAAGAAAATG
>Ga0105044_10006356_pt1 | contig 16243 bp, 17 predicted proteins | sample MAT01_FD_78092 | JGI IMG/M metagenome (GOLD analysis project Ga0105044, IMG submission 78092) | Freshwater microbial communities from Lake Fryxell liftoff mats and glacier meltwater in Antarctica - MAT-01 | ecosystem: Environmental > Aquatic > Freshwater > Ice > Liftoff microbial mat | place... | reverse complement strand
GACCGCCGTTAGTTCCGGGGGACACCCGGCAAGTAGCTCGTGAAAGCGAGAATCGTGATCGCTTGCTGTCAGTGTCGCGGCTATTTGGAGCCGAAAGGCTCGCTAGAGACACGGCTCCACAAGAAGCCGCGCCGCTTTAGCGGTTGCGGAGTGTCACGAATGCCAATATTTTTGTTGTACTGGTCGCTTGGATGCCCGAATACGTCATTTATGGAAGACCGCGTATTCTCAATATACGCATCATCGAAGCAGGGTCAATTGCCCGCGCGCGTGATTTCCATTACCATAATCCGCCCGATTATTTGGTTTTTGAGCCGGAAAATACCGATGGGCGCACACGCAACTTGCAGCAAACCAACACCAATGGCTACAAATGGCAAGACACGCCCGAAGCCCTCGCCGAGGCAAAACACCTCGTTGATGGTTGGGGGGACGACGGTCGTTATTATCAATCCATGCCAGCCTATCAGGACTTGTTACGCCAACTACTCGCGCGCTACCGCTATCGACTCGATACCAACTTCGCTAAAATTGATCGAATCGCCCATCCCGAGATCGAGCAATTTAAGCGCGAGGTCTACCAAATGCCCATTCATGGGATGACGGTTTATCAATGGATGCAGCTGTGCAATAGCGCAGATAATGAACGTATCGCCCGCGCATTGGCGACACACCTCACCATAACTCCACTTGATGCTGATAGTTTGCTAAAGTGAAACGCCTCACACCATATTGATAATAGGTAGAGTCGATTTCTGCCCCAAACGCTCGCCTTCCAAGCCGCCGCGCCGCCAGTGATGCCGAAAATAGCCCTCCAAATGGTTCCCAAATCACATCGCCCGCATCGCTAGAGGTCGCGATAATCCGCTCCATTAAGTCCAATGGTTTCTGGTTCAAATGAACCGCCCGTCCATTGGGGGCTTTCATCCGTTCCCCATTACGCAAGGCATCCCGTTGCCAAACATTGGTCACACCATGTGGACACGTAAATTTTGCCCGCATCTTCCCCCATTGTTCGCCAGTCATAGAATGAACGCCATCTACAGAAAAATAAGGTCGCCCCTCGGGCTTACCATGCTGGTTGGCATATACCGCTAACATTTCAAACTTTTCGACAGGGGGGTAGTACCATAAATGCCCTTGATCGAGATATTTACGAACAGCCGCATCTTTCACCCCGCACGCCTCGTTTGCAGTGCGTAAAGGCAATTCCGTTCGCTTCCATTCTGCCAAGAGCCATTCTTTGAGAAGCAACCCGTTGATTCGAGGTTCAAACACATATTGCACACAGACTTCGGTGACGACCGGAAATTGTCGTATCCGGGCGGTGTTGACGTTACCCGCAATATGCCCCTTGCCTTTGTCCCAAATATTCGTTCCGACATAACGCCAGCCGCGCCGTTCCAGCACTGGGTGAACAGCCGCCCATCCAATTTCTGAATTCCAAAACCATAGGGTTGTCGCTGGTAAAGCCGCCTCACTCCATGCCTTAATGTGTGGTTCGTACCATTCCGGCATTTTAAGATGATCGGTCGTGTCGCCTTCAAAACCGAGAACCCCATACGCCCCATCCGAAACAATGACCGTCGGCGCTTCCCAATCGGCATAACAAGACAAGCTATTGCCATACCGTAGCGAAACCAGTTCGTCAGACCAACGATCTTGCTCCGGAAGCGTACTGAGAACGATTGCTTTGCCCCGTCCCACGGTGCTGGTCGCTTCTTGCTTAAGGGGTGGTGGGGTCTGTTTTACTTGATCCATGATTTCGCTTTAAAGACTTTTCAACGATGCTGACAGGTTCATCATAAGCCTAAATTAGAATTGTTCAAGTTTCTCACCCCAACCGGAAAACTTCCCGACACAGCGGGAAAGCGCACCCCGTCGTATACAAAAACGAGTCTCAGTGAATCACGAAAGTACATCCCCACCCCGTCCGACCGAAGGTTGGCATCCCCTCCCCACTTCGTAGAGAGGGGACTTTTAAGAACTGTTGTGATCCGTTTTCTCCCCCTCAGCCATGCAATGGGGAGGGGGCGCTGACCGAAGGTCAGACGGGGTGGGGATAATCAAATCTGTGATTCACTGAAATTACAAGTTGCCGACCGCTCTCAAGCCATCCTGCGCGCCCACGCCGCTGGCTTAGGCAAAGACGATCTCACTTATGATTGGGGGGGCAGACCCACCGATTCGGTTGTGAACTAATTTTCTAATACACTGCCTACGCACGGCGATTGTGTCCTGTTGTATAATTAAGTCCGATAGATTGTCGTACAAGGGACACTCAAGTTGGAAATTTCTTGGTTTGGACAAAGCTGTTTCCGCATTTCCGAACGCGGGCGTACCACCATTGTGACCGACCCGTTCGCCGACGTGATTGGTCTTCCCGCGCCCAAGCTCAAGAGCGATGTCGTCACGGTCAGCCATGAAGCCCCCGGTCACAACAACATTGATGCCGTCAAAGGCGCGCGGTTGGTGTTGCGCGGACCCGGTGAATATGAAGTCGGTGGCGTATTCATCACCGGGGTAGCGATGCACGATGTCGAAACAGGGCGCATGAATGTCGCCTACCTGATGGATTATGATAACCTGACTGTCTTGCATTTGGGTGATCTGGCGCATGTTCCCAACCAGTCGATTGTCGAGAAACTAGGACAGGTCAATGTCTTGCTCCTGCCAGTAGGCGGCGGCAATGGTTTGCGCGCAGCACAAGCTGCCGAAGTCGTCGCGCTGATCGAACCTTACTTCGTCGTGCCCATGCACTATGGGGTGCCCGGCTTGGCGATGGAACTGGACACAGTGGACAAGTTTTTGAAGGCGATGGGCGTGACCAAAGCCCACGAAAGCGACATTCTGAAAGTGTCGGCATCTGATGTGCTAGAACAACCCCAAATTGTTGTACTATCACAACAGAGCTAAGGCACACCTGCTGCGCGGTTGACGCGATTTTTTGGGAGGGCGAAAAATCATGCCAGCGCTGTCTCGGTTGTCCGCAATACCCCATACGGCGGGCGCGTCTGCGCCCTCCGCGCGCCTAAAAGCGCACACTGTTCGCAAACTAAGTGAGCGAGGAGGTATTTCCCGATGAGCGTTAAACTGATGATGAACTGGGACATCAAACCCGGACGGGATCAAGATTATTTTGAATTCGTCGTGCGGGAATGGGTTCCCGGCATTCAAGAGCTGGGCTTAAAACCGACCGGAGCATGGTATACCGTCTACAGCCGCACCAAAACCACGCCCCAGATGTTGACGGAGGGCATCGCGCCCGATCTCGAAACCATGCGGGGTATTTTGGTCAACCCACAATGGCAAGAACTGCACGAAAAATTGCAGGAGTTTGTCCACAACTATCAACACAAGATCGTCCATGTAAACGGCGGGTTTCAGTTATAGTTTGGAGTTGACCTCATGCCTTATATCAGTAAACGCGCCTTTGATTCCCCCGTCATCTTGTCGACTTTTACGGGGAGAATCAGCACCGAGGACTTTCATCGTTGGAATAACGAAGTCAACAGTACAGTGCTGACGCTGCTTCCTGCGCCGTTTGCGAAGTTGTATTTCATCTTGGATGTGCGCGTAGCGGAGGTTGATTTTCCAACCATCTTGTCTCAAATGCGCGAAAATTTCAGTGACCAAGCACCCGATGGCGTTGATGATGGCATGGTCGACATATTGTTGGTGGGCATAGATGCAATGGCGAAATTAGCCTCCGAGATGGCGCGCTTGCCTCAGTTCGGCGGCTTTGCGATGCCACTGTTTCGCAATCTCGAAGATGCGCTGGCATATGTGGCGGTCGATCAACAAAAGTTGAAGCTGCGCACTTAAACAACCAAAGTCCACAGGCGGACATCCGGCACGCTGGATATCCGCCTGTGGAACGCGCCCCGTAAACTGCTGATGATATCGAATGTCCGCGCGTCGTCTCTCAGCGTCTGCGCGGTGGGGGGGCAACAACACGCACTGGGGGTGTCGGCGCTTGGAGCTTGCCCAAAATCGCCAGCCCCAACTGCCCATTGAGTCCACCAAACACAGGCACCGCCAACGCCACGATCACCCCCCACCCCAACAGTGGGATGATACCCGCGACGGCGATCCCGATATTGATCACCAGCGTGAAAATCACATACAGCGTCGCCATACCGGCATGGTCTCGTAGCGTGACCAGCAACACCCCGATCTCGAAGAACGAGCGCCAACGCCCATCTTCGGCATAGCGCCCCATCGCCAGCCCAAACATGGGTAGCGTAAACGCATTGTAAACCAGCAAAATTGGGAATAAGCAGCACCCTAAGGCAAAAATCAAGATGCTACCGACAACCCCAGCGTTCAAATTTTGGCTAAGCGTCAGCACCGTCATGCCGATGATGATATTGGGGACTTGATAGACCAATAACGCGATCAAGGGGACAAATCCCTTGTTAAGCAGGGCGCTAAAATTGTTCCAAGTCGGCAATGGGTTGGGGGTGCCTGCCCGCCAATTGCGCACCAGTTCGACCTGATACCCAAGCAGCGCCGCCCACCCCAACAAGCCCACAAAAAAAGGCGTCAAGATCAAAGTGATCCCCGTGATGAGCGCAGTGATCACCAGTTTTTCGACCCAAGCACGATCTTCAAAGGGAAAACTTAGGACGCGGGCGAGTTCCATTAGGAGGTGCCTTCGGGTGGGGGGACCGCAGGATTCAGGGCAGCGACATAGGCATTCAATTCTTCAACGGTGACCTCGCCAAACTTCGGATAACGGACCACCCCTTCGCGGTCGATCACAAACGTGACCGGTAGTTGGATCACGCCATAGCTATCGGCGGCTGTCCCTTCGCTATCCATCAACACGAGCAGGGAACGCACACGGCGGGCATCCAGAAAATTTCGAACCTCTTCGGGGTTTTCTTGCATATTGACCGCCAGCACAATCGCGCCTTCGGGCAGGGCAGCTTGCTGGCGTGTGAATTCTTGCAAGGCGGGGATTTCGCGCTCACACGGACCGCACCATGTCGCCCAAAAGTTCAAAAAAACCACCCGTCCAGCAAAATCACTCAGGCTGACCGGCATCCCTGTCAGCGTGTTCAGCGTGAAGTCGATCATCGGCGCATTGATCATGTCGGCATCCGAGGGCAAACTGACGGCAAGCGGTGTGGGTGATACGCTGCCCGCATTAGAAGCACTGCTCAAGATGACGAACGCCGCTGCCAGCAATCCCAACAACGGTAGCGTGATAAAGATCATCAGGGCGGGGTTGATGCGCGCGCTTGTAGCGGCGACTTCAGGTGGTCGTTTGCTCATAGCCCATTGCCTTTATGTTTGAATTACGGCACCCAACGAGGCAAATACCCGTTGCTTGCCACCAACACACCCTCGCCCGTCGCCACATCCATGATCCAAATTTCCGGGCGCGCCAACGGGTCGGGTTCCATATTTTCGCCTAATTCGGGAAACCGCTGGATAACCAACTGGGTCCCGGTAGGATCATACCAGAAGAAGGCGTTGGCGTAACGCGGATCCTCGGTCAACAGGCGTTCCTCCCCGCTGGTCGGGTCGATCAAGAAAATTTGCGTGCTACGCATCACGGCTGGGTCTTGCCGAGCTACCGCCAAGACGGTGCCATCGGGACTCCACTGGGCACGGGTATCACTGATCTGCTGATCCACGCTGGTTAGTTCGCGCACCGAGCCACTCTCCAAATCGGTGATCTTCAGGATCGACCGTGACCCGCCGCCATCCAACAAAATCAGTTCGGTATAGGCTAACAGTGTCCCATCGGGCGACAACACCCCCGGTGATCCTGAGGTGTTGGGCACAGCAAGGATGCGCCCATCCGTCAAGTCATAGACCAACGTCGCCACGCTCGAACGATCAAATAAGGCGATGCGCCCGCCGTCGGCATCCCATTGGGCGGCATAGCCCAAAATTTGGGTCTCGTTGAACAACGGGCGGGTGGTGGCGGGGGTACTCTCTAAATCGATCAACCAAATGCGCGGCGGGCTAAGCCCGACACTTTGCAAATCGGTGTTCAGTTCGGCGCGCTCATAGGCGATCTGCCGTCCGTTGGGACTCCACACCGGTGCTTTGCAATCGGCATCGGCGCAATTGGTCAATTGTTGCAGTGCCCCATTTGCCAACGTCAACATCTTCAAGTCATAGCGTTGTTCAAGCGCGTTGTACTCGGTGAAGGCGATGCGCGTCCCATCGGGACTGACGGCGAAGTCGAAAATCCCCGTCGGGCTTTGGGTGATCTGCTGGGCGGCGTCGGGGGTAGCAGGGTCGGCGATCCAAATATTTTGCGGGCTGCCATCCGCCGGAAACAGATATGCCACCCGCAGCGACGCAACCGTGAATTCATACTGGTATGCCGACAAGACCGCCCGTCCCGAGGTACCGAGTGCGCCCGCCTCTAAAGTCACACGATAGGCGGTGCCCGGCGCGAGTGCCTGTTCTGGGCGCAGGGTGACGGTCTGCCCGTTCCATGTGATCGCCCCCGGCACGCTTGGCTCGGTGCGCAAGCGGGATTCGACGGTCGTTTGATCCATCGCCTCGCTGAAGGTGATCACAATCGGGCTGGTGGCGTGCCCCGTGCCCAACGGGGCAACACGGCTCAAGGTGACGCCCACTCGGTCGCCGATGCCGATGGTCAGCGCGATGGCGACGATCAAGATCAGCACTGCCGCCGCCACGACCCGATCAAAGTGGCTCAATGTCATCGAATTTGGCATAACACCTCAGCCCCGTTAAGGATACAGATAGGGGTGATCGGGCTGTGCCACCACTTCGACCGCCGCCGCTTGCAAAATGGGCAAGCGTTCACCTCGGAAATCGCCAACGGTAAATGTGCCCGTCACGCGCATCCATTCCCCTTGGGGCAAATCGGGCGTCGTCGCCCATTGCACCGGCACGCCAATGGCGTTGGCATCCGCCACGCAACAACTCACCGTGAAGCGGGCGATCATAAATTGATCATCCCCAAACGTAGGTTCGCGATAGACAAAACCGACCACATCAGCGGGCTGCCCTTCAAAAGATGCCATGTCGGTCTCGCGGTTGAAGGCGCGCAACCAGTCCAAGACATTGCGCTCCAACGGCGGGATACTGACCGTCGTCACCTGTGCGCCCTGGTATGCTGAGGTGTTGACGCCGCCATTGACCGCCTCCGCCCCCAACGGTTGCGACGGGATCAGCGTGCCCAAGACCAACGGGATCGCCGTGATCGCCAGCACGCCCCACGAGATCGTCCCGTGATTGTGTCCTTCATGGTCGTGATCATGATCGTGGTCATGCCCACGATTTTCCCACAGGCGGTGCGCGTTAAACACCCCCGTCAACAAAAATAGCCCTGCCGCGACATATGCCAACCACGCAAACCGTTCGTTGATGTAATTGCTCAGGTTGCCCGTCACGATGTTGTAGATGAAATACAGCCCCAAACCGATCAAAATCGCCGTCTTGAGCCAAAGTTGCGCCATCTGCGCCTGATGCGCGGCATGATCATGCGCGTGATGCTGTTCAAGAGTGGTCATGGTTTACTCCCCTAAACATTCAAATTCAGATTGATCCAGATGCCGATCAAGAGCGTCAGCAAGAGGGGCAGCGCGATCAGATAAGCCACAATTCGCCTCTTGAACACGCCCAGAAACATCAGCATCGATTTGATATCGACCATTGGACCGAAGGTCAAGAAGGCGAGGATCGAGCCGGTGGTGAAGGTGCCCGCAAACGCGAGGGCGAGGAACGAATCGACCGTCGAGCAGACGCTCAAGATGAAGGCGAAGATCTGCATGGCGACGACCGACACGACCGGATCGCGTCCGAGCGTACTCAACACTTCTTGGCTAACGAACGTCTGCATGGCGGCTGCCAGCAACGACCCAATGATCAGGTAGCGCCCCATCTCGAAAAATTCATCGCCTGCCAAGTTGACAGCATCACGCAAGCCGACCGCCAACGATTTGCGCGGGGCTTTGACCGTCAAGAGGGGCATCACGGTGATGGGGGTGTCCTCGCCAGAACCACCCATCACCGGGGCAAAGGTGGCGGTGCGGGCGCGCAAGACTTCTTGGGGGCGGGCGGCGATGGCGAACACCAGCCCGACCGTGAAGGCGACGAGCGCCGTGATCACGAAACGCGCGACGAGAATAGTGCCGAACCCAAAGGCGGCGGCGGTACTCGCCAGCACAATCGGGTTGATCACCGGCGCGGCGAGCAAAAAGGTGATCCCCACCGGAATCGGTAGCCCTTTGCTGTACAAGCGGCGCACTACCGGCACCACGCCGCATTCGCACACGGGGAAGGTGAAGCCCATGAAGGTGCCCACCAGCGTGGCGGCTATCGGGTTGCGCGGGACGAATTGGGCGATGTCGTCGGCAGTGAGGAAGGCTTCGATCAAGCCCGAAACGAGCGTGCCCAACAGCAGGAAGGGCACGGCTTCGATGAAGATGCCGAGAAAGCGGGTCGAGAAAATGTTGATGATGGTGCCCAAATTATCCCCGCCAGTGAGGAGGGCAAACAGGGCAAGAATGGCGACTGCGACGCCGCCGACCCACACGATCAAGCGGCGCAAGGTTTTGCGGGCTTCATGATCCATAGGCACGTCTCCAACCAATTAGACGTTCGATGATACCCATTATAGCAAAGATTCCGGCGGGTGAGGGACAGGAGTATGGAAGGTGAGCGCATCATCAACGCTTTTTTTCTTGGAATCTTAACCCGTTTGGGTTATGCTCTTGGTATTCATCGGCATAATTGCCTAAACAGGGTGAAGTCTACGTGCTTCGTCGTCATAACAATTCCTAAACAATAGGAAGTATCACGTCAGTCTTAACTTTACATTTTTCAGATTTGCGGCATACTTGAAAAAATGCTCACCATTGTCCGATTCGCTTCACCACAGAAATACTTCGGGATGACGCATGGCAGTTGAGAAGCTTTACCAACTTTCACGAAACCTTCACCAACAGGCATTTAATGTTGAGTCATTACTGCCAACAGCGGTTAAAGGCGCGTGCGCCGTGTTCGATGCCCCGCATGGGTGCCTCGTCAGATACGATGCGCAAGGCACCTTAATCGATTTTTGTGCTTCTGGCACACAGCTTGACCCGAAGATTGAACGTGAATTATGGAAGCGGCTGATTCAAAATGGGTTTGTAGGGGCAGTGGCAGAACGATGGCGTCCAGTGACGGTGCCCGATATCACCGCCGAACGCGCTTGGCCCAAGTTGGAGCGTTATCCGTCACTACGCTGGCGTGGTGCTGCCGCCGCGGTCCCCCTGATTGAAGATGGGCAATTGCTCGGCGTCTTGGCGTTGATCCACCCGCAATCGGGCTTCTTTGGCGAAGCCGAAATGGCGATGATGTTTGAAACCGCCGATGTCATCAGCGCCGCGCTAAGGAATGCGACAGTTTACGAAACGATGAACGCCGATTATGTGCAGCTCCGTCGCAACAACGAGATCGAGCAAGAGACAGATCAACTCCGCCACGACCTCACCGCCATGATCTATCACGATCTGCGCGCCCCGCTGCACAACGTCCATGCCAGTTTAGGCACTCTAGAATTGATGCTCCACAGCGATAACCCAGCACTGGTTGAACGCTTGCTCAAAATCGCCATGCAAGGGTCGCGCCGCTTGATCCGCATGGTCAAGAGCTTGCTCGACATCGACCGGCTCGAAGCTGGGCGCGCGGTGCTGCACAAAAAGCCAACGCGCTTTAGCGCTATTTTTGCGGATATGGACGGCGCAGTACGCCCCCTTGCCGAAGAAAATGATCAGACCTTGATCATCGACTGCGAGGACACCGTGCCGGGCGTTGTGGTGGATCACGATATGATCTTGCGCGTAATCATCAACTTGGTGGAAAACGCCATCAAGCACACCCCTAGCGGCGGGCAGATCACGATTGGTGCCCATGATCGCGGTGGCGAAGTGTTGATCAGCGTCAGCGATACCGGTCCCGGCATTCCCGAAACCCACCGTGAAGATGTCTTTGACAAGTATTTCCGCATTCGCAACACTGACCAAACCCGCTTGGAAGAGATGAAGATCGGTGTGCCCACCCAAGAGACCCCAGATGTCAGCACGCGCGGCGGGGTGGGCTTGGGGTTGGCATTTTGCCGCTTGGCAATCGAGGCGCACGGCGGGCGGATTTGGGTGGAAGACGCCCCCGGTGGCGGCGCGATGTTCGCCTTCGCCCTACCGACCGAGGGGGTGCTAGAACCGATGATGGAGATGAATTAGGGCGATTTTCGCTTTAGCAACCGCTGCAAGTCGGTTATTTGATCAGATGTGAGGGGTTGCAACTCCCCCGGTTGCAAGCCCTCTAGGGTGATCGACGTGATCGCCCACCGCACAAGGCGCAACGTTGGATAGCCGATAGCAGCCGTCATCCGGCGCACTTGGCGATTTTTGCCTTCGGTGATCGTCAGTTCCAACCATGCCGTTGGGATGTTGGCGCGGAATCGAATCGGTACCGAACGCTCTGGTAAGGTGGGCGCGGTCTCCAACAGGCGAATGTGAGCAGGGCGGGTATGATAAACTTGCCCGCTCTTGCCTTTTTCGCTTAACGTCACCCCCGCCCGCAAGTGTGACAGCGCAGGCTCATCGGGGATGCCCTCTACTTGTGCCCAATAGGTGCGGGGATGCTCAAAACGGGGGTCGAGCAAGGCATGGCTAAGCGTCCCCGAAGCGCTCAAAAGCAGCAACCCCTCACTGTCCATATCCAAACGACCAGCGGCATAGATGTTTTTCACATGGATGTACTCCGCCAAGGTGGGGCGGTTTTCAGCGTCGGTGAACTTGGTCAACACCCCATACGGTTTCCAAAACCGATAGACCCCCATCCCCGCGCCCGCCTCAGCCATTGGGGAACAGCACCCGACCCAGCGCCGCGATCATACGCGCGAGGGCGGCGTCTTTGACATAGCCGTGGGCGCGATACCACGTATAAGTATCGGCAAGGCTCTGTCGCCAATCGATCAAGGGCGCGCCCAGTTCGCGCGTTGCCTTGCTAAAATCAAAATAGACATCCCGCCCGCCCAAGCGCGTCTGGTTGCCATCAATGGGAATGGCGATGCCTTGGGCGCGCGCCCAATCGATGAACTGTGCCATCGGTTCGAGCGCGAAACGAGGCACGGGCAGACCGGGAGCCGGCACCCCCGCGATCTGCGCCGCCGCCGCGAACAACGTTTGATGTTTTTGGTTGGACGCCCCCAAGATATAACGCTCGCCCACCCGCCCCCGTTCGGCGGCGGCGATATGTAAACGGGCGACATCGCGCACATCGATCACGGCGAGTCCCCCCGGTGGCACGGGGATCGTCCAACTGAGCCGTTGCGTCTCCAAGACAATCGATCCGGAAATGATATTGATATCCCCCGGACCGAAGATGACGACGGGGTTGACGATCACCACTTCCTGCCCCGCCGCGACCGCCTCTTGCGCGACTTGTTCCGCCAGCACTTTGGTATACCCATAGGGGAAACGCTCCGGCGGCAAATCGAACGGGCTGTTTTCGTCGGGCAGACCCCCAGCGCGGGCACTGCCGATAGTGGCGGCGCTGCTGGTAAAGATCACGCGCTGCACGCCGGCAGCGCGTGCGGCTTGCAGCACTTTGCGTGTGCCTTCCACATTGACCTCGGTCATCCACTGCACATCAGCCCGCCAATAATCCGCGACGGCGGCGACATGAAAAACCCAATCGACCCCGGCACATGCCGCGTGCAGCGACTCCAAATCGGTGACATCGCCGAGCGCGCTTTCGTAGGTCAAGCCCGCCAACGCATCAAGGCGCGAGGAAGTGCGGTGCAAGGCGCGGACTTGGTGCCCGGCGTCGGTCAAGGCGCGCACCAGTTGAGCGCCCACAAAGCCAGTGGAGCCGGTGACGAGTGCTTTCATAAATAGAATCTCCTTGGAGCAGCCCTAAGGCGGGTCGATTTCGCAATAACGCGGATCGCCCAGCGCGGAAATATCAGCGATGCAACCTTGACACTCCAGCCCCGCCAATGTCGGTGCCATCGTCTTGAAACCGGTCGCATTCACCGGCGTCGTGCCGTCCCCACTGACGCTATCGCCAAAACTAGCGGGGTTTGTGGTCGAACGCGCGCCGCTGGCATCCCCCCACCAATTATCGGTCGCGTTCAAGACATCGGTGCTGACGACGGCGGTATCGCTGTTGGCGACGATACACGAATTGGTGATGCTTTCGCCCGCGCCGACATTCACCACATAATAGGCACCCCCAGTGCTAGCGGTGCTGTTGTCTTGAATACGACTGCCGCTGATGATGATCGGTCCGACAAGATTGTAGATGCCGCCGCCATGCTGATTGCCACTGCCGCCCGTCGCTTGGTTGCGCTCAATCGCGCTGTCGGTGATCGTCAAAGCGCCCGAACCAAACTTATAAATGCCTCCGCCCAGCGAGTCCGTCGTGCCAGTCGCGAGGTTGTCGCTAATCGTGGAGCCGGTGATCGTGCCCACGCCGATATTCACCGTGATCAAGCGCATCGATATCCCACCCCCTGCGCCGATGCCACCATCCACATCGGTGGCGCTGTTGCCGACGATGGACGTATTGGCGATGCTGAGGGTTTCGCCTTCATAACTGACGCCACCACCCAATGCCGCATCCGAAATGCCGCCGAGCGCTTGATTGTTGCGGATCGTCACCCCGTTGAGGCTAAGGCTGCCGTTGAGCGATTTAACCCCGCCGCCATCATCGCCAGCGATATTGCCGCGTAGGATGCTGCCGCCATTGATGGTGATGCTGTTGCCCGCGCCTTCGCCCGCCACTGCCCCACCCTCGAACGGCGTCCGGCAGTTTTCGAGGATCGTCCCGCCGGTCACCAGCAACACGCCGCTCGTCACCCGCACACAGCCGCCATTTTGCAAAAACGCCAGCGAAAACTGCCCGCCATTGCGCACGGTCATGCCGCTGATCGTCAAATTGCCCGTCGCGGTCACATCAAAGACACGATATGCCGCCCCGCCGATACCGACAGCCGCTTGCACAATCACGGTGGCACCCACTGCGGGCTGAATCGTGATCGCGCTGGTGATGCTTAAGGCACTGCCCGCGCTGAGGGTATATGTCCCTGTTGGCAAGGTGATCGTATCCGTCCCATAGCCGCTGGCGCTGCACCCGCCGGTGTCAGCATTGGCATTGGCAGACAGTACAGCTTCGCGCAGGGAACAATTCGCCCCGGTGCCATTTTCGTCAACGGTGGTATTGACGGTGATCGTAGCCGCTTGTGCCGTCGGCAGGTTAAAAAGGGTCAGCATGGCGAGCAATGCCATCAGCCCCATAAAGCGCGTGATCGCTAGAATCATGGTTTGTCTCTATCGTGAAAACTCATGTGGGAAACCGAGATAAAAAGATCGAACAGGAAGGCACAATCGCACCGTTGCCGCCTTGCGAAGAAAACTTCACTTCTTCGGGCTGTTGTCGCTTCCTATTCAAGTTTTTTTCGCTGTTTCTTTATTCGTGGAACAATTCGCCCACGCTGCGCCCTTGATTCGCACGCAAAATCACCTCGCCCAACAACGGCGCAACCGACAACACCGTCATCCTTGGGAGCCGTGCCCGCTTTTCGTCAGACAACGGAATCGTATTGGTGGTGATGATCTCTTTGATATCCAAAACTGCCAAGCGGTCAACGGCTTTGCCCGCGAACAAGGCATGAGTAAAGGCGAGATAGACATCCCGCGCCCCTTCTTTGCGCACCAGTTCCACCGCGTTCGTGATCGACCCTGCCGTCAACACTTCGTCATCCACCAGCAATACATTCTTATCGCGCACCTCGCCGATGATCGACAGTGCCTCGGACGTAGCGTCATTGCCTGTCCGCCTTTTTTCGATGATCGCCAGCGGGGTTTGCAATTTTTCCGCCCAGTTGCGCGCTTTCTTGGCAAAACCCAGATCGGTGGAGACCGTCACCAAATTTTCGATATGCTGATCCGCGACATGATCGCTCAGCAAATGGAAGGCGGTCAAGGCATCGCCAGCAATGTCGAAAAACCCCTGAATTTGTCCGCTATGCAGGTCAATCGTCATATAGCGATTGGCACCTGCCACTTCCAGCATATTGGCGATCATGCGGGCGGCAATGCCCACGCGCGGCTGATCTTTCTTATCCGACCGACCATAGGCAAGATACGGCACAATCACATTGATGCGCGCTGCCGAGTCGCGCTTGATGGTATCGATCAAGATGAGCAGTTCAAAGATATTTTCGTGCAGGGGGGTGGACATACTTTGGATGATATACACATCCTGCCCGCGCACACTCTCGTTCAGTCGGATGAAGATGTTCTCGTTGGGGAAGGTAGTCCGCTCGTATTCGCCACATTTCATATTGAGATGGTTGGCGATTTCAGACCCTAGCGCTTGCCCTGCCGAGCCAGCGATCAACATGATGCGACCGTAATAACCGCCACGTTTAGAATTATCGCCTTCTTTGGCTTCGGGACTGTATTTGGTACCGGGAATTTTGATGTTCGGGATGCGCATCCTGAAGAGGACTCCTGTGACACTAGGGATTAGGGACAATTGCTGGATAGACCACTAGCTTAACCCGCGAAGCCAACTTGTTCTAGGATCGACTCGACGGCGCGTTGCGGATCGAGATGGCGCGCTTGCACCTGCGCGATCAGGCTGCTGATGGCGTCGCTAGGCACCTGCTGGAGGACTCGTTGCATCAGGTGATCGCGCAGCCGCTCTTGAATTTCGATGGCAAATTGCGCCTGCTCCATCTGTGCCAGTCGCCCCGCATGTTCGAGGTGATCGCGGTGATCGCTGATCGCCTCAATGAGCGCGTCGATCCCCGTGCCATCGCTGGCAACGGTCGAAAGGATGGGGGGTAGCCAAAAATCACTGCCATTAGGGGCGGGCACCGAAGCAACGGGCAGCATCCGCCCATGATGCCCAACACTGGTGCTAAGCCGCGCTGGATGTCCGAGGTCAAGCATGGTTTTTAAGGCGCGCACCGTTTGGGTCGCGCCGGGGCGGTCAGCTTTGTTGACGACCAAGACATCGGCGATCTCTAGGATGCCGGCTTTGATCGCCTGCACATCATCGCCCATGCCGGGGGCATCGACCACCAGCGTGGTATGCGCCGCCCGCACAATATCGATCTCATTTTGCCCCGCCCCGACCGTCTCCACGATCACGATCTGGAAGCCGCCCGCGTCCAACACCCGCACCGCATCGCGCGTTGCCCGCGCCAACCCGCCCAAATTGCCGCGCGTCGCCATGCTGCGGATGAACACGCCGTCATCGCCCGACAAGTCGCGCATACGGATACGGTCGCCCAAGATCGCGCCCCCTGTAAACGGGCTGGTGGGATCCACGGCGATGATGCCGACTTGCTGCCCGCGTTCGCGATACGCTTTGGTGAGCGCGTTGACGAGCGTACTCTTGCCAGTACCCGGTGCGCCCGTCACACCGATCACCCAAGCGTGCCCGGTATGGGGGAACAATGCCGTCAGCAACCCATCCACGCCAGCGGGTTGATTTTCGACCTGTGTTAACATCCGGGCGATGGCGCGCCGATTGCCCGCCAACACCCCGCTGATCAAATCACTCATGCGCCACCCGAAGAGTCAGTGCGAGCGTTGGCGGCAGTCGTTTTCGCAGTGACCAAAGCGCGGATATACGAAGCGATGTCCTCGGTGTGGGTGCCGGGACCAAAAATACCATGGACGCCGATAGCCGCCAATTTGACTTTATCCTCGTCGGGGATGATCCCGCCGAGAATGAGGGGAATATCTTGCAGATCGTGGGCATCCATGACTTCACGAATGCGCGGCACGAGCGCCATGTGCGCCCCGCTGAGGATGCTTAACCCGACGACATCCACATCTTCTTGGAGCGCGGCTTCGGCGATCATTTCGGGCGTTTGCCGCAGCCCGGTATAAATCACTTCCATCCCCGCATCGCGCAATGCGCGCGCGATCACTTTTGCCCCGCGATCATGCCCGTCAAGTCCCGGTTTGGCGATCAGTACCCGAATACTGGTAGTGTGTGTAGTCATCAAATCGGCGCGAGATACCCCAGCCTTTAGGCATGGGGAGGGATAGCGCCTTGTCCTTTCGTACAAGTGTAGCCATCAGAGTGATGTATCCCCGAGTGGAGACCGTTTTGAACGTCATATACTGTGCGATCCGCAAGTGCATGGCGCATTGCGCGCGCCCTGAACCTATTGTTAAATTATAACATAGTCCGGTGGGCAAGGGGTACAAGATCGAGGTGTTTTCTCGTCTTG
>Ga0105044_10006355_pt1 | contig 16243 bp, 21 predicted proteins | sample MAT01_FD_78092 | JGI IMG/M metagenome (GOLD analysis project Ga0105044, IMG submission 78092) | Freshwater microbial communities from Lake Fryxell liftoff mats and glacier meltwater in Antarctica - MAT-01 | ecosystem: Environmental > Aquatic > Freshwater > Ice > Liftoff microbial mat | place... | reverse complement strand
TGGATGACGTGATCGAGGTGGATGACGTGATCGAGGTGGATGACGTGATCGAGGTGGATGACGTGATCGAGGTGGATGACGTGGCCGAGGTGGATGACGTGGCCGAGGACGAGCGAAGGACGTGACGTGACTCCCCGCCTCAGCGAAGGGACTGGGCCAGCTCACCGAGGATCCGTGCCATCTCCACGAAGGCGGGATTCGGGTCGGTGGGGGTGCGGTCGGCCACCTGCTCCGCGAGCCGGCGCAGCGTGAGGGCGACAACATCGGCCTCGGCCCGAGTGACGTCGATCCGGTCGCTGCGCAGGAACCCGGAGATCTGCTCCTGTTGGAGGGCGAGGGTCTGGGCGCCCACTCCTGGGTCAAGCCGATGTTCGAGGACCGCTCGGGCCGTCTCGGTGACGATGCGTACGCGCTCGCTGGGGTGCACCGTCAGTTCGCTAGTGATCTGTCTCGACGCGCGGGGGTCCCGCGTCGCGGATGACCGAGTCGAGCTCGAAGTACTCGCGGCGGCGGAACCCGAACAGAGCGGCAACGAGGTTCGACGGGATGGACTGCACGCGCTGGTTGAGGTCGCGCACGTTGGCATTGAAGATGCGCCGGGCGGCCTGGATGCGATCCTCGGTGATCGTCAGCTCGGCTTGCAGCTCCAGGAAGTGGGCATCGGCTTTCAGGTCGGGGTAGGCCTCGGAGAGGGCGAGGACGGACTTGAGCGAGTGCACGAGGGTGCGTTCGGGGCCAGCCTGCTCGGCGGGGGTGCCGGCGCTCGCCACGGCCTCGTTGCGGGCGAGCACGACGGACTCGAGCACGGTGCGTTCGTGGGCGGCGTAGCCCTGCACGGTACGAACGAGGTTCGGGATGAGGTCGTATCGGCGGCGCAGCTCGGTGTCGACGTTGGACCATGCGTTGTCGATGAGCTGCCGTTGCGCGACGAAGCGGTTGTAGGACACGACGAAGGCCAGTGCGATCAGCACCAGCACCCCACCTGAGACCACCACCGCCCGCACGACTCGTACGCTACCCGTCGATTCGGAGGGGTTCAGTCCACCGAGTAGGTGACGGTCAGGGTGGCCTGGGCCACCGACGCCTGCTCGATCAGGTCGGCGGTGGTTGACCCGTCGGTGCCGGCGGCGATGGCGAGCTGGCCCGGAAGCGCGTGGAGCGTGAGCTCATAGGAGTGCGCGCCGCCGCCGGCTGGAGGACATGGGGGTGACCAACCCGCCACCCCGGCGCTGTTCACCGCCTGCGCGGCGTTCTCGGGGAGCCCGGCCTGGCCGAACCCGGTGACCGTGGGATCGATCCCGGTCACGACCCAGTGCAGGAAGCCGTCGACCGTGCGGTCGCGCACCACGAGCGCCAGCTCCGCCGTGTCCTCGGGCGTACCCGTCCAGGCGAGGGCGGGCGAGGTGCCCGCGCCCTGACAGGTGAGCTCGACCGGGATGACCTGCCCGTCGGCGAAGGAGGGGCTGGTGAGCGTGAACGCTCCACCCGGTGTCGTCTGGATCACCGGAGTGCTCGGCGTCGTGGTGGTCTTGGCGGGGTCGGGCGGCGGAAGCGCTCGTCCGTCGCTCTCCGAGCACGCCATCGCCCCGAAGCCGAGCATGAGCGCGAGCGCGAGCGGGAGGAGGCGGCGGAGAAGCACGGGGACAGTGTGGACCAGCGCCCGGGCTGCTGCGTGGCACGGGCACCCCCTGAGCGTCGTATCCTGCCCAGGAACCGATGGACGCCAGACCGCGCAACCTCAGGGCCATGCTCGCCGAAGCGAAGGATCTCTCGGAGCTCATGGTCGACCTCGCCTACGCCGCCGTGTACTTCGGCGACCCTGACATGGCGGAGGAGGTAGACGAGCTCGAGGACCAGATGTCCGATCTCGTGCACGAGATGCGGGCCGTGTCGGTCCTCGCCGCGCGTCATCCGAAGGAGGCCGAGGCGATGGCCTCGGTCCTCCAAGTGGTCTCCTCGATCGAGCGCATCGGAAACGCCGCGGTCGACATCGCGCGGATCGTCACGCACCGCCTCGGCATCCCGCGTGAGCTGGTGGCCGACCTGTCGAACGCCGAGGAGGTGTCCCACCGCGTGCGCATCCGGGAGGGCTCGCACCTCGCGCGGCGTCCCCTCGCCGCCCTCGAGCTTCCGGTGCAGATCGGCATGCGCGTGATGGCCATCCGCCGCGAACGTGACTGGATCATCCATGTCGACGGCGATGCCATCTGCCTGCCGGGCGACGTGATCTTCTTGCGGGGCTCGCCGGCGGGGATCTCGCGACTCCGTGAGCTGGCCGCCGCGCCGCATTGGGAACCCCCCGTACCCCCCGAGGACGGCACGCTCTCCGACCTCGACCGTGCCGTGGATGTCCTCGTCGAGATGAAGAACATCTCCGAGGTGGCGGTCGGCCTGGCCTACTCGGCGCTCGTGCTGCGCGACCAGGGTCTGGCCGCCGAGGTGCGCCAGCTCGAGGATCGTCTCGACGAGATGAAGGACCGCCTCGAGCTCTGGGTCCTGCGCGCCAGCAACGACCGCATCGATCCAGCGCCGCTTCGCGGTCTCCTCCATCTGTCGCAGGCGGCGGAGGACCTCGGGGATGCTGCGCAGCAGATGGTGTGGCTCATCGAGGAGAAGGAGGAGCTGCACCCGATCCTGTCGATCGCGCTGGGCGACTCCGACGAAGTCGTGGTGCGGGTGCCGGTGGCGCTCGGGTCCGAGGCCGAAGGGGCATCGCTCGCCGAGCTGCAGCTGGACATCGAGCCGGGCTTCCACATCCTCGCCGTGCTGCGCGGCGGCCGCTACCTGTATCGCCCCCGAGGCCACGTGCGTCTCGAGGCGGAGGACGGGTTGATCGCGTCCGGGCCCGACGAAGGACACGCGCTGCTCGCGCGGCGCTGTGGCTGGCACCTGACGGAGGACGACGACACCGGTGAGCACACGCTGGCGCCCTTGCGGCGAGCCTCGGCCTGAGCGGCGCCCGTGACGTACTCCATCGTCGCCCGATGCGCCGAAACGGGCCAGATGGGCGTGGCCGTGCAATCACACTTCTTCTCGGTGGGCGCCGTCGTCCCGTGGCTGGAGGCAGGGGTGGGGGCGGTGGCCACGCAGGCGATGGCCGAGGTCGCTCACGGCCCGGACACGCTCACCCACCACCGGGCCGGTCGAGCCCCACTTGACGCGCTCGCCGCGGTGCTGGCCGCCGACGCCCATGCTCAGACCCGCCAGGTCGCCGCCGTCGATGCGTCGGGGCGGGCGGCGGCCCACACCGGCGCGTTGTGCATCGACGCCGCGGGGCACGTCGTGGGCGACGGCTTCACGGCCCAGGCGAACATGATGTGGCATCCCGGGGTGCCCGAGGCGATGGCGGCGTCGTTCACGGCGAGCACCGGGCCGTTGTCGCGACGGCTCCTCGCGACGCTCGATGCGGCGCAGCAGGCCGGCGGCGATCTGCGCGGCCAGCAATCCGCGTCGGTGACGATCGTCGCAGGCACCGCATCCGAGCGCTCCGGTCACGATCGACTGATGGATGTCCGCGTCGACGATCACCCTGAGCCGTTGGTCGAGCTCCGGCGGCTGGTCGAGCTGAGCCTCGCCTACCGCCGGATGGAGGACGCCGAGGAGGCCATGACGGCCGGCGAGCTCGACACGGCCTTGGCGATCTACGCCGACTCGATGGCCAGCCAGCCCGATCAGCAGGAGTTCCCGTTCTGGCACGCGGTGCTGCTCGCCGGTCTCGGTCGGATCGAGGAGGCGCGCGTCCTGATCGCCCCGGTGCTGGCCGAACCCCACGGCGACGGTTGGCGCGAGCTCCTGCGACGCCTGCCTGCGGCCGGTCTGCTCGATGAGGTTGGTGCGGCCGGGCTGCTCGATCAGCCGTAGGCGTCGGTATCCTCCACCGGATGGCAACCGAGCCCCTGTGCCTTCTGTCCGTGCATGCCCACCCCGACGACGAGTCGTCCAAGGGAGCCGGCACAGTAGCGAAGTACCACGACGACGGGGTGCGCACCGTCCTCGTCTGCTGCACCGGCGGAGAGGAGGGTGACATCCTCAACCCGGCCATGGACAAGGACGAGGTGAAGGCTGACATCGGTGCCGTGCGGCGTGCGGAGCTCGATGCGGCGGCCGCCATCATCGGCTACGACGAGGTCGTCATGCTCGGCTATCGCGACTCCGGGATGGCCGACAGCGAGGCCAACGCCAACCCCGGCTGCTTCGCCCGGGCCCCCCTTGCCGAGGCCGTGGAGCGCTTGGCCACGATCATCCGACGCACCCGTCCGCAGGTGGTGGTCACCTATCCCGACGAGCAGCAGGGCTACCCCCACCCCGACCACCTGCGGGTGCACGAGATCACCCAGCCGGCCATCGACCGCGCCGCCGATTCCACCTGGGAGACCGACGCAGGGGACGTGTGGCAGGTCGCCAAGGTGTACTACTCGGTCTGGGCGAAGAAGCGGATCGAGCTAACCCATGCGAAGTACCTCGAGCTCGGACTCGAGTCGCCCTACAGCCCCGAATGGTTCGATCGACCGTGGCAGGACCATCGCATCACCTCATCGATCGACATCGAGGGCTACGGCGAGGTGCGCTTCGACGCGCTCCTCGCCCACGCCACGCAGATCGACCCTGCGTCGCCCTTCTGGTTCGGGCTGCCCCGGGAGGTGGCGTCATCGATCCACCCCTATGACGACTACATCCGTGCCAGCACCGTCATCGAGGCGCCGACCCCGGAGGACGACCTCTTCGCCGGGCTTCGGGCCGACGCCAGCGTGTCCTAACGTCGGCCTCGTGCCGACCTACCTGAGCCAGGAGTGGCTCGACCTCCAGCGAGCGCTCGCCGAGGGGTTGCCCGAACGACCCGGGGCCACCGCTCGGGTGCAGCTCGTGATCACCGGAGCCCCCGGCGGTGACGTGCGCTACCACCAGACAACGGTGGACGGGCGTCTCCTTGATCTCGAGCTCGGCGACGACCCCGACGCCGAGGTCACCCTCACGCACACCTACGCCGTCGCGATGGACATCGCCACGGGTGCGCTCGATGCGAACGCCGCTTTCATGCAGGGCCGCGTGAAGATCGTCGGTCCGATGGGCGCAGTGATGGCCCTGATCCCGCTCACCCAGAGTGCGGAGTACTCGGACGTTCTCGCCACCCTCACGGCGCAGACCACCTACTGACAGGTCACTAGCCCGCTGGCGCGGCCGTGATGGTGAGGGTGCCCTCGTGGTCGGGGTTGGTGAGGTCGTAGAACGTGATCTCGCCCCGCTCGGTGAGCACGAGCGTGGTGTCCTTGCCAGGTTCGAGCAGGCCGGTGTCGAACCGATCGTCGGCGGTGAACGAGTGCGGGCCGTCGCCTTCGTTGACGAGCAGGACGACCTCCCCGGCCCCCACCGTGAGCTCGGAGGGGTCGAAGCCGTTGTCGTCGACCGTGATCGTGTGGGTGGGCGTGACGTCGACGGAGTCGATGTCGGCCGCCGTGGGCGAGCTGGGAGCGGCGTCGCCGCAGGCGGCGAGCAGCAGCAGGAGCGCGACGGGGGCAACGACGAGACGCATGGTCAGGCGGCGCGCTGAAGGTCTCGCAGCGGTCGGTAGCCGATCCGCTGGACGCCGGCCCGGTCGAGCGCGTCGCGGAGGCCCGTGTCGGTGGTGACGAGCGCGTGGTCGTCGACGCGTGCCTCCCAGTCGGCCGCCAGCGCCCGGAGCTCTGGAGCGTCCACGGCGGGGTGGACGTACACCTCGGTGACGCCAGGGCGCAGGGTGCTGATGACCCCTTCGATCGTGCGTCGAGATCCCACGCCGCGCACGGTGACGAAGTGGTCGGGGAACACCACGCCCTCCTCGTCGGCCAGGCGGCGGAAGGGGAACCCGATGGCCCGCTCGCTGGACGCCCCGGACAAGCGGAGCGGCAGCCCGAAGTCGACGGCCAGCTCGAGGTACACGTCGAAGAACTCTGGTCGGAGCTGCAGCGTGCCCATGTGGCTGTCGAGATGACTGATGTCGAAGCCCCAGAGGATCGCCCGTTCCACCTGGGCACGGAGCTCCCGCCGCACCTCGTCCATGTCGGCGTGGTCCCACACGTCGGTGACCGTTCGGGGAAAGCCACCATCGCCGTCGAGCAAGGACGGAGCGTGGGTGATCGGACCCCATCGGTACGTGTCGTGCTCGGCGTTGAGGGTGAGGTGCACCCCTACGTCCTCGCCTCGGTAGCTGGCCGCCGCGTCACGGGCCCACGGACACGGCACCATCAGCGTGGCGCTGGTGGCGACGCCGTCGCGAAGGGCGGCATAGATGCCCACGTTGGCGGCATGGCAGGAGCCGAGGTCGTCGCAGTTGATGATCAGCAGGCGTTCGTCGGGTCCGTGGCCCAGCCGCTCGGCGAGTGATGTCACGGGCCTGACGCTACCGGCCGATCGGGACGTCGGTGCCGCCACACACGGGCCACAACCCTCGGTCGGCGGCCTTGGCCTCGGTCTCGGCGTGGTCGAAGGCCCCCTGGTGGGCGGTGTTCGGCGGGTACGGGAAGGATTCGGCGTAGCCCTCCTGCACGAGCCGCAGGTTGATGAACAGGTCGTCCTCGTCGCGGTAGACGTAGGCGAGCAGCCGGTCGTACTTGTCCCGGGCCTCCACGTCGCGTTCGAGGCGCACGACTGTGCCCGTCGGCAGGAGCTCCGCCGCTCGCTCCTTGGCCTCGGGCCCGTAGCACTCGATCGGGCGATCCTGCGCGACCGACTCGGGGGTGTCGATGCCGATGAGGCGCACAGGCTCCTCGACGCCACCAATGGCAACCACCACGGTGTCGCCGTCGACCGGCCGCACGATCGTGCCGGTGCCATCGGGGAGCGGAGCGGGCGCGTCGCGTCCGGGCCAGGTGCAGGAGCCGAGCGCGAGCGCGACCAAGACCAGACGACGCACGAGGGCCTCCCTCGACCTGGGGACTGGAGGCCGACCGGTGTCGGCGAAGGGAAGCGGCTACAGCCGCTCGATGATGGTGCCCGTGCCGAGACCGCCACCACAGCACATCGACACGAGGCCGTAGCGGCCTCCGGTGCGCTCGAGCTCGTGGAGGGCCTTGGTGAGCAGGACGGCCCCGGTGCCGCCGAGGGGGTGGCCGAGCGCGATGGCCCCACCGTTCGGGTTCGTCTGGGCGTCGGTGAAGCCGAGCTCCTTCTGCCAGGCCAGCACGACAGAGGCGAACGCCTCGTTGATCTCGGCGACGTCGATGTCACTCGCGGAGAGCCCGGTGCGCTCGAGCAGGCGCTGCGTGGCATCGATGGGCCCGGTGAGCATGAGCACGGGGTCGACGCCCACGAGGCAGGTGTCCACCACTCGAGCGCGTGGCTTGAGGCCGAGGGCGTCGGCGCGCTCGGCTGACATGAGCAGCACGGCGGCCGCGCCGTCTGAGATCTGTGATGAGGAGCCGGCGGTGTGAACGCCGTCCTCGCGGGCGACCGGCTTGAGCGTGCCGAGCTTGTCGAGGGTGGTCTCGCGGAGGCCTTCGTCTCGGCTGACGGTGTGGGTGGAGCCCGTGGGCTTGCCGTCGTCGTCCACGTCGGGGGCGTCGACCGGCACGATCTGCGTGCCGAAGCGATCCTCGGCCCAGGCGGCGGCGGCGTTCTGCTGGGAGCGGAAGCCGAAGCCGTCGGTGTCGTCGCGGGTGATGCCCCACTTCTCGGCGATGCGCTCGGCGCCTTCGAACTGCGACGTCATCTCGTACTGCGGAAAGTAGGAGCGTGGGATCGGGATGCCGAGCCCGATGTCCTTCCGACCGCTCGACCCGATCGGCACCCGGCTCATCACCTCGACGCCGCCGGCCACGGCCGCGTCCACCACGCCACCCGCGACGAGGGCGGAACCGAGGTTGGTGGCCTGTTGCGACGAACCACACTGCGTGTCCACGGTGGTGTTGGCCACCGTGAGGGGCAGACCGGCGGTGAGCCACGCGGTGCGCCCGATGTTGAAGGCCTGCTCGCCCACCTGGCTGACGCAGCCGGTGATGACCTGGCCGATCTCCGTCGGGTCGATTCCGGAACGCTCGACGACGGCCTTCTGAACGGTGGCCAGCAGGTCGGCGGGGTGCATGGTGGAGAGGCCGCCGTTGCGCTTCCCTACGGGGCTGCGGACGGCTTCGACGATCACGACATCTGACATGGGCGCAACCTACTTGACCGGGTGGTCAATCGACCACGGCAGGATGGCTTCAGCGCCGGCGGCGCCCCGAGGCCGCTTCCAGCACGAGGAGCAGAGCCGAGGCCCCGATGAAGGCCACGAAGACGGACCCGAGGTCGAGCTCATCGAACGTGTTGATCTTGTCGCCGGTGGCCAGGCGGGAGGCGGCACCCGCGAGCAGCGCGCCGAGAACGCCAACGGCGATCGTGCCGACGCACCCCCGCTTGGGCGTGCCCACGGCCCGCCGGGCCAGGCCTCCGGCGAGCAGGCCGACGATGCACCACGCGAGGATTCCCATCGGGAGCAGAAGGTAGCGCGGTGACCTGGCCTAGGCCGCCGAGCGGCCATGGGAGGGGTGCTCCTGGCTCGCGGTGGCCCCCTCGGAGGTGGCCTGAGCGGCCATGGCGGCTTGAAGGGATGCCCGTGCGGCGGCGATGCCTCGACGGCCCACCTCGCGGGTGGTGTCGTCGAGGCGCCAGGCCGGCGGGGTGTCGAGGAGGGTGAGCTGATGTGCCATGCCCACCAGTCAACTCAGGGGGTGTGACAATCCTGCCCGGGAGGGCCGAGACAAGGGTCACACAAGCGTCTGACCAGGGACGACGTCGCTACAACGGCGCGCCGGGGGCGACGACCGGCCACGGACAGGTGCGCTCCACGAGGAGCGCGAGATCGAGCAGGAGGGCGTCCTCGTGGTGCCTGCCGATCACCTGCATCCCCACCGGCAGACCGTCCACCGGCTCGATCGGGATGGAGATGGCTGGGTTTCCACAGATGTTGGCGGGGATGGTGAGAGCCCCGTTGTTCCCTGGCTCCGTCTTCTGGTCGCCGACTCGGGTGTTCATCTGCACCTCGGCCGGATAGGCCACGTCGGGGTTGGTGGCGCAGATGATGAAGTCCACCTGATCGAAGATCGATGCCATGGTCTCGTTGGCATCGCGGCGTGCGAGCTCCGCCCGAGCGGCCACCTCGAGGCTCAGCTTGCGCTCTGCGAACTCCAGCCCGAAGGCGATCTGCTTCGACAGGTCGTCCCGGCACGCGGGCCACTCGTCGAGGAGGTCGGCGCGGAGGGTGGCGAGGTTGGTGAGCGCCCACTCGAAGCCCAGCCCGGGGAGCACGACGGGCACGTCGACCACTGTCATCCCGGCATCGCGGGCCAGCGCCTCACCGGCCGCCCGCACATGGGCCTCCACCTCCGGTCGCACGATGGCCGCGCCGAGGGTGGGAGCGATGACCGCTCGCCGTCCCGCCAGATCGTGGGTACCGAGGTCGCGCTCCCATCCTTCGACCTTGGGAAGGCTGTAGGGGTCGCGTGCATCGAACCCCGCGCACACGTCATAGAAGCGGGCGACGTCACGCACCGAGCGGGTGAGGCAACCGGTGACGACGGTCTGCGGTCCGCACAGCATCTGGGGCCCTCGGGGGATCCGCCCCACCGTTCCCTTCATGCCGACAAGACCGTTGAAGGCCGCCGGGATGCGGATGGAGCCGCCACCGTCGCCGCCAGTGGCGAGCGGGAAGATGCCGCCGGCCACCGCCGCCGCCGAGCCGCCCGAGGAGCCGCCCGCGGTGCGTCCGTGCTGCCAAGGGTTGTGCGTGGTGCCGGTGAGCCGGTTCGTGCTGACGTTGAGGCCACCGAACTCGCTGGCGGTGGTCTGCCCCACGAGCACGCCGCCGCCAGCGACGAGTCGACGCACCTTCGTGGAGGTGTGGGTGCCGACGCGGTCCTTGAACACGAGCGAGGCCTCGGTGCTCGGCCAGCCCGCCACGTCGTCGAGCATCTTGACCCCTACCGGCACGCCGCCGAAGGGCTTCGTGACGTCGGCGTTCGCCGCCGCCCCCCTCGCTCCGTCGGCGTCGACGAAGGCGACGGTGTTGAGCTGGCTCCGGTCGATGGCATCGAGCACGAGGTCGAGCTCCTCGACGGGGGAGCGCTCGCCGGCACGGAATGCGTCAACGAGCGAGCAGGCATCACCAAGCCACGGGGTGTCGGTCATAGGGGGAGCATGGCTCATGCGGTGGGTGAATTCCTGGCCGGTAGGTTCCGGGGCGATGGACGCCCCCGCCTGGCTCGGCCTCGAGCCCACCCACAACCCGATGCGCTGGGTGCTGCCGGTGACCCCGGGCATCTCCACGGGTCACCAGTTCCTCTTCGGCGGCTGTGGCCTGGGGGCGGCCATCGCGGCGCTCGAGGGCAGCTCCGGGCGACCGGTGGTGTGGGCGACGGCGCAGTACCTCTCCTACGCCAACCCGCCGTCGATCATGGACATCGATGTCACCATCGCGGTGCAGGGCAAGCAGGTCACGCAGGCGCGGGCCGTCGGTCACGTCGGAGACCGAGAGATCCTCACCGTGAACGCCGCGCTCGGCCAGCGCGACCTCGATGCCGGTGGCCAGTGGGCGGTGATGCCCGATGTGCCCACCCCCGACGCCTGCCCGCAGCGCATGCCTCGCATGCCGGGCGCGGACTCGATCATGGATCGCATCGATGTGCGGCTCGCCGACGCGCTCGGGTTCGACCAGCTCCCCGGTCCGCCGCAGCCCGGCGGCCGGTCGGCGTTGTGGGCGCGCATCCCCGAGGTGCTGGAGATGTCCGCCGCCACGCTGGCGATCCTGGGGGACTACGTGCCGTTCGGGATCGGCCAGGCCCTGGGGGCGCAGGCGGGCGGCAACAGCCTCGACAACACGCTGCGAGTGGCGAAGCTCGTGCCGACCGAGTGGGTGCTGCTCGACATCCGCATCGACGCCATCACCAACGGCTTCGGCCATGGCGTCGTGCACCTGTGGGCCCAGGACGGCACCCTCCTCGCCTCCGCCAGCCAGAGCACCATCGTCCGCTACTGGCGAGACTGAGGTCGCCTGACACGGCACTAGAACACGTTCTAGTCTCGGTCGATGCAACGGTACGACGGTCGAGTGGTCCTGATCACGGGCGCGGGGTCGGGCATCGGACGCGCCACGGTGCACCGCCTCGTTGAGGAGGGGGCCACCGTGCTGGCGGCCGACATCTCCGCCGAGGGTCTGGCGACGACCGCCAAGGACGCCACCCGGCCTGAGGCGGTGACCGAGCTCGTCGGCGACGTCAGCGACCCGGGCTTCGGCGCGGCCGCCGTTGCCGCCGCCCTCGAGCTGGGTCCGTTGCGGACGGTCGTGAACTCGGCGGGCATCCTGCGCTTCGAGCACAGCCACGAGGTGACGCTGGCGAGCTGGCAGAAGATCCTCGATGTGAACCTCACCGGCACCTTCCTCGTGTGCCAGGCCGCCATCCCGGCACTCCTGGAGACACGCGGCGCCATCGTGAACGTGGCCTCCACCGCGGCCCTCGCCGCGCACCCGTGGGCGGCCGCCTACTCTGCCTCCAAGGGGGGCGTGCTCGCCCTCACCCGCACCCTCGCCATCGAGTACGCCAAGCAGGGCCTGCGGGCCAACGCCGTGTGTCCCGGCTCGATCGACACCCCCATCACGGGGGCGTTCGAGCTCCCGGAAGGAGCCGACAGCAGGCTGCTCCACCGGATCATGTCGCCCACGGGCATGAGTGATCCGAAGGTGATCGCGGCGGCCATCGCCTATCTCGGCTCCGACGATGCGATGCACGTGAACGGGGCCGACCTCCGCGTCGACGGCGGCACCCACTCCTGATGGACTTCTGCTTCTCGGCCACGTTCTCGAAGCCCGACGAGCTCGTTCCTCTGGCCAAGGCCGGAGACGAGAGCGGGTGGAGCACGCTCACCGTGTCCGACCACCTCATCAACCCGGTCGAGACTCGCTCCCCGTACCCGTACACGAAAGACGGGAAGCGGCGATGGGACATGGGCACCCCCTGGCCCGACCCGTGGGTGACGGTTGGCCATCTTGCGGCGGTCACCCAGCGGCTGCGCTTCCTCACCACCGTCTACATCCTCCCGGCCCGAACGCCGGTGCACGTGGCCAAGCAGGTGGGCACCGCGGCTGTCCTCTCGGGCAACCGCGTCGGCCTCGGGATCGGGATGGGCTGGATGGAGGAGGAGTTCGACGCCATGGGCACCCCCTTCTCCAAGCGGGGTAAGCGAGCCGACGAGATGCTCGAGGTGATGCGGGCGCTCTGGACCGGCGAGGTCATCGAGCACCACGGCGAGTTCTTCGACCTGCCGCCCCTCGAGATGCTGCCCGCTCCCACCGAGCCGGTGCCGGTCTACGTCGGCGGCGTCTCCGAGGTGGCCCTGCGACGGGCCGCTCGCCACGACGGCTGGGTGAGCGACCTGCACACGATCTCCGAGCTGGCGGCCATCCGCCAGCAGATCGAGGGCTACCGAGAGGAGTACGACCGCACCCATGTGCCCTTCTCCGTGTTCGGGTCGGCCAAGGATGCGTGGGATCTCGACGGCTACCGCCGCGTGGCGGAGGCGGGCGTGACCCACCTCGTCACGATGCCCTGGTACTTCTACGCCGGCGCCGACGCGGACACCGCCGGCAAGGTCGCCGGCATCCACCAGTTCGCTGACGATGTCATCGCGAAGTGGTGACCTCTCGGCGGGTCATAGCGGCAGGCACCAGGGCATGACAGATGTCATCGCGAAGTGGTGACCTCTCGGCGGGTCATAGCGGCAGGCACCAGGGCATGACAGATGTCATGCTCGGGAAATGAACGCCGTCGAGCCGCCTGACTTCTACACGGGCATCGTCGCCCAGATCTACGCGCCGCTGCGGTCCGCTGGCGCACCCGATCCGGAGCCCTACGCTACCTTCATCGGCGCCAGCGGTGAGCCGGCCCTCGAGCTGGGGTGTGGCGACGGCGACCCGCTGCTCCAGCTCCGATCGAGGGGCCTCGACGTGGAGGGTCTCGACTCCTCCGCGGACATGTTGGCGCGGCTGCGGGTTCGGGCCCAGGCCGACGGCATCGAAGTCGTGGTTCATCAATCGACGATCGAAGGGATGGAGCTCCGCCGCCGATACCGATCCATCTTTCTGGCCGGAGCGACGTTCAACCTGCTGCCCGATGACGACACGGCGTGGCATGCCCTCGACCGCATCCGCACTCACCTCGAGCCCGGTGGCGGTGCGCTCATCCCCCTGTTCATCCCGGCGCGCACGCCGAGGGGCGCGTTCGGGGTTCCACGAACGCACACCGCAAGCGATGGCACGGTGATGCGGGTCACGGCGATCTCCGAGACGCGCGATGGTGCCAATCGTCTGCAGGTGACGGTGATGCGGTATGAGCTGGTGACGCCCGAAGGCGAGGTCTCCGTGGATGAGCGCCCCTGGGTGCTGCACTGGCACACGCAGGTGGAGTTTCGGGGACTCGCCGAGGAAGCAGGGCTCACGGTCGTGGCTGTGCTCAAGGCGGATGGGTCGCCCGCGGATCCGGAGGACACCGAGTTCGCGTTCTGGCTCCAGCCCGACCCCGCCTGGGACCGGCCCCGCACCTCCCGGCCCAAGGGCGGGGGTGCGGTGGTGGCGGCCGCCATGTTCGGTCTGGAGCAGGCGATCTTTGGGGAGCGCCCGAAGGCCGAGGTGGTCGCCGAGGCCGAGGCCGACGGTCTGGACCTGGGTGACATCGAGCTCGATCTCGACGACCCGGCCAAGTCGCGGATGACCGTCCAGGAGGAGACCGACGACTCCTAGGAGCGTGGGTCCGATCCGGCGACCAGTCTCGGCTAGGTGGAGATGGTCTTGAAGATCCACTCGCGCATGGGCACGCACTGGAGGTTGGCGCGGTCGCCGAAGGTCTCCATGTGGTCGTCGACGACCTTGATCTGGTCCATCAGCTTCCCCGGCTCGTCGGCGCAGCCGAAGAAGCGGGTGAAGTCGAGCATGTCGTCGTCGGTGGGCACGGCTTCGTAGACGATGCCGCGCACGCTCGGCGCTCCCGCTGTGATCGGGCGCAGGGTCTGGTTGCGCACGTAGAGCCAGAACGGGTGGATGACGAAGCTCAACGGGGTGTGCTCGCCGTGCCAGATCCGGTAGAAGGTCTCGTCGTCGACGCCGGGCTTCTTGTCGAAGAACGTGGTGATGGACAGGCCGGGGGAGCGTTCGCCGTCGGGCCAGGTGCGGTGCTCGCCGTACCCGCGCGCGACCGACTCGGCCACGATCCAGCCGTAGGTCTGCGCTCCAGCCGACTCGATCGCCTCCTCGTGCGGGCCTCGGTTGTCGTAGGAGTCGAGCCAGATCGACACGGACGCGGCGAGCAACGAGCCATCGGGCTGGGCTCCCACGCGATACGCCTTGCCGTCGGGCTCCTCGACGCAGATGCGCAGGCCATCGACCCCGAGGTCGAGCAGGCGGGGGGCGACGACGTCGAGCAATGCCACCCGCAGCGCATCGAGGTCCTGGTCGGGGCGGCGCCAGAGGCCGTAGACGAGCTTCTCCACGACCGGGAACCTACGGCATCAGATGAGCTCGACGGGGAGGGCGTGGGCCACGCCCACCTCGGCGCCGACCTCGGCAGCCCCACGGCGCAGGAACGACTCCGTCTCCGCACTGCCGCCGAGGGCGTCGAAGTAGACGGCGTGGGCCCGCAGCGACTCCATGCCCCGCTCGATGCTGTCGCTGATGTCGACGAAGTGCTTCGAGAGGGGGGAGGACCCGACGAGCACGAAGCGGACGCCGTCCCAGGGCTCGTGGCCCTCGTCGACCAGCTCGGGGAAGACCCACCGGTTGCCCGCGTCCCGCACCGCGTCGACGACCGCCTCGCCGAGGACGCGGTGATCGCTGTGGTTCCAGCCGGCCGGGCTCCCGTAGAACCCCTCCCGGAACGAGCTCGTCAGCACCACGTCGGGGCGGTGCCGGCGGATGGCGCGGGCGAGGTCGCGCCGCAGGTCGAGGCCGTGCTCCAGCATCCCGTCGCGGTGGCCGTGGAGGAACTCGACGGCCTCGGCCCCGACGATCGCCGCGCTGGCCTCCTGCTCCGCAGTGCGGATCCGAGCGGTCTCGTCCGGCTCCATGGTCGCGATCCCGGCTTCGCCGCGGGTGGCCAAGAGCTCCACGGCCGTCTTGCCCTGGGCCGTCCAGCGAGCGAGAGCGGACGACCCGCCGTACTCGAGGTCGTCCGGGTGGGCGACGATCGACAGGCAGCGATCCCAGTCCTCGGGCACGGGTTCCAGGGTCATGTCGGGACGCTACCGGCGCCCACGCGCCATGATCCAGGGATGGACCAGCGCTTCGGTATGACGATTCCGTTCGACGGCGTCCCGCTCCACGCACAGCGGGAGTGGATCATCGAGCTGGAGGAGCTCGGCTACACGGACGTGTGGTCGGCCGAGGCCAACGGTGCCGACGCCTTCACCCCGCTGGCCCTCGCCTCCGTGTGGGCGCCGTCGCTGCGGCTTGGCACGGCGATCGTGCCGGCGTTCACCCGCGGGCCTGCTTGCATGGCGCAGTCGGTCGCCTCGCTGGCCGACGCGGCGCCGGGCCGGTTCGCCTTCGGCATCGGCACGTCGTCCAACGTCATCGTCGAAGGCTGGAACGGCATCCCCTTCGAGGACCCCTACCAGCGCACCAAGGACATGGTGCGGTTCCTCCGGGCCGCGTTGACCGGCGAGAAGGTGACGATGGAGACGCCATCGTTCAACGTGCGGAGCTTCAAGCTGGGGGTGCACCCGGAGCAGCCGGTACCGATCCTCATCGCCGCCCTGCGCGAGGGCATGTTGAAGCTGGCGGGGCGAGAGGGCGACGGTGCCATCATCAACTGGCTCGGCGCCGAGGACGTGAAGACGGTCGCACCCATCGTGCACGCCGCCGGCGATGGGTCCGAGAAGGAGATCGTCGCCCGCATCTTCGTGGCGCCGAGCGACGACGCCGACACCGTGCGGGGCATGGGGCGATATGCCATCGCCGCCTACCTCAACGTGCCTGTGTACGCGGCCTTCCACGAGTGGCTCGGCCGGGGCGAGGTGCTCGGCGAGATGTGGCGCCTGTGGAAGGAGGGCGATCGCAAGGCTGCCCTGGCCGCCATCCCCGATCAGGTGGTGGACGACCTCATCGTGTGGGGCCCGCCGGAGAAGTGCCGCGAGCACATCGAGCAGTACGTCGACAACGGCGTCACCACCCCCGCCCTCGCCCTCCTCCCGTTCGGCATCGACACCCGCCAGGCCATTCGCGACCTCGCCCCCCGCTGATCGGCGTGCG
>Ga0105044_10006347_pt1 | contig 16250 bp, 9 predicted proteins | sample MAT01_FD_78092 | JGI IMG/M metagenome (GOLD analysis project Ga0105044, IMG submission 78092) | Freshwater microbial communities from Lake Fryxell liftoff mats and glacier meltwater in Antarctica - MAT-01 | ecosystem: Environmental > Aquatic > Freshwater > Ice > Liftoff microbial mat | place... | reverse complement strand
CTTGATGCTTCTGCCTAAGCGAGCCGCAATGGCCGATAGATGACAGGTTGCCATGGCTTGGACGTGAGTATAGACATCGCTAACTGGCAAGCCACCTTCACGAATGCAGCGGTAGAAGTTGTCTTTGTGGCCTTCATGAGGTTTGCCTTTAAACAGCGCGGTTACGTCGTCATTTCCATACTGATCTTTGTCCCAATTCTCTTCGATCGGTTGGCCTTTGATCGTACCACGGCTGACGAATATTCGTCCCTTCTCACCTTCAAATAGAATTCCATTCTCACCGCGACTGGTGACGATCATCTCGGTTCCGCTGGCAAACTTGCACTTCACGGCAAAGTCCTGCGAGGTGTTGTACTTGTTGTCTTCGGTTGCGTAGCCGTGAGCATAAGGAACGGGATGCTTCGCATCGGTTCCATCAATTTCGATCGGACCGTTACCTTCTTTTTCTTCACTTAGCGCCCACGTCGCGATGTCAACATGGTGTGCGCCCCAGTCGGTGAATTTGCCGCCGCTGTACTCATACCACCAACGGAACTGATAGTGGGCGCGTTCTTTGATGAAATCAACTTTAGGAGCTTGACCGAGCCACATGTCCCAGTTCAGTTCTGCTGGCACTGGCACCTTGGCGAATGGCCCGCCGACGTCACCTCCACCGATGCCGCAGGTCACCGTCTTGATCTTTCCTAATAATCCTTTCTGGACCATGTTAACGGCGCGAAGAAAGAGATTTTTGGAATCTCGCTGCTGAGTACCGACAATGAACACCAAGTCCGGGTGCTTCTTACAGGCGTTGCGAATGAGCTGGTTTTCCTCAAGCGTCAGCGTCAGCGGCTTTTGGCAGAATACATGCTTGCCAGCTTCTAAGGCTTCGACTGCGATCTTTACGTGCCAATGATCTGGCGTGACGATGCTGACAACGTCGATGTCTTTGCGATCGAGAACTTTGCGATAGTCTTCATAGGCATCGGCCGTTCCCTTACCGATTTCAGGATTGTTCTTTGCGGCTTCGGCGTGGTTCTTGTCGACATCGCATACGGCAAGCACATCACCAAACCGGGCATGTCCCTTGGCATCCCCAGTGCCCATGCTCCCGACGCCGATGCAGCCGATTCGCGGGCGATCATTCTTGGATTCGTTTGCGAAGGCTTTCGCGGACCAGCCGAAATAGGGCACACTAGCACCGACGGCAGATACAGCAGCAGTAGTTCTCAAAAAACTACGACGATTCGGATTCGATTGACGCATTTTCTTTCCTGGCGACGTGAGGGAGAGCGAACGGTATCTGAGCACTATATTCGCTTTCTCGCTCCAAGTCGTGTACTGACGACGATTTCTTGGTCGAGAGTCGGTCAGTTGGGAAATCGAACGATCCATTCACTCCCGAACCACTGATCTGTTGGACGGCGGTGGTTAGTGCTTGTCCCTTTGGCGATCAGCGAGAAGTATCGATTTCTGCACCTTTTGCTGTGTCTTCCAATTGGTCAATGGCCCAGTTCGAAACCGGGTACGGCAGCTTGAACGGCAAGTTATGTTGGCTAAGCTGATCTCGAAGGTAAGCCGGGTATTCCACAATCGGTCGATCGTCGCGGATCAATAGCCCCAGATTTCCTGACGGCATCGGTTTATCCAAAGCCTTAAGAGCTTTCGCCGCCGTTGATGTCGGAGCAAAATTGCGAATTTCCTCCCACAGCGGATCGTGCTGCGCGTAACGTTCTTTCAGACGGGCCTCATCGATGACAATCGGTTCGTTCGACATCACCAGCAGGTAGCCGTTCATGAACGACTGACGATATCGAAAAACCTGGTCGGCCGTTTCGCGAATCACGAATGCCTGTTCGGGGCTTCCATTGGAGTACAACGAGAAGACACCGCCCGGTTTCAATCGATCGCTGATCAACTGATAGAACTCAATTGAATTTAGCAGCGAACTTCCGGCCTGCTTCAAGTACAGCGGCTGCGTCTGAATGATGTCGTACTGCCTTGGATTCAATGTCATTCCCGTGCGGGCGTCGCACCACAGCAGGTTGATTTTTGGGTTGTTCGCGACGTTCAATGTTCCGTTCGGATATTCGCGATATAGGTTTTTCAATTCGTGGCAGATGTCGTACGAATCGATGCGCCGAACCGTCGAAAGTTTGGCCAGCGTACCTGGTGTGATCCCCGTTCCCGTGCCGATGACGCAAACATCTTCAATTTTCCCGGTTGGATGGCAGATGACCGGAAATACGGCCGTCGACCAGTTGTTGGTTCCAACGTGATCATTGTCCTTTGACAGACGTGAATGCCAAAGCCCGTCCCAGATCATGTTTCCGCTGTCCGTCAGAATGATAACGCCGTCGCGCCCGGAAAACATTCGCTGACCCGGTATCAACTTGGTGACATCAAACATCAGGCACGCCGAAATCAATCCACCGCACAGTCCGATTGGCAACAGCCATCGATAACGTGCATTCTTAGATTCGACGTCATTGTTGGCCTCCTGAATTGCGGTGGCGTATTCCTGCATGGCAAACAGTAGCAGTGCGATCACAAGGACCATGCCATAGAACGGAATTTCGTAGCCGATAAATGTCACCAACAAAATTCCGGCGCAAGAACCAGCCGTGCTCCACGCGTAGATGCGGCCGATGTCGTCGCCCCATGATTTTGCGGCATCGGCGGCGACACGGCCAAACAGATATCCAAACAAAATGCAGGGCAGAAAATACGGCGACTTCATCAGCACGAAGCGAACCAGCGACCAAGTTCCGTCAATCGGCATTGGGGAATCGATGACAAACATCGGGATCGTCGCACAGCACAACAAAGCGCAAATTCGCAGAGCCGTCGTCACGGACGGGCCGCCCTTCCGCGAACTGAGTGCGACTCCGAGGCTCCAGAATGTAAGAAACCCGGCCAGCACGGCAGCGAACGTAAACGGCAGCGGTTCGTGTCGTAGCGGAATCAAACGAAACAAATACATTTCGTAACCGAGCGAACAGAACCCCAGCCCAAACGCAAGAATCTCAGCAAGTCCCGGCTGCCTCCAAGAGCGTTTTCGAACCGCTGCGTCCGGTGCATCTAGTGGTAACTGTGAAACGGAGGCTTCTCCAATCGCCAGCGTAAGCGCGAGTAGCAGAAGTCCCGCGACGAGATTCAACCCAGCCGCAATCAACAGCGAGATCGACAGTCCCAGATGTGAAATCATGTATCCGCTGGAAACAACAGTGCCGACGACGCTGCCAACCGTGTTCACGAAGAACAACAGGCCGATCAGCCGAGCATTCGACAACCCGAGGTTGCGCTGACACGTTTCCGCCGCCAGCGGCATCGTCGCGCCCATCAGCAAACATGGCACCGCGAGTACGGTGATCGCCAGCACCGCATACAACATCAACAACGGAACTCCCAGCGACACGGCGATCTGTTGCAGCGTAAACACCGATGCGGTCGCGTTCGACGCCAACAATGCGCACACACCCAGATTGACGATCGACAGCAGAACTTCGACCAGCCCGAAGGCCTTTAGTGGATTGCGGAAACCGGCAGCTCGACGCCCCATCCAAACAGATCCGACTCCCAGGCCCGCCAGAAAGACCAGTACGACCATGCTCGCGCAAATCGTTTCACTACCGCCAAGGAAGACTTTGAGTGAACGTTGCCAAACGACCTGGTTCACCAATCCCGCCGCGCCTGAACTGAACAGCGCAAGACCAATCAGTCCGGCGGCAATCACAAGCGATCCCGAACGCTCCGAGTACGTCTGGTCCCCCGACTCTGCACGAATTGAAGTAGGGCGGTTTTCCGGCTTCGGGAATGAAGACATTACTCAACAACTGCAGTAGATCAAAAAAACGGATTGACGACTTGTCCGAAATCGTTGTTGACGCCGTCTGACAACTTCACAGAGTACAGCGTATCAAAATCCGCTTCGATGCAGGCAGCCGATAACATTCTGTTGTTACGCGAAAGGCAATATCGTGTTGACTCAATCACCAATGTGGGACCAACTAACATAGCGTCAGCGACCTTCGCTTTTCATAGCCTTGTACTTGGTCTCGTATTTTTCAAACAGCGACCGATGGCGGTTGCCAAGATCGACTTGCTTACCCTGAATCCAAGCCCGGACAACGTTGGAATTGACCTCCAGAATATCCCCATCGGTTATCAATATCGTTGCATCCTTGCCGACTTTGAGTGACCCAATTCTCTCTTCGACTCCGAGGATCTCGGCTGGGGAAAGCGTTATCGATCGCAAAGCATCTTGATGCGGCAAACCAAATGCGATTCCGCGGGCGGCATGATAAGGCAGATTTCGTAAATTCGTTGCGCCGCCGGGATACCCAGACGCTTCTCCGCTGATGCAAAACTTCACGCCCGCCTTCCGCAATCGCGCTGGCAAGGTGAAAGAACTGTCGTAAGCATCCTTGCGGAACATTGGACTTCGAAACGTACCAGGGATGATCACCGGTACGTTACACCGGACCAACAAAGCAGCGCATTCCGCTGCGTCGTAGCCGCCATAAATCACGACTTTAAGTCCACGTGAAGCGGCATAGGTAACGGCAGACTCAATCGCCGACCTTCGATCGACTTCGATAAAAATCGGATAGATGCCTGCGGCAACCGGTATCAGGCTTTCAAGAATTACATCCGTTCCTCTGGCACTGGATGCGGCATATCGCTTCGCGGAATCCAACAGATCGTCAAGCTCCTTCATCGCCTTTTCGCTGGCGGCAGTACGCACTTTATCTTCGGAGCTGGACGACTCCATCGATTCCCACTCAATACAAAGACCGGCGGGCGCTTTGATAACCATGTCCTTGGACGTCCAGCCATCCAAGTACATCACTGCGCTTTGACCTTGAATGGAAGCACCGATTGGCGCAATCATGGCCGCAAGTATGCCATTGGCGCGGGCCACGGGAATCAGCTCGCTGTCGGGATTGACCGCAACCCATGAACGCACGTTGGGGTTTGTTGAGCCGAGTTCATTCGCATCGGACGTTGCCGAGACCGATGCAATCTCGCGTAGGCCGATGTCCGACATCGCTGAGATCAGCCCTGGATAAACATGCTTCCCGGTCGCATCGACTCGCACAGCGTCTGCTGGAACAACGACATCTTTGGCTTCGCCGATTGCCGAAATTCGGCCGTCAACAAATAGTAGCGCGCCATTGTTGATGTCGGCTGCATCGACCGGATGAATCGTGCCACCCGTGATCAAGACGGGGCTTACCTGCTTCGTGCCAGGAGTCTGTTCGTGAGCCGATGCGTGTAGCACACCGAGCAGCGTGGCCATCGCACCGGCAACAATGATTCGCAAGTATCTATTCACTTCGTCGTGCTCCACGCTTCCCCGATCCACAGCCACAAAATGCATCATATTTCAGCCATCTTGATTCTTCACTCGTTCCCCTCGAGTCTGCTTTGTCACCACTGGCCGCATTGTCCATGCCGGCCCTTGCGACAAGAATCTCTTGGATTAGCTGGGCTCTGACTTTGAGGTCGCGTTCACGGAGCGCGGCGTCCTGCTCAAGTGAAAAATATTGACGTCCGTCGATCCAAGTTTGCTCGCATCTTGCCGTTGTCGACAGCGGCGCTGCGCTCCAAACGGCAAAGTCAGCGTCTTTTCCCACTTCAAGTGAACCTGTGTGTTCAGCAATCCGGAGTTGCAATGCCGGGTTCAACGTGACAAATTTCAGCGCGTCTTGTTCATTGATGCCACCGTACTTCATCGCCTTCGCAGCTTCGGTGTTGAGATGCGTCGCGAGCTCTGCGTCGTCACTATTGAACGATACCGTAACGCCTTCGTGGTGCATGACGGCACCATTGAATGGAATCGCATCAAAGGCTTCAAACTTGTAGCCCCACCAGTCCGCGAATGTCGATGCCATTGCGCCGTGTTGCTTAAGCCGATCAGCCACCTTGTAACCTTCTAAGACATGCTGCAAGGTTCCAACTTGGACTTGAAATTCGTCCAGCAGATCCAGAAAGGCAACGATCTCATCCTGGCGATAGCTGTGGCAATGAATCCAACGCTCGCCGCGCAGCACTTCGGCCAAGGCTTCTAACTGCAAGTCCGTTCTCGGTGGCAGTCCGGTCCGTTCGCCTTCCCGATAGCGACGGTGCTCCGCCTCGTAAAACCGAGCGGCCATCAACTGGTCGCGGATAATCTGTTCGACACCCATCCGTGAACCGGGATAACGTCCCGATCCGCTGCCATTGCTTTGCTTGACATTCTCGCCGAGCGCAAACTTGATTCCTTTGGGTGCCTCTTTCATGACAAGACCTTCCATCGACTCGCCCCAGCGCAACTTGATCACGCAATTTTGACCACCGATCGGATTCGCGGAACCATGCAAAATGTTTACCGCCGTGACTCCGCTGGCTAGTTGTCGATAGATCGCCGGTTCGCTTTCGTCAATGAAATCCTTGATCCGTACTTCGGCCGTGATCGCTTGGCCTGATTCGTTGATTCCGCCATCGGTTGCGATATGCGAATGGCAATCGATGATCCCTGGAGCGATGTGTTTTCCGTCGACGCGAATCACTTCTGCATCCTCCGGTGCAGCAATGCCAACGCCGATCGCGACGATCTTTCCATCGCGGATCAGCATGTCGGCATTTTCAAGTTTACCGGCCGGACCGCTGGTCCAAATGGTCGCGCCACGCATGATTAACGGGCCCTTGGCGGCGATCGGTTTGCTCAATCCGTACTCAGCCAGCGGATATACAACGTCGATTGGGTTGTCGCTATCGACCAGCGTTTTGGCTTCTGCTTTCGGCTTCGTTTCTGCTTTGTCCTTGTTGCCGTCTTTGTCATCCGATTCAGCTTCGCTCGCAGAACTGCGTTGCGGTTCACTTTTCGATTCCACGGGAACAGCGATCGACAGCGAACCTGAACCGTCGGGCCAGGACGATGAGAGTTGAACGATTTGCTTGTCGTTCGTTTTATCATCCGATTCGGCATTGTCCGATTCGGCGTTATCCGATTTTGTATCTTCCGATTTGGTATCTGGGTCTTTTGTGAACAGCACGGAAACTCGCGAGCGTCCGGTCGGCCACTGTTCATCCAGTCGACTGAAGTCGATTGTACCTGATAATCGATGGCGTTCACGGACAGCGTTCTCTAGTTCGATTCCGCCGTCCTTGTCGGTGATCGAACTAGCAACCGCGCTGGCAAACTTCGCTTTGCCTTTCGACGTGATTTGCAAACTGAGCTGAAGCGGTGTCCCCGAAGCGACGCTCAAGGATGCGATCCATTGGCCGCTCGGTATCTTCGGCTGGGCTGATTTTTCAATTTCATACTTTTCCCCAGCGATCCAAGTTTTCAGAACCTTCGTTTTCTTTTCGAACAGGTCCCCGTCCGTGATCAAGAGGTTCGCCAGTTTTCCAACCGACACGCTGCCACATTTTGACTCCAAACCCATCAGTTTTGCTGGAATGGACGTCATGGCGGCGAGTGCTTTTTGCGAGTCCAGGCCGCGCGTGACGGCGACGCGAACTTGTTTGAGAAAATCACCCGGATCATCAAGGTCGGCTGTCGTTAAACAAATGGTTGCACCTGCGTTCACTAAGCGTGCCGGGTTCTCTGGACCGAGTTTCCATTGCAGCAATTGTGCTTGCGTCGTTTTCTGTTCGACGACTTCGACTCCGACATTAGGCGGTGCAGGAAAATTGACAGGTACCAAGATTGGTCGAGCTGCTGCGACGATTGCCTCGAGCGATCGATACTCTCGGCCAGATCCCTTGATCACTAGTTGCAAGGAAAATTCTCGGGCCAGATCGTTCGCTCGGATAGCCATGCGTTCATTGGGGGCGTCGATGACAAACGTCAGGTCGCGAATGTCACTTGACAATATCGCCAAAGCAGCATTCGCTTCGGGACGCGGCACATTGGCGGAGCGACGATAGGTCTCTTGGGCATCGCGATACCAAAGCGCGTCGTACAATGATTGTCGCAAGAGTGCGACTGCGCCCATCGGCGAATTCGGATACGGATCGCGGGATCGATCTCTCGGAACGGTCAATTGCACGTGCTGCCAAATACGGTCAGCCAGCAATCGATCGCGTCCCGGTTTATCGCTCGTCAAAACAGCACAACTTGCGCCTTGAACGATTCCGCTTGAGGGTACGATCAGCCGTACACAAATGCCTTGGGATCGTAGTTTGGCGTTTGCGCTATCATCGTCACCGAGAGCGGAACTCGCATTGCGCTGCGGTATTACGTTGCCGTTCCAATACGGAGTGCCGCGGTCGCGTGGCGGGTCAGGTACTTCGATTTCGCCCCAAGCATCGACCAAGCCCGGATAAATCATCTGGCCTTCGCAGTCGATCTCCTCGCAGCCAGCAGGAATTTTTACCGACGATCGTTTCCCGACTGCGACAATCGTTGAGCCCTGCAACAAGATCGTTGCGTCGGCGATCACTTCATCAGCTCGCACAACAACGGTGCCACCTATCAAAGCGATGGTTTGATCATGATCTTTGCGGAGGCCAATGATCGGTCGCGTGGACCCGGTACCCTGCGCATGGGCAGCCAACGAAATCAGCAAAAGTGCGAATGAGAGCGAACATCTGAAATGCATCACGTCTTACCACTGGTCAAAGTCCCGAAGATACCGCGCTGGGGCACGCTGATGATAGTTGCTCAGGGTCTCGGCAAAAATAAATTTTGGTTTTGTTTGGTTGCCGGCGGGATTAGCTTAGTAAAATCAAATCAGTAAGTTACGAGTCACCCTCCCGCAAGCGGGAGGGTGACATACGATGACACGCGGACTATTTTGCCACGGTCAGCGTCATGTCTTCGATAACGAGACTACCCTTTTCATCACCGAGCACGAAGCCGAGTCGGTTCAATTTGGCCGAGACCCCGGTTGCAGTGAAAGTGAAGCTTTCTTCGCTGACAGTCTTAGAGGCCGTGAGGTCTTCATGAAGTCCAATTTCGTGCCAATCTTCCTCATCGATCGTGGCGACAAGCAGGTAACTACGATACTCTGGTGCCATTGCCTTGTACTTCACGGTGTAACGCTGGCCTTCTTTCAGGTCCAAATCCGTTTGGAACGTTTGGACGTGCCAATTCGTTCCATCGACTTCGGTTGAGGTAAACTTCACGCCCTTTTCCGTTGCTTCGACAGTACCTTTGGCTGGTTCGACGAGCTCAAACCGCCATGATTCAACACTGTTTGTTGGCTTTAAGAGGTTTTCTGGCTCCGCAGCAAGCAGCGCCATGGGCAGGCAAAAGGAAATCGCATTCAGCAAGAACAGTCTCATTTAGTTGACCTTTTTGACGGAAATAGTTTTGGAGGGCTCCTCAGGAACGACGCACGAGTAAGTAGCGCATGTAACCCTACCGCTTGCAGGAGGGTTACTCGCCACCTATCGATTGGCCGTCATATAAGTGAGCCCAGTTGGAAATAGAACGCTGAGTATGTCCCAGATGTTTGCCGGGATCAAGTCACTTGGCTAACGCTGCTTTGACAATTCGGACGTCATTACGAGCGAAGACGCTTTTCTCGGCAAAGGCGGGGTGCGACCAGCAAACGCCACCGCGCTGACGAAGCTGTGTTTGTGTTGGCTCGATCAGTTGTGCGCGGCTAAGAATCGTTAACTTCTCGGGGGAAAGTTTTGTGATCAGTAATTCTCCACGCTCGTTGAACATCCAGACTCGGTCGCTTTCGGTGACCATGTGAACGGTCGACCAGCGCGCGACCGGGACGGCGGTCAAGTCTTCCCAAACGCGATTTCCCGTCTTTGCTTCTAGGCAACGCATTTGACCGTAACTGTCAAAACCATAGATGTAGCCGTCGCGGACGATCGGCGTCCCAATCATGGAATGAAGCGACTCAGTGTTCTGCTCGTCGCGTCCGACAGTGCGCCACAGCAGTTCTGAGGAGACCTGATCGCGAGGCGCTTTGATCATCAGCGAGCCATCATAAAAGCTGGAGACGTAAACAAGATCGCCTGCGACGCTGGGCGTCGCGATTCCAATCGGCATGCGTGACGGCGGCATGGCGTGCGACCAGAGCACCGCGCCATTTGACGGATTGAGGCCCGATAGACTTTCACCCGTCCAGCAAACCAAGACATCCTGGTCGGCCTGCTTGATAACGATGGGTGACGAGTACCCAGCTTTTTCGTTGAGTGACTTCCATGCTTCCGCGCCGGTGGACTTGTTGAAAGCAACCATGCAAGCGCCGTCTTCGCCGGAAACCTGCTGAATCACATAGTCTTTGTATACCAGTGGAGCGCCCGTGATGCCCCAAATCGGCATATTGATTTTGTATTCTGAATTGAGGTCGCGTTTCCAAATCACTTCGCCGGTGACAGCATTGAGACAGAAAAAATGTCCCATCGCGCCAACCGAAAACGCCATGGCACCGTCGACTGTCACACTAGCTCGCGGTCCTGCGGTGTAACTGATTGTATACGGTGCATCGTAGGTGTGGACCCAAAGCTGCTTGCCAGAACTGGAATCGAGGCACAGGACTCGCTCAGATTGTTTGCCACCGTCTGTTTGACGATCGGTGATGTAAACGCGGCCATCGGCAACGGTTGGGCCGCTGTATCCGGCACCGATTTCAACGGACCACTCCAGCGGCAATTGCCCCTGTGGCAACTGCTCAACCAGTCCAGTTGCATGCCAAACGCCATCTCGATCGACCCCGCGCCATTGAGGCCAGTCCTCGGCATTGGAAAAGCCTGAAAAAGTCGACAACAGGTAACAGGCCAAAAGACGCAGAATTCGATGTTCGTATTTCATAGTGTGCTCGTTGTTGCTGGTCCGAAATCGGAATCCGCACTATACGGCACCACCGATTCTACGGCTATTCCTTTAGAGAAACGCGTCCAGCCCGCGAGTTTCAAGCTCTTTCACCGCTTCCCGAACTCGCTCTTCGGACCGTTTGGGGGCAACCAACGTCGCGTTGCTGGTGTGTACAACGACGAGGTCGTCGATATCGATCGTGATGATGGCGTGGTCCTCCGTTCCATAGATGATGGAATTCTTGGTGTCGATTCCAACATGCGTTCCACGGACCGAGTTTCCGTTCGCGTCGGGCGAACTAAGACGAGCGATCGCTTGCCAGCTACCGACATCGTCCCAGGTGAACGAAGCTTCAATCACGACGACGTTATCGTGCCGTTCCATGACCGCGTAGTCGATCGACTTTCCGACAATCTTGGCAAATCTCGTTCGCAAGACATCTTCGAATTGATCCGTTCCAACCGTTGCAGCGATCGCATCGATATGCGCCGCCATCTCCGGTTCATGTTTTCGTAACAGGTCAAGAATCAACGACGCGCGCCACAGGAAAATACCGCTATTCCAGTAGAATGTGCCTGATTCGCAATACTCTTGTGCTGTCGCAAGGTTCGGCTTTTCGCGAAATCGGGTGACCTGAAACGCTTTCGCGCTGTCGAGATCAATCGCAGCGCCACGCTGAACGTATCCGAACGATTCGGCTGGATAGGTTGGTTTGATCCCAAAGGTCACAATCCGCTGCGGGTCGGCGTCGATCAATTCAGTGCCAGCTTGAATCGCAGCTTGGAACTGTGCATTCGTCGTAATCACGTGATCTGCTGGCATGACCAACATGATCGCGTCGGGATCGCTGGCCGCGAGGATGGCTGCGGCCAGCCCGACGCAGGGAGCAGTATCGCGTTTGCATGGCTCGCCAACGACCATCGCCGTGGGAAGCTGTTGTTGGATCGCATCGACCAGTCTGGCATTGGTGACAACCATGCAACTTTCTGGCGGAATCATGCCCCCTAGCCGGAAGGCGGTATCCTGGATCATGGTTCGTTCACCAGCGAACGAAAGCAGTTGCTTGGGGGTATCTCGGCGGGAAGCAGGCCAAAATCGTGTGCCGCTACCACCAGCCATTATGACCGCGTGAAGCATGGAAATTTCTACGTAAGTGATCGTGGGAAGCAAGACTTTGAGGGCGAGCGTCAGTCCGCTTATCAAACAAAACCTAGTCAAAGTCGAAACAAACTCGGAGCTTGCCAATCCTACCCCAAAAATCCGTACTCGGTGCTCGCTGGGTCAAAATGATCGATGGTCCATTTGAAGAAATTATTGCTTTTGAGGATGGAACCGTCCTAAACGACGGAATAATGGGCAAAGTCGTTACATCTGCCCGCTACAAACGATGACGCTAGCGTGCGACATGTTTCCTGCAGCCGATTTCCGACTACGATATTACTTCGGTAAATAAATAGCTGGTCGCACTTTCTAACGGGTACCGCTCGTGCATCGCACAACTTCGCTTTCGGAACGTCACAGCTCGATCGAGAATTCAAACGCGATTCGTTTGACCGACTTGCTATCGGGAACCTGGAATCATCGCTGGTCAGTCGTCGTACTGACCATGGTTCTGCTGCCGCTGCTGGGCGGACTGGTTTTCCTGATTCCAGCCAAGTTCGATTCGTCCGCACAGTTGCTGGTGCGACTGGGACGCGGGGCGGTTTCAATTGACCCTACGGCCAATTTGTCACAAACCGTGTCGCTGCAGGAAAGTCGATTGTCGCAAGTGAACTCAGTCCGTGAGTTGCTTTCGGGTCGCGAGCTAGCCGAGCGAGTTGTTCAGAAGGTTGGGGCCGATCGCATTTTGGCACCGCGAGGCTTGGTTGAAGAATCGCTGGCTTCGATGCTGGATAAGGTGCTGCCCGCAAAGTCAGAAAAACCGCAAGGCGATTTGTCCGGCAGCGAAGTCGACTCACAAATCAAAATGGAAGAAGCCTGTGCAACTCTGGGTAGCAATGTGACCATTAGCTCGCCCAAAGAAGCTTACACGATTGCACTCAGCGTCCGATCTGGCGACCCATTTTTGTCACGCGATATTATCCAGACCTATTTGGAAGAGTATCAGAAGTTCCATGTTGAGTCGTATCAGTCGGTTGGTTCCTTGGACTTCTTTGAATCCCAGGCGCTAATGGCACGCAAGCGTGCAACGAATTCGCAGCAAGCGCTTCGCGACGCAAAAACCCAACGTGGGATTGTTGACCTCACTGCGGCTAAGCTTGCCCTCGGTACCGCGATCAGCAACAACAAGATTTCGCTGCTTACGACCGACAATGAACTTGCCGCGACTAAATCGGAAATCGAAAGCCTGATATCACAAATCGACGCGTTGCCCGAGCACATTGACACCGACGTAACGAGGGGGATTCCGAATCTTGCTGGCAGCACAATGCGCCAAAAACTCTATGAACTCCAGGTCACATACGAAGACTTGGCTTCCAAACTGAGTGAAGATCATCCAAAGCTTGTTGCCTTGCGGTCGCAACTTGAAGCCGCGTCGGAGATCGCGAAAACCGAAGAAGGGGACAAGCCACAAACTCGCGAGTCCGTTAACCCCATTCGCCAACAGCTTGAGCTGAGTCTCAAGTCCACGACCGCCAAACTTGCAGGGACAAAGAAAAAACGCGAGTCGCTTGTCAGTCAGCTCGAAGTCCTAACCGTCGATCTTTCTCGGCTGAATATGGATGAAGTGGAATTGAACCAATTGACGTGGGAAGCGTCGCTTGCCGAGTCCGAGTACATGCGATCAGCCGCTTCACGAGCAACGGCGCGGCAAATCAATGACCTTGATACAAAGTTCTTGAGTGAAATCTCGATTGTTCAACCGGCAACGTTATCACTGAAGAAAGCGTCTCCAAAACGATTGATCCTACTCGTTCTGGCGGCGGCGCTGGCGCTCGCGATTGCCATGGGGCAAGCAGTGCTGCGTGGTGTGTTGTTGAAACCACGGAGCAGCTACTTCCATCAGTTGGAAAATGCCAGTTCGATTTCCCGACGTGATATCGGCTGGGAAGACGACGCGATCAGCCGGCATGACGACATTCGTTCGCTCACGGGACGAGAAGAATTGGTTGGTGCCGGAAAGCGTTAGTCAGCTACGAACCAGTTTTTCTTGGCCGCTTTCGGACGCCGTGGAATCTTCGCGACCAATTTCATTGAAGGTGAGACACAGCAGATGTACCAAATCAGCGTGCATGGTCCTGGAAACGTTTCTAGCACCGTATCCTCGGTCAAGCAGCTTAGGAACAAGAAGGCGGACATCGAACGGATGGCAAGATTGGTCGAATTCAGCGAGTTCCAACCGGTCCACAGCCACAGGCAAAGCATGGCGGCACCGCCAAAGATTCCTGCTGACATGGTCGCATTCATCACTGCGTTGTGCGTCGCTTGAGAATGATTGACCAATAGGGTTGGACCGGCATTAAAACCGTAGCCGACCAACGGTCGCTTGGCAATCTGCCGTGATGCCTCTGCCCAAATTTCGGTACGTCCAGTGCCGGTTGTTAGCTCTGAGGCGTTACCGCTTTTCGATACCAAGCCCACGACCGAACCAACCAGTCGTTCTTCTTTTCCGGCGGCAAACATCAACAGCAATCCGAGAAACCCTGCCATCCCCAAGCTCGTAAACGCGACGATACTTCGACGCGACGCCAAGCGGTCAAGGAACAGCATAAGGCCGCCTAAGAAGCCGGCAATGAACGCAGTTCTGCTCATCGCTAAATAGGCGGTCCAAGCGAACAACACAAATAAGACTGCCGCTACTTTCCAGGATAGCTCGCTGGTGCGAAAGAGGTACAAACTAAGCAGTGACGCCACAATTGCGGATCTTGCGACGCTGTTCGGATGCGCCATGCCGCCCATGCGATTGAGGAACTGGCCAGCGTCGAGCGGTTCTGCAAAGACGCCCTTTTCGGGGACAAAGTAAAACAGAAACAATCCGCAGACCGCCGTTCCAACAACTCCACAGATGATCCCGAAGCTTGTCGCTCGCAAGCCAATGGTTTTGATCGCAGTTACCGCGAACGCGACCGTTAGCGCATTGATCATTGCGGTTGGAAAAGAAGCCGATGTCACGCCGCTCGTGGATCCTACGGTGGCAAGTGCAAAGATCGCGGCCAAAAACAATACTGGCAGGGTCGTGAGCGTCTTTCGCACATCAGCAAATCGAAGGATGCCCCATACCGCACAAATCCCTGCCACAAGCGAAATGGCAAGCTTTAACAAGACGAGCTTGTCGAGCCCAACGTTGGACGTGTCCTGCGCAGTGCTCAGGTCCATCGGACCGAAAAAACTGATCAGGACCACAACCGCGAAAAAAATCGCTGCGATGATATGCCGATCTTCATCCTGGAGCAAAACTAACAGAGACTTCATCGCTTACTTGTCTGAGTCATTGAGCACAGCCATCTTCTCTTGGAGCAGCGTAACTGCGGTTTTGAAATCCGCGACATCGGGAGCAAGCTCAACCGCTTTTTTAAGTTGCTCTAGCGCCCCAGAGTGATTGCCCTGCAGGTATAAAGCCAGCCCATATCGATACTGAATCGTTGCATTTTCTGGCACCAAAGCTGCATCACGACGCAAAAGTGGCAATTCCTGCCTTCTCAACTCAGCCGCCCGCTCCAGCGCTCGCTGATCGCCGCGACCAGCAAGCTGCTCCAGCAATGCCGCAAGATTTGTCCTCGCTCCGGCAACGTTCGGCTCCACGCGAATGGCCGTCTCATAGGCCGCAATAGCTTCGGGCAGCTTGCCACGCTGCTCACAAAGCGATGCCCAAGACAAATGTGCCCCCGATCGATCCGCAACGCCGTCGAGCGTCTTCTTGACTTCGCGGAGTGCGAGATCAACACGGGTCTGTTCGTTGCTCGTCAACGATTCGTAGACCTCCGGCGACGAGAGCGATTGCGCTGATTCGGTTCTGACCTGACGCCATGGATCGTCAAGCAGTGGAATCAGTTTCCGCCGAATCGTTGCTGGCCCCTCATTGGCCAAAGCGTTCACGGCTGTGGCCCGAACAAGTGGATGGTCGGAAGTATCTTCAAGCAATTGCATCGCGACCGCCGCGCATCCGGATGCCCGTGAAGCCGCCAAATTGTGAAGCGCCGTCGCCCGAGCAATGAATGGCGTCACGTCATCCTTCTGCATTGCCAGCTTCAACATCGACTCAGCCGCACCCGGATCACCACGTCGGAATGCAGCAATCGTTTGGCCATAATGCGCTGGCTTCTTGCGTTCTGCGCCGTACCATTTTTCACAAGCTGAGTCGCTCCAGGAATCGGTCTCTTTGATCACGCTGGCAAGCAACTTATCTCCCGCATCAGCGGCGATCATCCAGTGGGCATACTCGCGAAGCTGGGGACGCGATTCGACTGGCACGTTTTCCAACTGGTCCTTCAAATGGCAGCCGGTGCAAGCGTTGGGTGTTCCGAACTCAACCGACATGTCCGGGCGCGGAATTCGGATGCTG
>Ga0105044_10006346_pt1 | contig 16251 bp, 10 predicted proteins | sample MAT01_FD_78092 | JGI IMG/M metagenome (GOLD analysis project Ga0105044, IMG submission 78092) | Freshwater microbial communities from Lake Fryxell liftoff mats and glacier meltwater in Antarctica - MAT-01 | ecosystem: Environmental > Aquatic > Freshwater > Ice > Liftoff microbial mat | place... | reverse complement strand
TGTCGCGCAGGCTGCATGCGAGCAGCGGATCGAGGATCGCGCAGCAGGCGTCGAGGGCGTGGCGAAAGACGGGCTCGGTGGCGTAAAGCTCGCGACCCATGCCGACTTGCTGCACGCCCTGGCCGGGGAAGAGGAACACGATCTCCGGTACTTCGCGCGGCGCGGCGGCGAACGGTGCGGGCGTGCGCAGTTGAGCGATGGCATCGGCTGCATTCGCGCACACGACGGCGCGGCGGTGAGCGAAAGCGCGGCGACCGACTTGCGTGGTGTAGGCCACATCCGCGAGCGCGAGGTCGGGATGCTGCGAAAGGTGCGCGGCGAGATTCTCCGCCGCGCGCTCCAGAGCGGAAGCGCTGCGGGCGGAGAGGAGCAGCAATTGCGGGCCGGGCGGCGCGGGCTCCGACGTTAGTGCGGGCGCTTCTTCCACGACGATGTGCGCATTGGTCCCGCCGACGCCGAAGGCGCTCACCCCAGCGCGGCGCGGCTCTTCGCCGGCGGGCCATTCCTGCCATTTCGCGGCGACATAGAATGGGCTGTCGGCGAGATCTATTTTTGGGTTTGCGCTTTGGAAATGGAGGATCGGCGGGATGAGCCGGCGCTCCAGCGAGAGCGCGGTTTTGATGAGGCCAGTGACGCCGGCGGCGACGTCGAGGTGGCCGATGTGGCCTTTCGCGGTGGTCAGCGCGCAGAAGTTTTTTCGTGCCGTGCCGGCGCGGAAGGCGCGGGTCAGCGCGGCGATTTCGATGGGGTCGCCGAGCGGCGTGCCGGTGCCGTGGGCTTCGATGCAGGTGATGCTTTCCGGCGTCACGCCCGCGAGCGCCTGCGCCATCGCGACGACATCGCTCTGCGCCTCGATGCTCGGTGCGGCGTAGCCGACTTTCGCCGCGCCGTCGTTGTTCACCGCTGCGCCTTTGATGACCGCGTGGATGGTGTCGCCGTCGGCCAGCGCATCGGCGAGCCGCTTTAAGACGACGATACCCGCGCCGTGGCCGAAGACGGTGCCGCGCGCATCGGCATCGAAAGGGCGGCATTTTCCATCAGGCGAGACGATGCCTTCGTCGGTGAAACGGTAGTCGCGCTTTTGGGGAAAGGAGATCGAGACACCGCCGGCGAGCGCCACATCGCAGCCGAAGTTTTCCAGGCTTTGCACGGCCTGGCAGATGGCCACGAGCGAGGAGGAGCACGCGGTCTGGATGGCCATGCTCGGGCCGCGCAGGTTCAGCTTGTAGGAGACGCGCGTGGGCAGGAAATCCTTGTCGTTGCCGAGCATCGTGGCGTAGCCGCCGACCTGATAGCCGCCGGCAAATTGCGCGGCGAAAGCGCGGTCGCGGCAGAGGTTGTAGAGCAGATAGCTGTTGATGCTGGAGCTGGCGAAGACGCCGATCAGTCCGGCAAATTGCTCAGGATCGGTGCCCGCGTCTTCGAGCGCCTCCCACGCGCATTCGAGGAAGACGCGGTGCTGCGGGTCCATGAGCTCGGCCTCCTTCGGATGGATGCCGAAGAACTCCGCGTCGAAGAGGTCCACGTCGGCGAGCACGCCGCGAGCGCGGACGAATTGCACACCGGCGGCCAACTCCTCGGGCGTGGCGGCGGAATACTCGAGTTCGGCTTCGGAAAAGTGCGAGACCGTCTCGCGCCCGGCGCGGAGATTTTCCCAAAACTCGGCCACGGAACGCGCGCCCGGAAAGCGACCGGACATGCCGATAATGGCAATGCCGGTGGGGTCGGCTTTCTCCGGGTCGGGGTTCATGGTGCGAGAGGAAGAGCGGTCCACGAAAAGCACAAAAGGACACGAAAAAGGTTCCGGATTTCGTGTCTTTTCGTGCCTTTTGTGGATTGAAAAACGAAGGCTTCCATCGGGTTTAGCGCGAGCGCTGGCGGGCTAGTGCTTTTTTGCGGGCGAGGCCGGCGTGGCGGGCGTCGGCGCGGGTGATGAAGGCGTCGCGATCAGCGCTCACGGTCGCGGAGTGGAGACGGGCGGCCAGCGCGCGCAGGGTGGGATATTGAAAGAGTTCGGTGATGGGGAGTTCGATGCCGAGGCGGCTGCGGAGCCAGCTTTGGCATTGGATGAGGCGGAGGGAGTTGCCCCCGAGGTCGAAGAAATTGTCGTCCGGGCCGACGGCGGCGAGGCCGAGCACTTCGCGCCAGATTTGCGTGAGCGCATCCTGCGCCGGGAGGCTGCCGGCGGCGGGCGCGGGAGTCGTCTCCGCAGCCAGTGCGCGGCGGTCGATCTTGCCGTTCGGCGAATGCGGAAAGGCGGCGCGGGCGGCGAATTTTGCGGGCACCATGTGCGGTGGCAACTGGCCTGCGGCAAAGGCGCGGAGGATTTGCGGCCAATCCGGGGTGGTCGGTTCGGGGGCGATCCACGCGAGGAGTGCGGGTGCGCCGCCGTGCGTCTCGACGACGACCACGGCCTCGCTGACGCCGGGCGCTTTGCGGAGCACTTCCTCGATCTCGCCGGGCTCGACGCGGAAGCCTCCGATCTTCACTTGGTGATCGATGCGGCCGATGTATTCCAGAGCGCCGTCGGCGCGCTGACGGACGCTGTCGCCGGTGCGGTAAAGCCGTCCGCCAGTGAGCTGCGGGAGGAACTTTTGCGCGGTGAGCGCGGCGTCATTGAGGTAGCCCGCGCCGACGCCGACGCCGGCGACGCACAGCTCGCCGGAGGCTCCCGCCGCGCACGGCGCGAGCGCTTCATCAAGCACGCGAAGCTCGGCACCGGGGATGGCGCGGCCAATCGGTGCAGGCGCGGCGTTTTCGAGGAAATCCTCCCGCGTGAGCCGGTGAAAGGCGCAGATGTCGGTGCATTCGGTCGGGCCGTAGGTGTTGACGATCGTGCAGCGGAAATTATTGGCCAGGAGCCACGGGGCGAGGCGGCGGGCATTGATCGGCTCGCCGCCGAGAAAGACGCAGCGGAGGGAAGCGAGGTGCCCGCGGAGGGTACCGGCGGCGCTTTCCACGAGCGGGTAAAAGGCGCTCGGGGTGCAGTTCAGGAGCGTGATGCCCGACTCGGCGATGGCGCGCGCGAGGACGGTGGGATCGAACGGGCCGGGCGGTGGAAAGTGCAGTTCGCCGCCGGTGAGGAGCGGGGCGAAAAGGTTCTTTTGCGTGAGATCGAAGCTGAAGGACGAGACGAGCAAAGTGCGGTCGGCGGCGGTGATCGCGAAGTCACGGGTGAACCAGTCGAGCAAGTTCACGAAGCCGCGATGGAACACGCCCGCGCATTTCGGCTGGCCGGTCGAGCCGGAGGTGAAGATGCCGTAGAGCAGGCTCGCGGATGTGGCGCGGGGCGCGAGCGGCTCCGCAGAGTGCGCGGAGGCCGCGGCTTCCAACTCCTCGAACACCACCCGCCCGGTCTCCGGGACGCGGCCCGCGCAGGCCGGGCTGGTGAGCAGCGCGCCCAACTCCGCCGCGCTCGCCATGTGCGCGAGCCGCTCCGGCGGATACGCGGGATCGAGCGGCACGTACGCGCAGCCCGCTTTGAGCACGGCCAGCACGGCGACCAGCAGCTCCGGCGTGCGGTCGAGACACACGCCCACGCGTGCGCCGGACGCGAGGCCGCGGGCGTCCAGTTCGCGAGCGAGGCGGGTGGCTCGCGCGTCCAGTTCGGCATAGCTAAGGATCAGGTCGCGGCTCACCAAGGCGCGCCGCTCCGGCGAGCGCGCCGCCTGCGCCTCGAAAAGGCCGGTCACCGTCCGGTCGTCCCGGGGTGCCGGAGGAAAGGTCACCATCGAATCGCGGGGTGATGGCGCGGGCCCGGTCGAGACGCGCCCGTCGCCGCGCGGTGGCGCAGATGGCTCAAGATGGGACATACAAATGCTTGGATCGACAGTTCACCCCTCGAAATGCTGCACGGCGCATTCGCGCGCTTTTCGAAAGGTATAATTTCATCGGTGCAAAGCCTGCAAGCAAAGCCGATGCCGCGCCAGCGCACCAATTCCTGCGATTCGGCTCGCGACTGTTCCGGCGAGGAACGCGGGCGCCATGATGCGGGGCGGTCCGGCGATGACCATCGCGGCCACGGCGACACGGATAGACTTGGACAGTTTCAATTCGTGACGAGGAAACGACGTCGACTGTGCAGACACCGGCATTCCAGTTTCGCGCCGGCTGCAGGAGATGGCTCTCGAATTGCCTGTCCAAGAAAATGCGATGCCGGATGGGCTCCTGCGTGGCAATCCGGTGGCGGAGGTGAAAGGCTTGCCGATCTCCGGATGCGTGTCCTTTTTCTCAACCAATACTTTCCACCCGACCCCGCGCCGACCGGCGTGCTGCTGCGGGAGCTGGCGGATGAACTGGAGCGGGCGGGGCATACGGTGGATTTCGTCGCGGCGCGGCAGGACTACCGCGCGGGTCAGCCAAAGCGCGGGCGGATGCTGCGGGAGGCGAAGGCGCTTGCGCGGATGCTGCTGGACGGGCTGCGGAGGCCGCGCGCGGAGGTGGTGGTGTCGGCGAGTTCGCCGCCGTGTCTGCTCGTGGTGGCGACGCTGGTCGCGGCGTGGCACCGGGCGCGGTCGGTGCATTGGATCATGGATTTGTATCCTGAGATCGCGGTGGCGCTGGGTGAAGTGCGGGCGGGTTTCGTGTCGCGGATGATCGGGCGCGTGATGGGTTGGTGCTACCGCTCCGCTTCGCGAGTGGTGGCGCTGGATGAAGACATGGCGGCGCGGCTGCGGCGCTACGGGGTGGACTGTGCGGTCATCCGTCCGTGGGTCTTTGCGCCCGTTTTGAAACAGCTCGCGGTGGCGCGGGGCGAACCGGGTGCCGAGTGGACGTGGATTTACTCCGGCAATCTGGGGCGCGCGCATGAGTGGGAGACGCTGCTCCAGGCGCAGGCGATTCTGGAAAAACGTGCGGCGAGCGTGCGGCTTCTATTTCAAGGCGGCGGACCCTCGCGCGAGGCGGCGCGGGAGCGGGCGACGGCGCTCGGCTTGCGCCAGTGCGAGTGGGCGGACTATGTGGCGGAGGAGGAGCTGCCAGCTTCGTTGCTCCGCTGCCAGGCGCTGGCAGTGACGCAGCTTCCCGCTGCGCAGGGGCTGCTCTGGCCGAGCAAGCTCGGGCTCGTGATGAGCCTGCCGCGACCGATCCTGTGGGTCGGGCCGGTGGACGGCGCGATCGCGCGAATGCTGCGCGACTTTCCCCACGCCGGGATTTTCGCGCCGGGGGAGCAGGCGCGAATCGCCGACTGGCTGATCGCGCTCAAAGCCGGCGGGGCGGACGATCCTGCAGGGCGGGTGTTCGACTGCGCGGCGCATCGGGCGGCGTCGCTTGGCGCATGGATGGAGCTTCTCCACGCACTCCGGTGAAACTGGCGCGCAGGCTTGTCGCTCCAATATCCGCGTGGCACCCTTCATGCGAAGTGTGGCACCAAGACATGAAGAATCAGGATCAACGTTGCGGATCAGTGACTGCGGTTAAAGAGCCGCAGGCGCGCCGCGTCGCGACGGATTCCAGAGAGCGATGATCCCGGCTCTGCTTTTTTTCGGCGTCGGATTTCTCGTGGCGCTGCTCTGCACGCCGTGGGTCATAAAGCTGGGCCAGCTCGGCATCGGGCTCGATTACGCGAATGAAACGCGCAAGAAGCAGGATGTGCCGATCCCGCGGCTCGGCGGGCTGCCGATCATGCTCGCGGTTTCCATCGGCCTCGCGGTGATCATCGGCGTCCACCCCGAGCATGCGGTCAAATGGAGGCCGATCCTGGTCGGCAGCGTGCTGATGTATGGGCTGGGGTTTTGGGACGACCTCCGGCCGCTTGGCGCCCGGCGCAAACTCCTCGGTCAACTCGCGACCGCCTGCCTCGTCTATTGGATGGGCCTGGGGATCGACAAATTTTCGTGGCCGGGCTCGGTGGGCAGCATCGAACTCGGCGGGTGGAGCCTGCCCGTGACTGTGCTCTGGCTCATCGCGGTGCCGAATATCGTCAATCTCATCGACGGTTTCGACGGGCTGGCCGGCGGACTCGGCCTGTGCATGGCGGCCACTCTCGGGGTGGTGGCGCTGCACAGCGAGCAGGTCGCCGTGGCCTGCTACGCCTTCACCATGGCAGGCGCTCTTCTCGGCTTTCTCGTCTTCAATTTTCCGCCGGCTAAAATTTATCTCGGCGACGGCGGCGCCTACCTCATCGGCTTCACCATCGCCGCGCTCTCGCTCACCAGCTCGAACAAAGGCTCGGTCGCCAAAGTGCTCTTCGTCACGTTCATCGCGCTCGGCGTGCCGATCCTCGATACGACCTTCGCCATCCTCCGCCGCGCCCTCCGGGGGTACCCGCTCTTTCACGCGGACGATGAGCATTTCCATCACCGCCTGGAAAAACTCGGTTTTTCCAAAAGACGCATCCTGCTCGGGATCTACGGCGTCTGCCTGGTGCTGAGTTTCACCGGCCTGAGCATCATCTGGAGCTCCGGGAATACCCTTCCCGTCGGCATCGGCGTGCTCTTCCTGCTCGCGCTTTTTGCGCTGCGCTATTTCCACCTTTTGAGGAGCTGGCAGGATGTGCGGCGAAAGGTGGACCGCCTGCTCGGGCGGCGTCGCGTGGTGCAGTATGCGCTCGCGCAGGTGCAGGTGCTGGAACTGGAGGTCGAGCGCTGTGCGAGCGCGCAGGAGTTTTGGGCGATTTTTGAACACGCCACCCGGCGGGTCGGCTTCGTGGAGTCCGGGGAAGTCGAAAACGAAATCGTCCTTGAAGTGCGCTACAACGGCAGCACGCCGTGGAAGCTGCATGCGCCGCACGCGAAAGGCACGACCGTCGAGTGGCAGCGCATCGCGGAATGCTTTCGCCCGGTCTATGCGAAGGCCAAGCAACGATGGCCGGCGTGAAACAGCCCCGCGTTCACCGCCCGCGCCCGGACGCGCCACCCCTGCCTTTCGGGACACGCGCCGCGCTCGGAATCTTCGCGCTGATCGTGACCGCCGGGCCGCTGCTCTTCGGCGCGGTGGACCGGCTTGTGCAACTGGCTTTGGTCGCACTCTTCACCGTCGGCGTGTTTCTGCTCCCGCCTGTCATCATCCCGCTGAGCAAGTGGGGAAACCGCCTCGCCATCGTCCTGCTCGCACTGCTCGTGATGAAGGAACTCGCGCCTGCCGAATGGTTCGGGACGACTTCGTGGCGGACGGCGTTGACCCGTGATTTCGCGCTGGAGCTGCCGTTCACGCATCATCCCGAGCCCGCCCGCGCGCTGGACGCCTGGCTCGTGGCGGCGGTCGGGGCGGTCTGGTTTTTGTGGGTGCGCCGGCTGGCCGCGGATCGTGAAAACCGCCCGTTTCTGGCGTGGAGCCTTTTCGCCTCGGCGGCGCTCGTCGCGGCGGTTTCCTTTGCCACGCGGGGCTGGGATTCGCAGGCGATCTACGGCCTGCGCTACACGCCCGGCTGGCGCGGCTTCGGCCCCTTTCCAAACCGCAACCACACGGGCGACTTCCTCGCCATGGGCGCGCTGCTCGGCTGCGGCTGCGTGACGTGGGCGGCCGTGCGGGGAAAGTGGCGCGCCGCGGTCGCCGGCGTGCTGCTCCTCGGGCTCGTGCTGGTGGCGCTGCTGACCACGGAATCGCGCGGTGGGCTGGTGGCTTTTGGCATCGGCCTGGTCGTCTATCTCACGCTCACGCAGCTCCGCGTGCGCAACCGCAAGGCGCTCGTCGCGGCGGTCGCGGCCGCGCTGGTCTTTGGCGCGTTTGGCCTCGCCTTTGGCGGGCCGGTGCTCGCGCGCTTCCATTCGGAGCAAGCTGGCGCCGTATCCAATGCGATGCGGCTGAAGATCTGGCACGACGTCTTCGCCATGTGGAAAGACGCGCCGCTCTTCGGACACGGGATCGGTTCGTTCCAGCAGATCTTTCCTTTCTACCAGACCTTCGAGCTGGAGAATGGCGTCATCCTTCACCCGGAAAGCAGTTGGCGCCAATGGCTCGTCGAGCTGGGCCTCATCCCGGTCGCACTCGCCGTCGCGGCCGCCGCCCTTTTTGCGGCCAGTCATCTGCGCGAGGCATTTCGCGGGCGCAGTTTCTTCTTCCGCGCAGCCGGTTTCGCCGCCGCCGCCGCACTGCTCGGCCACGCCGTTTTCGATGTGCCCGGCCACCGCTGGGGCACCGCCGGCTTCGCGCTCGCGGCCCTCGCCCTCGCGTGCCCGATGCGGCTCGACGGCAGCCGGTCTTTTGCGCCGAGAAGGACCGCCCTCGTCCCGCTCGCGGCGGCGACGTTTTGGGTGCTGCCGCTGCTTTTCGATGTGCCGTCGTGGTCGCCACTCACCCTTTCCCGCGTGATCGCGCGCGATGCTCTCCAGCGCGATGTCACGCTCGACCGGCTCCAGGCGATGGCGCGCCTTTTCCCGCTCAGCTCGGATCTCAACCAGGCGCTCGGCATGCGGGAGCTGGCGGTGCTGGGCCGCAGCGCGCCTTCCTCGTGGCAGCGGCATTTCAATATCGCGGCGGCGCTGCTTCCCGGCTCGTGGGCGCTCCCCGCGGCGCAGGCGCGCGCCGTTTCCCGCCTCTCGCCGGGGCTGGCTCTGGGCTACTGGCAGCAGGCGGTGGAGCGGGGCTCCCATCACCGCGACGAGGTTCTCGGGCTGGCCGTGGCCGAAACCGCCGCGTCGCCCATCGCGCCCGCGTCATGGGGCCGCTACGTCGAGGCGCATCCGCGGCTGCTCCTGGCGTATGCGCGGATGGTGCCGCCGGAGCGGGCGCGTTATTACTACGCCCTGTGGTGGAAAGACCGCGCGCTCACCGCCGATCTCGACCCCGGCGAAGTCGCCGCCTTCTACCAGAATGCCACCCGCTGGAGCGGACGCGCCCAGTTTGGCGAATGGATGCGCCGCCGCGCCGGCTGGCGGGCGCGCGATCACCGCGAGTGGGCGCGGCTGCTCCACGCCTGGCGCGATGAGGAGCCCGCGTGGCAATTGCTCGCGACTTTCGCCCCGGAGCCGGCCTACCCGGCGGTGCCGGCTCCGCTCCCGCGCGAACCGCTCGAACTGCGGTGGGAAAACTCCCCGACCAATTTCGTCAATGCGCAACAACTCGCCGCCGTCCGCATCCGCGACGGTGAGATCGGGCCGGGGGAGGAGATCGTCCTCACCGTCGCCGCACGCGACGATGCGCCCTCATGGTTCGTGGAAAAGGCCGCGCACATCCTCGCCCGCCGCGCCCGCTGGGGCGAGGCCGTGGCCCTCCTGCTCAAGGCCGCCCCGTGAGCGGGGTTTGACGCTGCCGGAGGCGGCTCCTATCCTCCCGGCATGCAGCCCGGCGTCCAAGACAGGTTCAATGCGTTCATCACCGAGAAAGGCCTGCGCAAGACCGTGCAGCGGGATGCCATCGTGTCCGCCGCGTTCAGCACCACCGAGCACTACACCGCCGAGGATCTGCTCGGCATGGCGCGGAAAATCGAGCCCTCCGTCTCCCGCGCGACTGTCTATCGCACCCTGCCGCTGCTCGTCGAATGCGGGGTGCTCAAGGAAATGGACTTCGGGCGGGACCACAAATTCTACGACCCGAACTACAACGAGCACCCGCACCACAACCACCTCATCTGCGTGGACTGCAACAAGATCGTCGAGTTTGAGGACCAGCACATCGAACTGCTGGAGGACTGCATCACCAAACGGCTCGGCTTTTCCCCCGCCTCGAAAAGCCTGCGGATCGAGGCGAACTGCGACGAATTGCGGAGGCACGGGGCCTGTGCGAACCGGAAAGTTGAGAGTTGAAAGTTGAGAGTTGAGAGTCCGCCACGGCTCCGCCAGTGTGCGCGCTCCGCGCGAAAAAACGAAACCGACCCACCGCGCGGAGCGCGCAAAACTGTGGCTCCGCGGGGGCCTCTCAACTCTCAACTCTCAACTCTCAACTCTCAACTTCCCCCATGTGGAAAGGCCGCTTCCAGCAAGAAACCTCCGCGCTTTTGCAGCACTACAGCGAGTCGATCAGCTTCGACTGGCGTTTGTGGCGGCATGACCTCGCGGGTTCCATCGCGCACTCCGCAGCTTTGGAAAAAGCCGGGCTGCTGACGAAGGAGGAGCGCGCGCAGATCGTCGCGGGACTGAACGAAATCGGCGGCGAGATCGAGGTCGGGAAGTTCCAGTTCAAGACGGAGCTGGAAGACATCCACATGAACATCGAGGCGGAGCTGACGCGGCGGATCGGCGCTGCCGGCGCGAAGCTCCACACCGCGCGGAGCCGCAATGACCAGGTCGCGCTCGACCTGCGGCTCTACCTGCGCGACGAAGCCGACACCCTCGCCGCCGCGCTCCGCGCGATGCAGCGCGCGCTCGTCGCCCTCGGCGCGCGGCATGCGGACGTCATCATCCCCGGCTACACGCATCTCCAGCGCGCCCAGCCCGTCTATTTCGCCCATCATCTGCTCGCTTACGTCGAGATGTTCGACCGCGACCGCGACCGAATCATGGATGCGCGCAAGCGCATGAACGTCTGCCCGCTCGGCTCCGGCGCGATCGCCGGCTCCACCATCCTGCTCGACCGCGAACTGATCGCCCGCGAACTCGACTTCGCGGCGATCACCCAGAACAGCATGGACGCGGTGAGCGACCGCGACTTCGCCGTCGAACTGCTCGCCGCGCTCGCGCTGATCGCCGTGCATCTTTCGCGGCTCAGCGAGGACGTGATCCTCTGGGCGTCGAGCGAGTTCAAATTCATCACGATCAGCGACGCCTTCACCACCGGCAGCTCGCTCATGCCGCAGAAAAAAAACCCCGACGTCGCCGAGCTCACCCGCGGCAAAGCGGGCCGCGTCATCGGCAACCTCGTCTCGCTCCTCACCACGCTGAAAGGTCTCCCCATGACCTACAATCGCGACATGCAGGAGGACAAGGAGCCCGTCTTCGACAGCCTCGACACCGTCAAAGCCGCGCTCTCCGTTTTCGCCGCCATGCTCGACGGCATCAGCGCCAACGCCCCCGCCTGCGCCGCTGCCGTCGCCGACCCCATGCTCCTCGCCACCGACCTTGCCGACTACCTTGTGAACCGCGGCATCCCTTTCCGCCAGGCCCACGAAGTCATCGGCAGAGCCGTCGCCCTCTGCGGGCAAAAGCACTGCGAACTCCCGCAGCTCACCCTCGCCGACTACCAGGCGCTCTCGCCAGCGTTTGCCGCCGACGTTTTTGAAATCCTCACCGTCGAGAAATCCATGGCGGCCCGCCAGGCCATCGGCGCGCCCTCGCCGCAAAACGTCGCCGCCCAATTGGCTCGCTGGGACGCCACGCTGCTCGCCGGGAATTTTTAGCCATGCCTTTCCATCATTTCATCACCGACTCCGCCGGCTGGCGCACGGTCGAGGACGAGACGCTTTTTGCGAACCCTTACGTCGAGGTGCATCGCACGTCGGTGACCTCGCCGACGCGGTCCGAGCCGTTCCTCTGGACGGTCACGCACCGCAAAGGCGCGGTCGTGGTCGTGCCGATGACGGCGGAGGGAAAGCTGGTGCTCGTGCGGCAGGAGCGCGTGCCGATCCGCGCGACGATCTGGGAATTTCCCGCCGGGCAGATCGACGACAACGAGGAAGCGGACGCGATCCGCGCGACGGGCCTGCGCGAGCTGCGCGAGGAGAGTGGCTACGAACTCGCGCCGGGCGGCGAACTCGTCGCGCTCGGCCATTTTTTTCCCAGCGCCGGTTTCACCGATGAGCACAGCCATCTCCTGCTCGCGCGGCCCGTGATGCCGAGCCTGCACGGCTCCGCGCACGATGAGTCGGAGGCGATCACGGCGTGCCGCGCCTTCACGCGCGAAGAGTTCCGCGGGATGATCGCGAGCGGGGAAATCTGCGACGCGAATACGCTCGCGGCCTTTGCGCGGCTGGTCGCGATGGGGCTGTGGTGAGCTGCGATTTTCCCTCGGAACGTCCAGCGAGCCCGCTATTCTCGCGCGTCCTGCGCGCCCTGTCTCCCATGATGAAAAAGCTCCTGCTCCTCGTCGCCGCTGGCGCGCGCACTTTCGCCGACGACCTCCATACGCTGACCGCTGAGGAGCAGGCCGCTGGCTGGAAGTTGCTCTTCGACGGCAAGCCGGCGCCTGGCCTGCGCGGAGCCGCCCGGTGCCGCGCCGGGAGCTGTGAAGCAGGCGCAGGATTTCGCTGGCGGCAACGCGCGGTTTCCCGAGAATCCGCGCACCGCCATGCGCCATTTCCTCCTCCCCATCGTCACCGCTGTTTCACTCCTCACCGCCGCCGTTTTCGCAGGCGAATCCAATGCGCTCTCCGCGGACGAAAAGTCCGCTGGCTGGAGGCTGCTTTTCGACGGCAAGACGCTCGACGGCTGGCAGCCCATCGGCAAAGCGGGTGTCCCGATCAAAGGCTGGGTCGTGCAGGACGGCGCGATCTTTCTCGCGAAAGGCGCTGGCGGCGGTGACCTGGTGACGACCGAACAATTCGGCGACTTCGAGCTGACGTGGGAATGGAAGATCGGCGCGGTCGGCAACAGCGGCCTCAAGTACAACCTGCCGGATCCGAAAAGGGGGTTGGGCTTTGAGTATCAGATGATCGACGACGAGAAGCATCCCGACGGACTTCGTGGCGGCAAGCTGCACCAGACGGCCGCGCTTTATGACCTGATCGAGCCATCCGGCGACCGCAAGGTGAAGCCCGTGGGGGAATGGAACGAGAGCCGGATCGTGGTGAAAGGCGATCACGTCGAGCAATGGCTGAACGGGGTGAAGACCGTCGAGTTCGAGTTTGGCAGCGACGACCTGAAGGCGCGGATCGCGAAGAGCAAATACAAGGACGCGGCGAATTTCGGCGTGAAGACGAAGTCGCCGATCCTCCTCCAGGATCACCACGACGAGGTTTTCTTTCGCAACCTCAAGGTCCGCGTGATCGAGGCAAAATAGCGCGCGATGGACGAGGAGCGGCTGCGCGATTTCATGGCCGCCGATCTCGCGGACATTGCCACGACGCGCATGCCATTTGGGAAATTTGGGCCCGCGCATTTTCCGCCTCGCGGGGTGCCGCTGTACGATCTCCCGGTCGAGTATCTGGCGTGGTTCGCGCGCAAAGACTGTTTCCCGCAAGGCCGGTTTGGCGAACTGCTGCGGATCGTCCACCAGATGAAGGTGGATGGGCTGGATGAAATCTTCGACCCGCTCCGCCGCCGCGCCGGTGGCCGGACGGTGCTGCGCGAGCCGAACCGGCAGGGAAACATCCATTTCGACTGAGCGCTGTGAAATAAGTGTCACCGTCCGCGCGCCGGAGCGCGTGGAGCGGACGCGCAGGAGCGCTTGCCTCCGAGGGAGCCAAGCGCTCCTGCGCGCCGATTGCGCGCTCCCGCGCGCGGCCCAGCAGCCGCAGAGCGCGCCGACTACACGCCGCTCGGCGGAGGCGTGTGCGGTTTGAGCGCGATGAGGAGATTCGCGACGGTGATGAGCGATCCGCCGATGAGCAGGTGGGTCGTCGCGGTTTCATTCGCGTAGGCAATGCCGAGAAAACGCGCGAGCAGCGCGGGGAGAAAGAGCGCGAAGACCGTGGCGAAGAGCGGCTCGGCGCAATAGATGATGCCCGCGGTGGTGGCGTCCACATGCGGCTGCCAGTGGTTCATCAGCAGGAACGCGACGAGCGAGCAGACCAGCGTACTGACGACGAGGACGACGGCCATGGGAATGGAACTGAAGAGCACGAGCACGTCGCTGGCGCGCTGGGCGTGCAGCGCCACGACCGGCGCGAGGATGACGGCGACGGTCAGGAACATGACGAGCGTGACGCGGCCCGAGTGGTTTCCGCGAAAGGCCGGGCGGTCGAGCAGGAGGATTTGAGCGGTGAAAAAGGCGGCACCGATGAGCGTCTCGATCTCACCGCGGCCGAGCTGCATCGAGTGCCAGTCGAAGCGCGCGAGCACCGCAACCCCGGCGATGACGAGCGCGACGCAAAACATCACGAACACCGACGGCAGCCGCCGCGTGCGCAGCGCGATGACGATCGGCACGAGCACGGACGCGAACTGCGTGAGAAACGCGGACGTGCTGGCTTCGGTGAAAGCGAGGCCATCGGCCTGGAAAAGCATGCCGAATCCGCCGCAGACGCCGAGGCCGATGCCCTGCCGGAACTCGGTGGCCCGCACCTGGCCGAAAACGCGTGGCTGAACGATCCAGAGCAGCAGCGCGCCCAAGCCGAAGCGGACGGCGATCATCAGCGAGGAAAAGAACCACGGATCGCGCCCCGGGAGTGCGTCATTCGCCGCGGTGAGCAGGGCCTTCCCGCCGGGAAAGCTCAGCCCCCACGCCGCGGTGGTGAGCACGAGCATGAGGATGGCGAAGCGGCGGGTGGGAGGCATTGGCAGGGTGGGGCGGAGCGTCGGAAAAAAAGCCGTCATCCTGAGCGGAGCGCAGGCTTTGCGGAGCGGAGTCGAAGGATCGCTGAAAGTAATGGGCGGAGTGGTGGGAGTGATGGCGGGCACCCCTCACCGCCCGCCTCCGCCCATTACTTTCAGCGATTCTTCACTCCGCCATTGTCGCAAAGCCTCCAATGGCTGCGTTCAGAAAGACGGCAGGTTTTTGGATTGGGAGCGCGCTCACGCGAGATCGGTGCGGTCAGCTTTCGCCGAGGGCGTCGCGCATGCGCTGGAGCTGCGCGAGCTTTTCGGCCCACGTCGTTTCGCGCTGCTGGTGGTCGGCCAGGACGGTGGGCGGGACTTTGCCGGCAAAGTTCGGGTTCGCCAGTTTCGCGCGCACCTTGCCGAGTTCGTCTTCGACCTTCGCGATTTCCTTCGTCAGGCGCTCGCGCTCGGCGGCCACATCGATGAGCCCTTCGAGCGGGAGGAAGAGCGTGCCGAGCGGCGTGATCGCGCTCGGTGTCCCGCGGGGAGCGTCGTACCTGTCCACGATCTCAAACGGTTCCGCGTTGAGCAGGATGCGGAGCACTTCGGAGTCGTGCGGCAGCAGCGGCGTGGCGCTTTGCAGGATGAAACGGACGCGCTTGTTGCTGGCGATGGCGGCGTCGCGGCGCAGGGCGCGGCCGCGGTTCACGACTTCGTATTTCTCGTCGGCGGCCTGCGCGGCGCTCGGGTCGAGGTCGTAGTAGTGGTAGAAGTCGTTGTCGAACGGCGCCGGCCAGTGGGCGAACATGATCGTGCGCCCGCCTTGGTCGGCGGGCAGGTCGTCGTGGAAACCGAGGCCGTGCCAGAGCTCCTCGGTGATGAAGGGCAGGAACGGGTGCATCAGCCGCAGGGTGTGCCCGAGGATGAAATCCATGACCGCCAGCGTGTTCGCTTTGCGCTGCTGGGCGCGCTCTTCCGCTTCCGCTTCCTCTTGATCTTCCTCTCGCGGTGTCGGCGCACTGTCGCTTCCGGAGGAAGAGGAAGCGGAAGAGGAAGAGGAAGAGGAAGCGGAAGAGGAAGAGTAGAGCGACGCCTTGCTCGCCTCCACGTACCAGTCGCAATACTCGCTCCAAAAGAAGCGGTAGAGCGCGTTGGCGGCGTCGCTGAAGCGGTATTCATCGAGCGCGGCGGAGACTTCGCGGATCGCGCCGTTGAGCTTGAGCAAGATCCATTTGTCGTCGCTCGTGAGGAGCACCGGATTGATTTCGCCTTCGGTCTCGCCGCCTTGCATTTGCCGGAAGCGCGCGGCGTTCCAGAGCTTCGTGCAGAAGTTCCGGCCCAGCTCCACGTTCTTGTCGTCGAAAAGGATGTCGGCCCCGAGCGGCGCGCTGCGCATGACGCCGAAGCGGAGCGCGTCCGCGCCGTAGGTGGCGATGAGGTCGAGCGGGTCCGGCGAATTGCCGAGCGACTTCGACATTTTGCGCCCCTGTTTGTCGCGGATGATGCCGGTGAAATAGACGTTTTGAAACGGCATCCCGCCCATCCACTCGAAGCCCGCCATGATCATCCGCGCGACCCAGAAGAAGATGATGTCCGGCCCGGTAACGAGGTCGGTGGTCGGGTAGAATTTGGCGAGCGTCTCCGTCTTCTCCGGCCAGCCCATCGTGGCGAAAGGCCAGAGCCAGGAGCTGAACCAAGTGTCCAAGACGTCGGGGTCTTGCTTGGCACCATTTTGCTCAAGCAGCTTTTCAATCTCTGGATTCCCCGGATAGACCGCTATTCCGAAATAAATCTCTCCATGATCGCCGCCGGAACGAATTACCTGCACAGCAATCTCTCGATTTTGTTTTGGCGTCAGGAATGGCAATTCAAGCCGCACATTTTGTGATTCGCTTGCCTCTTTAGCAAAGGGGCCATCCCAAAGCATCGTCCACACTGGCACGCGATGTCCCCACCACAACTGCCGCGAGATGCACCAGTCCTGAATCCCGCCGAGCCAATGGTCATAGACCTTCGCCCAGCG
>Ga0105044_10006345_pt1 | contig 16251 bp, 11 predicted proteins | sample MAT01_FD_78092 | JGI IMG/M metagenome (GOLD analysis project Ga0105044, IMG submission 78092) | Freshwater microbial communities from Lake Fryxell liftoff mats and glacier meltwater in Antarctica - MAT-01 | ecosystem: Environmental > Aquatic > Freshwater > Ice > Liftoff microbial mat | place... | reverse complement strand
GGACGAGGCGGGCCTCGTCCCTACAAAAACATCCATCTTGTGGCGTACAAATCAACATTTTTGGGCGCAGCACGCTGCGCCCCTACACATCCGTATACATCAGCCCACAGTTACAGGCGTAAAAAATGCCTGCTCCACGAGGGTTGATGCGCCTGTGATGGTGAACGTGCCGCGCAGACGAATATCCTGCGATGAACTGCCGATGCCGACATTGATTGCCCCCGGCTCGACCTGATAGCGCATGTCACGATCATAGAAGGCCAGATGACGCGCCTCCAGCGTAAAGCTCACTGTCTTGCGCTCCCCAGGCTGTAACGTCAGCCGCGTAAAGCCTTTGAGCGCGATGACCGGACGGGTGACGCTGGCAATCGGATCGCTCACATAGAGCTGCACGACTTCATCCCCGGCCCGCTCGCCAACATTGCTGACGGTGAGCGTGATGGTGACGGTTCCGTGAGCATCCACCTGATCAGGCGTGATGTGCAAATCGGCATATTCAAAATTGGTATAGCTCAGGCCGTAGCCAAAAGGATACAGCGGATCAGCCGTCATCTCCACATATTTACCCTGCCAATGGCTGCGCCCACCGGAGGGCTTGTGATTGTAGAAGACTGGCACCTGCCCCACATGGCGCGGGAAGGACATCGGCAGCTTGCCGCCCGGATTGACATCACCAAACAGCACATCCGCCACCGCCGCGCCGCCCTGTTCCGCTGGGAGCCACGCCACCAGCAGCGACGGAATATGCTCTGCGATCCAGGGCAGGGTGTAGGGGCGTCCGTTGGTCAAGACGACAATTGTGGGCGTGCCTGTGGCGAAAATCGCTTCCACAAGCTGCTGCTGCACACCCGGCAGATCGAGGCTCACACGATCCAGCGACTCACCAGAGGTGCAGTCCGGCGCGAGACCGCTCTTATCGCCCACCACGACGATGGCGACATCCGCCCCTTTTGCCAGCGCAGCGGCGGCAGCGAAGCCGCTTGTATCATCGCTGGTGATGCTGCATCCCGCCGCGTACAGCACCTGTGTCTCTGGTGAGACGAGCGCCTGAATGCCCTGCAAAATCGTGACACTGGGCGGCATATGCTCGGCCCAGGGGACGACATCCTCCTGCGCGGGTGTGGGCGCATCCGGGCTAACATCGGGATTGAACATGTTTTCCATATGGGACGGATAGTGATAATCGCCTTGCAGCAGGCGGGCGCTGTTGGCACTCGGCCCGATAACGGCGATTTTGCCCAGCGATTTGGACAGCGGCAGCAGCCCGCCCTCATTCTTGAGCAGCACGATGGACTGCTGGGCAATCTTGCGCGACAGGGCCACGCTCTGCGGCTGGCTGTAGATGGCGGCCACGCGGCCCTCATCGACATACGGCTGATCGAACAGGCCCCAGGCAAATTTGGCAGTCAGCACGCGCTCTAAACAGGCATCGACCAGCGCCACATCGATTTTGCCATTTTCCAGCGCCTCCAGCAGCGGCTTGCCATAGCCATCCGGCGTCGGCAGTTCCAGATCCATGCCCGCTTCTAAGGCAAGGCGGGCGGCCTCGCTGCGATCATCCGTCACATGATGATAATCGGCCAATTGGGCAATCGTAAAGTAGTCGGAGACGATCAGGCCCTTGAAGCCCAACTCATTCCGCAGCAGGTCAACCAGCAGTTCCTTCGAGCTACCACAGGGAATGCCATCCAACTCGTGATAGGCATTCATGACCGTTGCAAGATTGGCGGTCTGAATGGCGGCCTTAAACGGCATCATATAGATTTCGCGCAGTTCACGCGGCGAGATGTGGGCGGGTGCCCAGTTCATGCCGCCTTCGCTGGCTGCATAACCCAGGAAGTGTTTGGCGGTGGCCGCGATGCCGTGTTTTAAGTCTGTCCCCTGTAAGCCGCGAATATAGGCTGTGCCGAGCGCCGTAATAAGGAAAGGGTCTTCGCCAAACGTTTCTTCCACGCGGCCCCAACGGGCATCGCGGGCCACATCCAGCACGGGCGCGAGGGCGTGATGCGCCCCAATCGCCCGCAGTTGGTCGCGGATGACCTGTGTCATGGCTTCGATCAGATCAGGCTGCCATGTCGCGGCCTGCCCGATGGACTGTGGGAAGGTGGTCGCGCCGCGTGTCAGCACGCCTGCACAGCTTTCCTCGTGGATCATCGCCGGGATGCTCAGGCGCGTCGTATCGATGATATAACGCTGAATCTCATTGGCGAGGGCGGCGACCTGCGTCGGGGCCACCAGCGAATTGGCTCCCAGGCGCGAGATTTGACCGATGCCATGTTCTAACAATTCGGGCTGACGCTGTGGCGCAAAGTGGCGCTTTTCATCAAGCAAGGCGATGGCCCAGATGCCCCAGAGCTGCGAGGTCTTTTCAGCCAGTGTCATCTCGGCCATGAGCGCCCGTACACGGTCATCCACGCCCAGTGCTGTATCCTGATATTTCATTGAAGTCATAAATGCTATCCCTTGAGTTCGCCGCCCGTGAGTCCGGTGACGATATAACGCTCTGTGAATAAATAAAACACCACCGTTGGAACCATCAAAATCACGATATACGCCATAATCAACGCCCATTCACGCCCATACTGGCCCTGAAACTGCATGATACCCAGCGGCAGCGGCCACATTTTGGGATCATTGAGGACGAGCAGCGGCAGAAAATACTCATTCCAACCTGCGATCACTTGCAATGTCCCGACAGCCGCTAATGCAGGCCGCGCCATCGGAATGAGGATATAGAAGAAGAATTGGATGCGACCACAGCCATCGATATAGGCGGCGTCTTCCAATTCATTCGGGATCGCCTTGAAGAACCCGCGCAAAATCACCACGCTGCCCGGTAAGCCAAACGCCACAATCGGCAGGATGACGCCCCAGGCGGTATTGATCAGGCCCAACTGACGAATTTGAATGAAAATCGGCAGAATGGCGACCACCAGCGGGAACAGCAGGCCAATTGACAGGATATTGAAAATCAGGTCGCGCCCTTTAAACGGAATACGGGCGAAGACGAAGGCCATCATGCTCGCCAGCGACACATTGAGCGTTGTAATCCCTATTGTCAGGATGAGACTGTTGCCGAATGAATTCCAGAAGCTGGACGACTGCAAAATATTGGTGTAGTTCGTCCATTGGATGCCCTGTGTCGGCAGCCCCAGCGGATGGGCAATAAATTCGCCTGTGGTGCGAATGCTGCCTGAGATGGCCGTCACGATTGGCCCCAGGATCAGGAATAAGACCAGCGCCAGCAGCACATATTTAAGCGCCAGCACCCAATTTGTATCTCGGTTGAGCGTTGGAGGCGGATTTTTGCGTTTTAAAATCGTCGGAGCCATTATTTTGCCTCGTCGCGCATGAACAAGCGCTGATAAGAGAGGGAAAACACGAGCGTAATCACGAACAGCGTGACCGCAACCGCGCTGCCGTAGCCTAACTTGAGCACTTTGATGCCATATTTATTCAAGTAGGTGGCGATGAGTTCTGAGCCGTTCGAGGGGCCGCCCTGCGTCAGCACCGCCACAACCACGAACTGCTGAAATGCTCCCAACACCGCCAGGAAGATCGTCAGGCGAATCGTGGGACTGAGCATCGGCAGTGTGATATAGCGCAGCAGTTGTATTTCCGTCGCGCCATCAATGCGGGCGGCTTCATCCAGGTCTTTTGAGATGCCCTGCAAGCCCGCCATATACAAAATCATATGAAAGCCAAAGTATTTCCAGGTCAGCACCAGGAAGATCGATCCCATCACAATATCGCGGTTGGACAGCCAGCCAATTTGTTGATAGTTGGGGAAAAGGGAGTTCAGAATGGTATTGAAGAGGCCGTTTGGGTTCAGCACATACAGCCATAACAGGGCGCTAATGACTTCGGAAAAAACATAGGGAATAAACAAAATAACCCGCAACTGCCGCCGTCCGGGGAGTTCACCACGTCCCACCAGCAGGGCCAATCCCAACGCAAAAGGCAGTTGAATCACAAGTGATCCAGCAATGAGGAAGAAACTGTGCTGCACGGCCATCCAGAAGACTTTATCGTCAAAAAGATCTCTATAATTTTTCAACCCACGAAACATCTCATCGGTGATCGGGCCGAAGCCATTCCACTTATACAGGCTGTAATACCCCGATTGAGCAATCGGCAGCAGGACGAAGAACAGAAAGACCACCATCCCAGGAATTAAAAACAGGGCAATTGTGATCCATTTGCTGATATCGTTGCGCCGTTGATCCGCCCGCGAGGTGTCTTTGATGAGAGGTAAAGCAATGTCCGACATAATAATGTCTCTTTCTACTGGATGGGAGGTCGGGAACAATCCCTCATAAAGGGTCAGACGGGGTGTCATCGAGGTTTGGAAACGCGCTGCACGACACCCTCTGCGCCGTTATGCCTCTTCAGATTGGGGGTGATATTTGCCGAAAATGGCGTTTTCACACCGTAGGGGCGCGATGCATCGCGCCCCTGCTACTGATCGTTAGGAATAAAGGATGCTGTTGTAGGGACACGGCCTGCTGTGTCCACACATTCGGACAAGGCGGGCCTTGTCCCTACGGAACACCCTGGATATTGAATGACGGGCGTTTTTGTAGGGACACGGCAGGCCGTGTCCACACATTCGGACAAGGCGGGCCGTGTCCGAATGTGTGGACACGCATTGAACGACGGGCGTTTTTGTAGGGGCGCAGCGTGCTACGCCCTACAATTTAAGGTGGTCGTCTTACTACTCGTCCATCTCGCTCTTGGCAACGGCTTCAATGTTTTCAGCCGCTTCCTGGGGCGTTGCTGCGCCAGAGAAGATGCTTTCCACATTGTCATTGACGGCCTGACCTACTGCCGGGGGCAGGAATTGGTCGTAGTAAAGCTGGAAGTATTGAGCGCCATCGCGTGCCGCCAGAATGGTGGGCAGGAAGGCACTCGCTTCGATAGCATCATTGCAGCAGTCCTTGACGACGGGCACAACCCAGATGGCTGCCGCGCCCTTTTGCACTTCGGCGCTGGTGACATATTTCAGGAAATCAACCGCTTCATCTTCCGCATTGATGCCGACAGCAATGCCATCGCCGCCGCCGAGGACATCGGTTGCACCACCCTTGCCGCCTTCAACAGTCGGGAAGGGGAACCAGCCTTCATCGGCCAATGCCGCGCCTTTTGACGTGCTGTTGCCTGTCTGAGCGCCGGGAGACCAGTGACCCATCAATTCCATCGCGGCCTGTCCATCGCCCATCGCTGCCGACTGCTGACCATAGCCAAGCGCCAGGTAATCCGGCAGGAAGGGATCAAGCGCGATCAATTCTTTGAGATGTTCACCTGCCTGGACGAAGGTCTCATCGGAGAAGCCGCCTTCGCGGTTATAGGCTTTCAGGAAGGCATCTTCGCCGCCGATACGCATCGCCAGATACACCCACCAGAAATGCCCCGGCCACTTTTCCTGCTCACCCAATGCAATCGGGGTGATGTCCGCTTTCTTGAGGGTCTTCACAGCGTCGAGGAATTCTGCCCAGGTCGCCGGGGGTTTTTCGGGATCAAGGCCCGCCTTCTTGAACAGCGCTTTGTTGTAGAACATGCCAACAGCGCCCCAGGTCACAGGCACGCCGTAGGTGGCATCCTTGACTTTGAAGAGATTCAACGCGGATTGAGCGCTGAACGAGTCGCCCCATTCACCTTTGAGTTCGGGAGCGATATCACGGACGAGGCCGGCATCGGCAAACTGCCACAGCACGCCGCCGCCCCAGCTCTGGAACAGATCCGGCGCATCGCCCGCCTGCATCACGGTTGTCAGGCGATCTTTGAATGCCTGATTTTCCAGAATCGTGATTTCGATGCTCACATTCGGATTCGCCGCCATGTAGTCATCGGCGACTTTTTGATAATAATCGGCTTCAGGCTGATTGGTGTTGATGTGCCACCATGTGACAGTGACTTTTTTATCCTGTGCGCCGACCACGCTCAGGGCCATGCTGACGAAAAGAGCGGCCAGCAGAATGCTGATGAAACGTTGTGTCTTCATAAAACCCTCCATAAAAGCGAATTCATTAGACTGACAAATAGATTTACGACAGGTTCAGGGCGATACAATATCCTTTCTACTCATTGATTCATCTCTTCTGCGGAGAGAACTCGGCAGGATTCGCGCTCAATTAAGCGAGTCGCCAGTGTGACACGGCGGGCGGCGCGTTCGGGAAGTTCGGGGGTTTCAGGCTGCTCGATTTGATCGAGCAGCAGGCGCACCGCAATACGCCCCATTTGATCCAGCGGCTGACGGACTGTCGTCAGTTGTGGATGAACCATTGACGCTTGCGGGATATCATCAAAGCCAATCAGCGAGATATCCTGCGGGATATGCAAGCCCTGCTCCAGGATGGCCTGCATTGCGCCGAGCGCCATCAAGTCATTGGAGGCGAAAATCGCGGTGGGGCGGGGGCTGAGTTGCAGCAGGCGTTCCGCCGCTTGATAGCCACTCGGGTTAACGTAATCCCCTTCAACGACCAGGGTTTCATCGAGCGCTATATCATAATCGCGCAGCGCCGCCTTGTACCCTTCCAGGCGATCTACCGCGCTCTGAATGGCCTTCAAGCCTGTGACAAAAGCGATGCGCCGATGACCGAGTTCAATGAGATACTTGGTCGCATCATAGGCCCCCTGCCAGTTGGTGCAATCCACCGTGACACTCCGCATGAGAGGGTCGGCCTGATCCACGAGCACGTAGGGGAAGTTGTGTTCGCGCAGGGCTTCAAGATATTCGCGGGCCACGAGCGGCACAATCAAAATCATGCCGTCGGAGAGATTGTTGCTGATGGCGTTGATATACAGCGCTTCACGCCCCACGCGCCGCCGTGTGGTATACAGCATCAGGTCATAATTGGTTTTGGCAACTTCTTCATCAATGCCGCGCACAATTTCCCCGATATAGCCGTTATCCAGCCCCGGCACGAGCAGGCCGATCACCCGCGTTTTGCCCCCGGCCAGACTGCGGGCCTGCAAATTGGCGACGTAGCCCAGTCGTTCCGCCACCGCCAACACTTTTTCGCGTGTGCTCTCCTTCACAAAGTCGAAGCCGTTGAGAACCCGTGACACCGTTGAATAGGACACGCCGGACTCTTTGGCAACGTCCATGATCGTGATATTGCGGCTGGTTTTGCGGTTGGTTTCCATGTGTTGAGTATCCATATGATTATGCTCATCCATGACCTGAACTATACCGCAAAACAAGGCTGAGACTTTTTGCTGCACGATCACAAAAATTGCAAACGCTTGTAAGATAAATAGCATGGATTCAAAATCCTGTCAAGCATTTGCCTAAAAACGTCTTCAAACTGTGGTTACTTTATACAACCCCTGCTTGATTTATTGATGCAGCCGCTTAAGCCGTGCTATTCTTTATATGAAAGCGCTTGCAAAACACAGGTTAATTATATGTCATCTTCTTTCTGGATAGTGTGTACGGCTTTGATCGTTTTATTCATTGCCAGCCCTTTAAGCCTAGTGCAGGACGCAGCGATTGAGGGGCGCGATCTAAACCTTCGGTGGCTTCGCTCGCGCCCTGGTGATTTGTAAAGGATTTAGCATTGGGCAGGATGTATCCTGTTACAAACCCACGATTTTCACGGATAGGTGAATGATTACTCGTGTGTCATACCGTAGGTTCGCAATGGGTCACAGCGTTTTTGTAGGGGGCGCAGCGTGCTGCGCCCCCTACGCCAATCCCACTCAAATTGAATGGGTATCGACACAACCAGGCTGTTCTTTACGCTTATCAGCGTGCTGCGCCCAAAAGACCTAATCCCATCATTCGTCTTTTAAACGCATCTCTCGAAAACCTATCAGCAAGCCCCGCATATCACAAGTAAGGCTTAATATATAAAAATTAGATAAGTTAAGAGAATCTCACAAATCAATTTAGTGTTGCAGCGCTCTCAATATGGTATTTTGATTCTCCTATTGCTATAGTCGTGACTTTAGGAAAGTTCAAAGAGCCTATGGGTGACATCATCAATATCCTCCTCATACACACTGATACTGAGTTGATTCGCTCGATCTCACAGGGGCTGTCTCAGATCGATGGATCATCCTTTGTTGTGCAAATAATGCCCTCATTAATGGATGCTGTAGATTGTCTGCGCCAGCAGGATATTGATGTCGTACTGTTGGATTTCAGCCTATTTACCCGTGAAGACGATAAGCCTCTCACTCTTCTCCGTACACAGTTCCCGCACATCATCCTGGTGGCCTTACAGGAGAGTTCGGGGCTGAACACAAATCGCCTGGGCATACAGGACTACATCATCAAGAGCGACCTGAGTCCGCGCCTTTTAGAACTCACGCTGCATTATGCCATCGAGCGGAAACGATCTCAAAAAACACTCCACACCACGCAGAGCCGTTTGCAATTCATCATTGAGAGCATCCAGGATTTTGCGATTTTTTCGACAGATCTCAATGGCCGCATCAATTTCTGGAACAGCGGTGCGGAACATGTCTTTGGCTACAGTGAGGCCGAAATCATCGGTCAATCGTTCGAGCTTCTGTTTACGCCCGAAGATCAGGCCCAGGGCATCCCGGCCAAAGAATTACAGGAGGCCATGCAAAAAGGACTTGCCCTCGATGAGCGCTGGCATGTGAAAAAAGGGGGATTTCCTTTCTATGCCAGTGGCATGATACGCCCCATCTACGATGACATGGACAATCTCATCGGCTTTACTAAGGTGGCGCGTGATCTCACAGAGCGCCAGTTGGCAAACGAGCAGCGTGACATCCTGCTGCAACGGGCGCTGGAAGCCCGCACCGAAGCCGAGCAAACCAACACCCTCAAAGAAGAATTCCTCGCGCTGATTGCCCATGAAATCAGGACGCCGCTGGCCTCGATTGTGGGCTTTGCGTCCATGATGACCTCCAAGACCATGACGTGGCCGCGTGAGAGCATGGTCGAGTATGCCGCCATCATCGAAGAAGAGGCGCAGCGCATGAGCAACCTCATCGAGCAACTCACGGATCATGCCCGACAGCAGACGGGGACGCTCAAAATTGATTTCGATGTCACATCGCTCGATATCATCCTGCGCTCGGCGCTGCCGCAGTTGAATGCCCTCACGACGCAGCATCATCTCTTCATTGATATTCCGTCGGACCTGCCCAACCTTTACGCCGATCCACAGCGCATCTCACAGGTGCTGACCAATCTCGTCGGCAACGCAGCCCGTTACTCGCAACCGCAAACCCAGATCACGATCCATGCTCAATATCAGGCCCATGAGGTGCAAGTGGATGTGATTGACGAAGGGCGCGGCATCCCCGCTGAGGAACGCGAGAACGTATTTAAGCCGTTTCATCAGGTGAATCGCTCCAGCACGAAAGGGCTTGGGCTTGGACTGGCGCTGTGCAAGGATCTGGTGGAACGGCACAAAGGGAAAATATGGATTCAGGATTATGAAGGGCCGGGGACAATCATCGCCTTCACACTGCCCATCCTTGAGTACAACGATTAACGCCGCGTCCAGGTCGGAGGATCGATCCTGTAAGCTGCGTGTATGACTCCTTGATAGGCCGCGCCTTATCCTCTCACACTCCCATGATGATAGAATTCTTAGATTTTTCCAGCCGTAAAGACATGCTTCCTGTCTAATCGTGCTGATAACGCCGCTTTTTCATGGATTTCTTCTATGAGAGCGGCGTTATATTCATTTATCAGCATCTGGATTCCTCTATAATGAGGAAAGTGACATCGATGCTGACAGGGATTTGCGATGTCATTCCAACCATAGCAGATGGGTTTATCGCATGACCGAAGAACAGTTTAGTGTCCTGAGTCGTGAGAAAAAAGCGACTCTGCTGCATCTCTTCATCGCTGATATCGCCGAACGGCTGTTGAGCGAGGACGAGGCGACCGTACAAACGGCTCGTCACGAACTTGGCAATCTGGCGATGGTCTTTATGAACATGAATTATCTGGTCACGTCAGAGGCGGACAACCGCGCCATGATCGAATCGATTTACCAGGAATACCGTTCTCATGCGGCTCCTGACGCTCCAACAGGATAAGCGGCAGAGGACTCCTATGAGCATTTTGATCATTGAAGATGAACTCAACATCCGCCGCTTTGTCAGCATCAATCTCAAAGCGCGTGGGTATATCGTGAACGAGGCTGGCACAGGCGCAGATGGGTTACAGCATCTGCGCGATGCGCGGCCACAGGTGCTGATTCTGGATATGATGCTGCCTGATATGACGGGCTGGCAAATCCTGGAGGTCATGGCCCACGAGGACGATCTCAAGACCATCCCGGTGATCCTCATGACGGCCTCGGTGCAGTTGGGAGACCACATCAAATATCCTAACGTGGTCAAGCATGTTATAAAGCCTGCCAGCGTCAATACGCTGCTCGAAGCGGTACAAAATGTGGTCGATTAGGGCCTCGTGTGAGGCCCATCAAGGTGGGTCTGTCATATGCTCCCAATGATTGAGAAACTCCTTTTCGATTGCTCTGTAAATGGCTCTATAATGATATGGAAAGACTTTATAAAGAGGGGTTCGATATGTTCGCTAACCGCTTAACATGGAGATTTTTAAGTCTCCTCGCTCTGCTCGCTCTCCTGGCAATCACCCCCACTCTGGCGCAGGATGCACCGCGTATCAGCCTCGCTCCCTCATGGCGTCCAGCCAGTACACTCGATTCGATTGACATGGCACCTTTTGCAACACGAGAAGGCGGTGACGATTTCCGCTATGTTGATGCAGAAATTTATGTCACAACCACTGTACCATTCTGGTCTGCACAGGTGACTTGCACAGTCGCATCGACTGTCCTTACCAGCTATAACCAAACGAATGCTTCGGATGATGGCGATCCTGGGAATTTCAATCCTCCTGTAATCTGGGGGCCAGATTGGGGTATTGAAGGAACAGAGTTTGCGGGCGTGGTTGAGAATTTCAATGTCACGACAGGAGCACGCACGATCACGGCATCACGGCTGGGCAATCGTGGGCCAATGGGCAGCAATGGATATGCCTATACGTTTCTGCTTGCGACACTTCGCTATCGTGTGAAAGATCTCATAACGGCGACGGGAGCATCCCCACTGACATGTACGGGGTCATTTTTAAATCGCAACGGTGGCGTTGTCATTGCCCCCACAGTGACCGCTCCTGCGCCTCTATCCGTGATCGGAGGCTACACCCTGAGCGGCGTGGCCCAGTATCAAGGCCGCGCAAGCCAGACGGGGATTACTGTAAACTGTGATTATAATGGCGATAATGCTAACAGTATACCAAGCCCAGACCTAAATGATTTTGCCATCGTTACCTCTGCCACCGGCGCATGGACACGCACAACCCGCGCTCAAGGCTTCTATAACTGTGAGTATTATGGCGATCTCAAGGTGGGTGTGGCGAATACCAAAGCCTATGAGCCAGAACGCTTCCTCGCAGGGTGGGCCCCGATCATGCTTAACAGCCTCTCATACACGGTGCTGCCCGTGACCTTGCGCGGTGGCAACCTCTCCCTGGCAGGCAATGCCGCCACAAAAGATGAGTATATCGATGGAATGGATCTTGGTCTTCTGACTGCGCCTTCTGTCTGGAATATGACGTCTGGAGCAGGTGATATTAATGGCGATGGCAAATCCAATCAGGCCGATTTGTCTATCTTAGCCAGCAATTGGAACTATTGGGAAACTGATGATAACTCGCATGTCATTTACAGCATGCCTCGCAACTACAATTATTTTCATCAAAGTGGCATCTGGTTGGGCCGCCGTGATGCAGGCGAAGTGACCCGCCTGGTTGCCAATACAACCCCAGACAGCCGCGACATGTGGGCGACACTCTCGCCAGACGGCAAGCAGGTTGCCTTTGTGCGCGATACCGTTGTGAATGGCAACCGCACATCGGCGCTCTATACGGCCCCGATTATAAACGGGGTTGCGGGAACACCTGTGCGTGTGACACCCGTTGGTGTCTGGTATCAGGCCTTTGCGCCCTCGTGGTCGCCGGATGGCACGCGGTTGGCGTTCGTCTGCTCATGGTTTGAGGATGGATTTACTAACAATGGTGTTGCCAGTGGTTTCCTAGCAAATATGGGCGATTTGTGCGTGATCGATGCGACAGGCCGCAACTATCGTCAAATTCGATCCGATGTAAAGACCAAGATTTATCCTCCGGCCTGGTTTTCCAATACAGAACTCGTTTACGGTGGCTCTGCCCCGCAAGCGGGCAATCAGACGAACCTGAACAGCCTATGTGCTGATACGCTGTGCTATGCCAATCTGACGACCAATGAAGCGCGCATGTTTGATGTGAGCGGCGATGCGACAAGCGGCGGCACCGGGCCGCTGAAAATCGCCGATATGCCCGTCATCCCATTTGGCGACAATATGCTGCTGTATCGGTTCTATGATTCAAATTCTGGCACTCACGTTATACGCTGGTCTCGGATCGACTATATCAATCCAAACGACCCCATCGACCTGTTTGGCACAGTAACAGCAAATCACCTCCACCAGAACGTTGTTTATGACACAGATCCTAATACGGTTGACGTTCAAGCCGCACCTCTGAGCACCGACATTGGATATTTCAATGTCAAAACGACGAATATTGGAATTATCTACACCGCTATGAGCAGCGACTACCAATACCATAAAGCCTATATGGTACAGGGTGATGGTAATATGATTCCCTTTGCCTGGGAACAGGGTTTCGACAATGCCGTCTTCGATCAGGGCAGCAATCCTACCAATCCTACACATACTCCTTACAACTACACCGATGTAGATTCAGGGACATGGAGCTACGCCTATCGTAATACGGCTGAATGGACGAATTAACTGACATGTATCATACTGACGGCTTGATATGATTCAGAGAAGGGGTACGAGTAATCGTGCCCCTTTTCTATCCACGTTTTTCATCGTTTATGGAGAAATTGTGATGCGATTTTGTAATAGACGTCAGCGCACCCACATACTGATGACATTTTTGATGCTGATGCTCGTTTGGATCGGGCGAACAACCGCTCAAGATAAGCCTGTTATTCGCCTGGATATGCCGTCAACCACGCTGCAAACGGGCCAGTATTACGATGTGGCGCTGCGGATTGAGAATGCTCCCAAGTTCTGGGCATTGGATATCACGCTGGCTTATGATCCCACAACCGTGTATATCATGGGCACAAAAGCTGGTTCACCGATCACGGCAGGTGAGCTGTTCAGCGGCATTACGGCGATTGTGGTCAAAAATACGATTGATGGCGGCACGCTGCACTACACGCTCTCAAAGGTGGGCGAGACAGCCCCGGCGGAGGGCAGCGGCGTGATCGGCACCTTTCGCATCTATCCGCTCAAATCCGGCACAGCGCGGATGCAGTTCCCGCATCTGCAAGTGGTGGGCCTGTCGTCATACGATGCCAATGCGACCAACGTCACAACCCAGCAGATCAGCGCAGCCCCTGCCTTGCTTGATCTGACAATTACAGGCGACACAGTAGAAGCGCCGAGCGAGGCCACTGCCACGCCACCGCCCACCGAGACAGCCACGCAGCCCCCGGCTCCTGTCGGGCAAAGCCAGCCGACAGACGTGCCAACGCTGGAAAACATCGTCTTCGCCACGTCTACACCCACCGCGCTTGTCATGCAGGATGTGCCGTCTGCCCCTGCCAACAATAATCTGAGTCTCGCGGCCATCGGGCTTATGCTCGTGGCGGCCATCGGGCTGGTCGTTGTGCTCATGCAGCAGCGAAACAAATCACGCGGATCGTAAGGACATAAAACAGGTTGAGGCGATCCAGCGATTGCCTCAACCTATTTCGTTTTGCCACATCTCACAGGATTGACTGTCAGATGTTATATTTGCGAGACCACCTTAAAGTGCAGGGCGCAGCACGCTGCGCCCCTACAAAAACATCCATCATCGTGTTGACGGACTATGGCTGTCTGCGCCGCCGCCCGCCGAGTACGAACAACACAATCACAACCAGCAGACACATGACAGGCACGCAGACCAGTGTCAGCGGACTACCGCGCAGTGAATCGAGCAGCCCTTGAACGGGTGAGCGATCCGAATTGAGTTCCACCAGCGGCGGGGCAGGCGTCGCCGATGGCCCCGGCGTAAACGTCAGAGTGGGCTGTGCCGTCAGAGTTGCGCCCGCGATAGAGGTCTGTGTCAAGACGACCTGTGTCGCCCCGATATTGGCGACAGTGGTGGCCGCCGCACTGAGCGTACTTTCTTCACGAGTGGCCTGGGCGCTCTCCGTCGATCTGGCATCAGCCGTGCTGCGAACATTGGCGGCAGACTGGGTAGACCGTCCATCAATGACCTGCTGCGTGGCGTCAAGGAGGGCCTGCTGTGTGGCGGTCAATCCGGCCATTTGGGTACTGGTGGCAGCGGCAATCTGCGTGAAGGTCGCATCCAGCGCGGCCCGAGTCGCGGTCAATGCGGCAGATTGAGTGCTGGTCGCCGCCGCAATCTGCGTGAACGTGGCGTCCAGCGCGGCACGGGTGACTTGAGCGCTCGTCGCGCTACTCACAGCATTCTGCGTAGCGGTGTCAACGGCAATCTGCGTGAACGTGGCGTCCAGCGCCGCCTGTGTCGCCTGCATATTCTGCGTGCTCACGGCGGATTGGGTGGCGGTGTCAACGGCATTCTGCGTGGCAGTCTGCTGAATGACGGCCTGTGTTGCCTGTGCATTCTGCGTGCTTACGGCGGATTGGGTGGCAGTGTCAACGGCATTCTGCGTGGCCTGCCCAATGAGCGCTGTGGCTGACTGCACCGCATTGGCAATCTCCGTCGAAGCCAGCGCCACAGCCTGGCCTGTCGCAGTGGCGACGCTCTGCTGCGTCTGGGTCGCCAGACTCTCCTGGGTCGCGGTGCTCTGGGCAGCGCTTGTAGACTGGCTGACTGCTGTTTGTGTCACCTGCGCCATAAACGTTGTTGCGGTCTGGGCGGCCTGGGCAATCTCCGTTGAGCGGGCGCTGCGGGTGGCGTCGACCTCGGCCTGTCGTGTTGCTGCATCGAGGGCGTTTTGAGTGCCTGCCAGTTCCTGGCCCTGGGTCGCCAGTGCATTGAGGGCAGCGGTTTCTGTCGCCCCTGGCAGCTCTGTCAAGGTCGCCTGAGTATCAAGCGTGCTCTGGGCATCCGCTGTTGCGCTGGAGATGGCATTGGCATTGGCAACCGCGATCTGTGTGCGCTGGGCTTCGGCGGTGCTGCGTGCTGCTGCTGTCTGAGCGATCCCCTGTGTCGCCAGCGCCTGGTTGGTCGCGGTATCGACAGCCACCAGCGTCAGCGCAGCGCGGGTATTGACGGCGTTGAGTGTGCTGCGGGCGGCGGCTGTGCCTTCCACATTGACGGCCTGCTGTGTCAACGTCCCCAGGGCCTCGGCTGTCGCCGTGAAATTTGATGTGGGCGTCGGCGTGTTCGTCACCGTCGGCGTCTCAGTCGGCGTCGATGTGTGGGTCGGCGTCGATGTGGGGGTGTCTGTTACCGTTGATGTGGGCGTCTCGGTGGCCGTTGCCGTGTTGGTCGGCGTTGCGGTGTTGGTCGGCGTTGCGGTGTTGGTCGGTGTCTCAGTGGGGGTTGAGGTATTGGTGGGGGTGGGCGTCGCCGTTGCCAGCGCCAGCGTAAACGAGACATCGCGGCTGGTCACGGCCTCATCAGACGCGGCGGCTGTCACCGTCAGAGTATGAGAGCCGTTGCCCAGATCAGAGGCGGGAATGGCGATCACGCCATCACCGTTGGCATCGAGTGAGCCGGCCTGCACATCGCCGCCATCAAAGCTGTATTGGAACTGGTTGATGCTCACACCGGGCTGCGTCGTGACATGCAGCGACGCCTCAGCGGGTTCCTGTGTGATCATCTTGGAAAGGCTGATGCTGATCTGTGGCGCAAGCGTGGCAATCGTCACTGTGCCTGATGCCTGTGAGGATTGGCCTGCATCATCCATGACTGCCAGCACAACATCGTGCGTTCCGGGCGTCAATTGGGACGGATCGATCATGAGATCAGGCACTTCGACATTATCAATCGTGACCGAGACCGGGGAGAGCGTTTTTCCCACCTGCGGCGTAATGCGCGGCTTGAGCGTCACCGGGGCATCAATCACCTGGGAGGGCTTGACGCCGATGCTGTCAATACGCGGGGCGACATCGCCAATCGTCACAGGCTGATCGAGCGTGGTCTCGATGCCGCCCTGATTGGACGCTGTGATGGACAGCGTGTAGTCGCCTGCCGCCAATGTCAGCGGATCAAGTATGAAGGGGAATTTGCCTGAG
>Ga0105044_10006344_pt1 | contig 16252 bp, 17 predicted proteins | sample MAT01_FD_78092 | JGI IMG/M metagenome (GOLD analysis project Ga0105044, IMG submission 78092) | Freshwater microbial communities from Lake Fryxell liftoff mats and glacier meltwater in Antarctica - MAT-01 | ecosystem: Environmental > Aquatic > Freshwater > Ice > Liftoff microbial mat | place... | reverse complement strand
CGCCGCCAATGTCGCAGACCAGCGCCAGCTTCTCGCCCGTCACGCGCGTCTCGAAAGCGCGCGCTGCCGCCAGCGGCTCATACTGAAAGCTGACATGCTTGAAGCCCTTGCTCTCGGCGATCACCCGCAGCGTGTCCTCGGCAAAGCGGTCTGCCGCCTCGTCGCCATCGACGAAATGCACCGGCCGCCCATGCACAACCGCATCGATCGGCGCGCCGGCGGCCGCCTCCGCCCGCCCCTTCATCTCCGCCACGAACAGCCCGATCACCTGCTCGAACGTGATGCGCTGCGTCTTCAGCAGCGTCGCCTCTTTCACCAGCGGCGTCGCGAGAATGGATTTGAGCGCCCGCATCAGCCGGCCCTCAACCTGCATCATATAGGTCTCGATCGCCTCGGCCCCGAACAGCGGCTTGCCCTGCTCGAAGTCAAAGAAGATCGCGCTGGGAAACAGCGCACCGCCATTCTCCAGCTCGGCAAGGGCAGGGCGGCCCTCGCGGATCAGCCCTATGGCCGAATTGGAAGTCCCGAAATCAAGTCCGCAGGCGATGGTCATCGTCGTCTCCTATTCCCTCAGAGACCGCCCAGCTATGGCGAATTTCGCCCCCTCGCCAGACTGTTTTTGTCGTGTTACAACTGGCGCGTCATGAGGATGGCCGGTTGCGGGAAGCAACCGGCCTTTCGTCTTTATACAGACGAGTTACGCGGTCGGGATTTCCATCTGCTGCGCGCTCAGCTTGATGATCCGCAGCGTCTCAGGCCACGTCACGTACGTCTTCACATCGTCCAGCTTCACGAATCGCGCTTCCAGCGCGTCATCGCCCGCCACCGGCTCGCCCGAAATCCAGCGCGCGTTGAAGTCGATCACCACCGCGTGGAACCCCTCCACTGCCGAATCGATCACGTCACACAGCCCGGCGATCTCGATCTCGCACCGCGTCTCCTCCCGCACCTCGCGCTGGGTGGCGGGGCGCATCATCTCGCCGAATTCCATCCGCCCCCCGGGGATCGACCAATCCCCCATGCGCGGCGGTTTCCCTCGCCGGATCAGCAACACCTCGTCCCCGCGCCAGACAATGGCTGCCACACAGGCTACGGGGCGCCGAACCGCAGGGGTCTCGGGCGGGTTTTCAGGCTCGGTCATGCCCCGGTCATTCCCTCAAAAACGTTCGCGCGCCAAGGGGTGCAAATGCCGCCGGGCCGTGCTTTATGGCGCACTTCCCGTGAACGAATTCAGGCTTTTTTCCGCTGATGGAACGTATCTTCTCGATCCTTGCGCTGGTCGCTGCCCTTGGCGCCGGTGCCTACACCTACATGACCACCGACGGCCAGAAGCGCGAGGTGGATACCCTTAAGCAGCAAATCGAAACGCTGAAGAAGCAGCAGATCGACACCACCCGCGTCGTCGGCGAAGTTCAGAAAGACATCGCCACCCAGTCCAAGCAGTTCCAAGATCTGGTCGCCATGCTAACCGGCCAGACGCCGGCCGAGCCGCAGGTCCAGCTCGATATGGACAATCTCACCGACGAGAAGAACGCCGATTTCCTCGATGCCTTCTCCAAACAGGACCGTGTCGTGAAGCTGCCCTCGGGCGCCATGTACAAGGCCGAGAAAGAAGCTCCCGCCGGCGCCAAGCAGGCGACTGCGACCAGCACCGTCACTGTGCATTACTCGGGCGCCTTCATCGACGGCACGATCTTCGACAGCTCCTATGAGCGCGGCGAACCCGCAACCTTCCCGCTCGAGGGCCTCATCCCCGGCTGGCTGGAAATCCTGCCCATGATGAAGGAAGGCGACGTCTGGCAGGTCGCACTGCCCTACAGCCTGGGCTATGGCGAGGCTGGCCGCGGCTCCATCCCGCCGCGCCAGACGCTGGTCTTCAAAATCGAGCTCATCAAGGCCACGCCGTGAGCGAGACGGCGGCCCCCGAACTGCTGGAGCTGCGCGACAGCATCGACAATATCGATGCGGCGCTGATCCACATGCTGGCCGAGCGCTTCAAATACACCAAGCGCGTCGGCGAGTTGAAAGCGGCCAGGGGCCTGCCGGCTGCCGATCCGGCGCGCGAGCAGCGTCAGATCACCCGTCTTCGCAGCCTCGCGGAAGCCGCGAAGCTCGACCCCGAATTCGCGGAGAAGTTTTTGAACTTCATCGTCCGCGAGGTCATCCGCCACCACGAAGAGATCAAGACCGCATCAGCGGCCAAACCCTAAAGGACGATTATGGCTCTCTCCGATTCCGACAACGCCGCCTTCCTCGCCGCTTACGAAGGCCAGGACGGCGTGAAGACCACCGCCTCCGGCATCCGCTACCGCGTGCTCAATCACGGCCCCGAAGGCGGCAAGACTCCCGGCCCCCGCTCGACGGTCGAGGTGCACTACGCCGGCACGCTGATCGACGGCAAGGAATTCGATAGCTCCTACAAGCGCGGCCAGACCATCTCGTTCGGCCTCAACCAGGTCATTCCCGGCTGGACCGAGGGCGTGCAGCTAATGAAGGAAGGCGACACTTTCGAGTTCGCGATCCCCTTCAACCTCGCTTACGGCGAGCGCGGCACCGGCGGCATCCCCGGCCGCCAGACCCTCGTCTTCAAGGTCGAGCTCTTCAAGGTCACCTGATGCGCACCCTCCTCGTCCTCATCGCTCTGGCCGGTATAGGCGCGGGCGTTTTCTTCTGGCTTCAGTCGGAAGATTACCGCACGCGCCTTGAGGCCATCACCGCCGATCTCACGTCGGCGAATGACGGCCTCACCAAGGCCAAGGCGTTCGAGGGGGAGGCTAACGGGCTCGATCGCGCCTTTGCACGCGCGCTCAACGCCCAGGATGCGCTGACCCGCGATTTCGCCAGGCTCACCACGCCCGCCGATCAGGCTGAACTCCGCGCCGCTATCGAGACGCGGCTCGTCAAACTTCAGGCCGATCTTGAGCCGACGGCCAAGATCGTCCGCGCCAAGCTGCTGGAACTTGAGCCACCCGACTACACGCTCGATCCGGCCAAGATCACCGGCGAAGCCAACGCCGCCTTCCTCGCCAAAATCGATGCCGACCCCGCCTTCACGAAAACCGCCACCGGCCTCCGCTACAAGCCCGTCAAGACGGTGGCTTCAGGCCGCCAGCCGACCCCGGAGAACGAGGTGACCGTCCACTACAAGGGCACCTTCATCGAGGGCACGGAGTTCGATTCCTCTTATAAGCGGGGCGAACCCGCCACCTTCCCGCTCGGCAATCTCATCACCGGCTGGGTCGAGGGTATCCCTCTGATGAAGGTCGGCGAGACCTACGAGTTCGTGCTGCCCTACGACCTAGCCTATGGCATCGCCGGCCGCAGCTCGATTCCGCCCCGCCAGACGCTGGTTTTCCAGGTGGAACTGATTTCGGTCGCCGACGCGAAACCCGCGACGCCCTGACAGCCCGTCGCCGCTTTCATCCGCCGTTCATCGGGCGCATAATATCCGTCGCGCGCGCCAGATTTGCTGCACTGCAACATATCTGGTAAAGGGAACTCAGACCGGTTCGGGCACCGGCTACGCGGGAGCTAACGATCGATGTCGACCGAAGCGCCGGATCACGCTGCGGGCTTTCTCGCGGGGCTGCGGCGTGTGCTGTTCGGGACGCCCCAGCGCCGCGCCGTTTTCGCGATTCTCATCGCTTGCATGGTCTCCGGTCTCACCTGGTTCTCGCTGAACCAGGGTGTCGATGCGCCCGACGTCGATATCCAGAACGCCCCGATCCGCGGCTTCTCCTACAATCCCAGCCATCTCTACACGGTTGAGGAGTCGAAACAGTTCTCGGAAGAGCGCATCCGCGACGACCTCACGCAGCTTAAGAAATCGACTCTGCGCGTGCGAACCTATTCGGTCTCGCGCGGCCTCGACAAACTGCCGGCCATCGCCCGTAAGCTCGGCATGAAGGTCGCGCTGGGCATCTGGATCTCCTCCGATCTCGACTACAATAAACAGGAAATCGCCAATGCCCTGAAGGTCATCCGCGAGACCCGGGGCACGACAATCGACAGTGTCTACGTCGGCAATGAGGCGATCCTGCGGGGCGACGTCACCGTCGAGCAGCTCAACGAATATATCCGCCAGGTCCGCCGCGAGCTGCGCGACATGCCCCGCATTACGGTCTCGACGGCAGAGCCGTGGAATGTCTGGGACGCCAATCCGGCCTTGGCCGAGGACGTCGATTTTATCGGCGTCCACATGTTGCCCTATTGGGAAGGCGTCAGCCTTGAGAGCGCGGTCGGCCACATCCAAAATCGCCTCAAGGTTCTGGATGACAAGTTCCATAAACCTATCGTGATTGGCGAGGCGGGCTGGCCGTCGGAAGGCCGCCAGCGCAACGGTGCCGAACCCAGCGTCGCCAACCAAGCCGCCTTCGTCCGCGCCTTTCTGACGGCGGCCAAGGAACGCGACTGGGACTATTATCTGCTCGAGGCCTACGACCAGCCCTGGAAGGTCGCCGATGAAGGCGCGGTCGGCGCCTATTGGGGCGTCTATCAGGCCGACGGAACACCGAAATTCGACTTTGTCGGCGAGCTGTCCTCGCTGCCCAATTGGCCGTGGTTCGCCGGCGCAGCGATCCTCATCACCATGTTCTGCGGTGTACTTCTTTTGCGTACTGTGCCCCACCTCAACTTCTTCGGCCAGCTCTTCCTTGCGGCGCTCGCCGGTCTCATCGTCACCGCGATGATCGTCGTCTTCGACAGCGCGGCCCTCCAATATGCGGGGTGGGAGACCTACGCCGTCTTCATCGTCGTCATTCCCGTAGCGTCGCTCGCCATCGCAGTCATCCTGGCGGAGTGCGTCGAGATGGCTCAATCGCTGTTCCGCGTCCAGCGCCGCTTCGCCACCCCCCCGCCGATGACCGGCGAGCCGCGCGTCTCCATTCACGTCCCGGCCTATAATGAACCGCCCGGGATGATGATCGAGACGCTCGATGCGCTCAGCCGTCTCGACTACGCCAATTACGAGGTCATCATCCTCGACAACAACACCAAGGACCCGGCCGTCTGGAAGCCGGTCGAGGCCCATGCCGCCAAGTTGGGCGAACGCTTCCGATTCTTCCATTTCGACGGCATCAAGGGCTTCAAGGCCGGCGCGCTGAACAAGGCGCTGGAGATGACCGATCCGGCGGCCGAGTATGTCGCCGTCATCGACAGCGACTATCAGGTCACGCCTGACTGGCTGCAGATCGCGATCCCGCATTTCTCCAACCCCAAGGTCGCGCTGGTGCAGGGACCTCAGGATTATCGCGACGGCGGCGAGAACCTGTTCAAGACGATGGCCCACCAGGAATATGCCGGCTTCTTCCGCATCGGCATGGTCGAGCGCAACGAAGACAATGCGATCATCCAGCACGGCACGATGACCATCATGCGCCGGCCGGTGCTTGACGAGAAGCAATGGGCGACCTGGTGCATTACTGAAGACGCCGAGCTTGGCCTGCGCATCTTCGAAGACGGGCATGAGTCCGTTTATATCGACCGCAGCTTCGGCAAGGGCCTTATCCCCGACACGCTCGCCGCCTACAAGGACCAGCGCTATCGCTGGGCCTATGGCGCGATGCAGATCATGAAGAAGCACAAGGGTGCGCTTTTCAGCAACACGACACACCTGACGCCGTCGCAGCGCTATCATTTCGTCGCCGGCTGGCTGCCGTGGATTGCCGACGCCCTCTCGCTCGCCTTCACCAGCGCTGCGCTCGTCTGGTCGGCGCTCATGGTCTACGATTCATGGTCGTTCGACTTGCCCATGATGTCGCTCGCCGCCATCGCGCTCGGCCTCTTTGCGGTGAAGACTGGTAAGACGCTGCTGCTCTACCCCTTCCGCGTCGGCACCGGCTTCAAGGGCGCGTTTCAGGCCTCGATCGCCGGTCTGGCGCTCTCGCACACGGTCGGCAAGGCGGTGTGGTCCGGCCTCTTCACAAGCTCGATGCCGTTCCGGCGTACGCCGAAATGTGAGGACGCTGCGCCCATGCGTCAGGTCCTGATGTTGGCGTCTGAAGAACTCCTGTTGCTCGTCCTCATCGGCATCGCCGTCTTCGCCACCGCCTATACGCGCGGCTTCGGCGACCCGGCCGGTATCGTCTGGATGCTGACGCTTTGCGTCCAGGCGATCCCCTTCATCGCGACGCTCATCATGGCCTTCATCAGCGCCGCCAGGATCGGCGAGAAGAAGCGCCCTGTCACCGCCGCCAAAGTCGCGCCGGCGGAGTAGTCGCCTAAGTCTGCGCCGCCGCTGCGCGCTTTAGGCGGTCGTTGATCGCCTCGCCAAGACCCTCATCCGGAATGGGAGCGACCGCAACCGCCGACGCGCCGCGCTTGTCCGCCTCGCGCAACATCGCGAACAAATTGGCCGCCGCCTCCCGCGTGCTGCCCGCCGCACTGAGCTGCAGCGCGCCCTCGGCCTCCGTATGGCCGAATGCGAGATAAAGCTCACCCAGCAATGGCGCCACTGCATCCAGCCGCAGCCGCGCCGCAGGCGCATAGTGGCGCAGCATCCGGCCCGGCGAATGTGGCCGCGCTTCATCGTCCGACGCGTCGGCCAAGGGCCCCGTCACAGCTTCGATCTCGGTGCGCCCCGTCGCACCGGGGCGCAGCAGCACCGCCCGCGCGCCATCGAAACCGATCACCGTCGATTCCAGCCCCGCATTGCACGGTCCGCCATCGAGAACGGTCAGCGCCTGCCCCAGGCTGTCGGCGACATGCGCCGCTCGGGTGGGCGAGGGTTCGCCCGATGCGTTGGCGCTCGGCGCGGCGATCGGCACCCCGGCGCTGAGGATCAGTGCCTGTGCCACCGGATGCGCCGGCACGCGCACCGCCAGTGTCGGCAGCCCCGCGCTCGCAAGATCATGAACCGGACATTTCGCGGATCGTGGCAACACCAGCGTCAGCCCGCCCGGCCAGAACGCCTCGGCCAGCCGCAAAGCCAGCGGGTTGAACTGAACCAGCTTGCGCGCCGCCTTGGCGCTCTCGACATGCACGATCAGCGGATTGATCCGCGGCCGCCCTTTGGTCTCAAAAATACGGGCGAGCGCATCGCCATTCGTCGCATCCGCGCCGAGGCCGTAAACCGTCTCGGTCGGAAACGCGACCAGCCCGCCCGAGGCGATCTCCTTCGCCGCCGCCGCAATGGCGGCGCGAAAGGCGGCGGGATGGGCAGGATCGACGGGAACGAGCGGCATGGCAGCGCGCTTATAGCGCCGCGCTACTCCGCCGTCGCGTAGATCTCGATATTGACCATCACTGCGGTCGCCACAGGATCGCTGCCGGCGTACTGACCTTGCCCGACGCCCCACTGGGTCCGGTCGATCGCCACCGATCCGGTCATATGCGCCTCGCTACCGGTGATCGTCAGCGTGAAGGGCAGGGTGACGGGCTTTGCCGCATCGCGCATGGACAGTGTGGCGTCGGCCTCATAGGCATTGTCGCCGGTCTGGCGGAACGCCGTCGTTTGAAAGATCGCCTGACCCGCAGGCACATTCGCCGGCGCGGTGAAGGCCTCGCCGGCCGCATCGAACCAAGACTTCGACACCATCATCCCGTCGCGCTGCCGGTCGCCGCTATCAGCCGAGGTGAGCGTGACGGCAATTTTCGCGTGCGCGGTGCTCAGGTCGGCTGGGTCGAAGGCAATCTCGCTTGTCCAGTCCTTGAACACAGTGTTGAAGGGCGAACCCTGCGCGGTAACCTCGAAGCTCAGCGTCGAGCGCGCGGTATCGACCGTCCAGTCAGTCGCCGAAGCCGGCACGACCAGCGCCGCCGCGAAGGCGAAAGCTGCCAGGCGCGTCATGACGATTTCCGTGGCGCAGAGATGAAAGGGATCATCCGCGCCAGCACGTTGTCGCGGTTCCAGAAATGGTGTTTCAGCGCCGCCCCCACATGCAGTGCGATCAACGCCAGGAAGCCGAAGAAACCGAAGAAGCCGTGAAGTGCTTCCAACCTTTCGCCCGCCGCGTCCTTGGCGTCGCCAGCAAGGTCGGCGATGAACGGCAGCTTGGGCAGCGTGAAGCTTCCCCACACCTTCGTGTCAAAGGCAGAGGTCGAGGCCAGCGCCCACCCGCCCAGCGGCACACCGATCATCAGGGCGTAAAAGCCCCAATGACTGGCATTGGCACCAATCCGCTCCCACCAGCTTATCCCTGCTGGTAAGGGCGGCGGCGGATCGACAAAGCGCCAGATGAGTCGCAGCAGGCTGAGCGCCAGGATCGTGATGCCAAGGCTCTTATGGAGCTGGTAGGACTGGTAGTCCTCAGGTTCCATCGTCTTGCCCAGATACATCATGAAGACGATCGCGCCGGCGATTAGCCAGTGCAGTATGATCGCCACCGCGCCGTAGCGGCTGTTTGCGGTTTTTCCGGCCATCCAAAATCCTCTAATGCGGTCTCGCCGCCGCAGACCTTACTTGTCCTTGTGGTCGAACTCACCCTCGATCATGACGGTTACATCGTCGCCAATGCCGAAGGCGATATATTCGGTCACGCCGAATTCAGACCGTTTGATGGTGGTCTTGGCTTCAAAGCCCAGCACATAGGTGTTCTTCAGCGGGCTCTGCATGCCGCCATGGAAGGTCACATCCAGCGTCACCGGCTTGGTCACGCCGTGGAAGGTCAGATCGCCTGTCATTTTGCCGGTGGTGTCGCCGGTCTTTTCGATCCCGGTCGAGGCAAAGGTAATCTCGGGATATTTGGCGGCATCGAAGAATGTCTCCGAAGCGATCTTCTTGTCGAACGCCGGGTCGAAGGTCGAAACGCTCGTCGGATCGATCGTCGCCCTCAGCGACGATTTCTCCGGCGCGTTCGGGTCGAAACTCAGCTCGATCTCGAACCCAGTGAACCATCCCGTATAGGTCGATAGACCGAAATGGCTGATCTGCCACGAGACGCGCGTGTGCCCCTTGTCGACCTGATAGGCGCCGGCGGGAGCGAGGCTGGCGTCGGTTGAGACGCCTTGAGCCAAGGCCGGAGCGGTCAGAAACAGGGCGGCGAGGGCGGCGGTCATGAGCTTCATCGGGCGTTCCGTTCTGTAACAACAAGGGTTGCCGAATAAAACCGTGCCGCCCCGGTTTGTCCAGAGCGCAGCGGCGACGTATTCGAAACGCTGGGTTTCTGAAGGTTGTTCCCGAATGTCCGATTATCGCCCGCCGCTGGCCGATCTCGCTTTCACGCTCGACGCGATCGTCGGCGCCGGCGCGCTGCAATCGACCGGCGCGTTCCCTGACTATGACGATGCGCTGCGCGATGCCGTCCTCGCCGAAGCCGCCAAACTGGCCGCAGAGGTCATCGCGCCGCTCAATCGCGGCGGCGACAAATCCGGGGCGCGTCTCGAGAACGGCATCGTCCGCACCGCGCCCGGCTTCGCCGCCGCCTATAAAGCCTTCGCCGAAGGCGGCTGGTCTGGCATCACCGCCGACCCCGATCACGGCGGGCAAGGCCTCCCGGTGACGCTTGGCGTCGCGGTCGAGGAATTCTGGCAGGCCGCCAATATGGCCTTCGGTCTTTGCCCGCTGCTCACCCACGGCGCTATCGAAGCGCTCACCGCCCACGGCACCGATGAGCAGAAATCCGTCTACCTGCCCAAGCTCATCGCCGGCACATGGACCGGCACCATGAACCTCACCGAACCCGGCGCCGGAAGCGATGTCGGCGCGCTCAAGTCACGCGCTATCCGAAAAGGCGACGGTACGTACAAGGTGACAGGCCAGAAGATCTACATCACCTGGGGCGACCACGATGCCGCCGAGAATATCGTGCATCTGGTGCTGGCGCGCCTGCCCGATGCACCGCCCGGCACGCGCGGCATCTCGCTCTTCCTGGTGCCTAAATTCCTGCCCGACGTCGATGGCAATCCGGGGGCCCGCAACGACCTCGCCGCCGTCGGCCTCGAACACAAGCTCGGTATTCACGCCAGCCCCACCTGCACTATGTCGTTCGGCGATAATGGCGGTGCGACGGCTTTCCTCATCGGTCAGGAAAATCGTGGTCTCGCGGCGATGTTCACGATGATGAACTCCGCCCGCCTCAATGTCGGTGTTCAGGGCGTCGCCATCGCCGAACGTGCCCTGCAGCAGGCTATCCGCTACGCAAACGAACGCACACAGGGAAAACCATTCGGCCTGCAGCATGAAGGCGCGTCGATGGTTCCCATCCAGCGTCACCCCGATGTCCGCCGCATGCTGATGACCATGCGCTCCGGCATCGAGGCCGGCCGCGCCATCTGTCTTTCGACCGCGCTGGCGATCGATCTCGCGCGCCATCACCCCGACGCCGCTGAGCGCGCCAAGGCCAAGCAGCGCGAGGAATTGCTCACCCCCATCGCCAAGGCCTGGTGCACAGACATGGCCGTCCGCGCCGCCAGCCTCGGCGTGCAAATCCATGGCGGCATGGGCTTCGTCGAAGAAACCGGCGCTGCCCAGCACTATCGCGATGCCCGTATCCTTCCCATCTACGAAGGCACCAACGGCATTCAGGCGATAGACCTCGTCACGCGCAAGATTGGCCTCGACAAGGGTGAAGTCCTCACCCGCCTCTTCGCGGAAATCGAAGTGACCGCTGCCGCTCTCGCATCGTCGCCCGAGGACATCCACGCTACTGCCGGCCGCCAGCTTGGCCAGGGCCTCATCGCCGCCCGCGAAGCGGCCGATTGGCTCACCGACCGCCTCGCACGCGGCAAGCCCTATGACGCCCTCGCCGGCGCGACGCCGTTCCTTGAGATGATGGGCGCCGTCGTCGGCGGCCACTTCCTCGGCCGGGGCGCCATCGAGGCGGCGCGGCGACTGGCGGCGGGCGAGGGCGATGCGCCCTTCCTTGCCGGACGGATCGCCAATGCACGCTTCTTCATCGCCAACATGGTCACCGCCGCTGCCGGTCTGCTCGGTTCCGTCACCGCCGGGGCCGAAGCTCTTTACGCTACGGAGTTCGAAGCGCTTTGACCCGCCCCGCCTTGGGGCCTAGCCTTTGGTTCATGTCATCTGGATCCCCCCATGTCTGACGCTGTAGACCTTCCCGCCGAGGTCGCCCCGCGCGTGCGCGACGATCGCGGCCTCATCTATCCCTTTGCGGATAAGCCCGAGCCCGGCGCGACCATCGAAGTCGCTCCCGGCATTTTGTGGCTCCGCATGCCGCTGCCGTTTCAACTCAACCACATCAATCTGTGGCTGCTGGAGGATGGCGACGGCTGGGTGGTGGTCGATACCGGCGTCAATACGGACGTCTGCAAGGGACTCTGGGAACAGGTCTTCGCCGGCGCGCTCAAGGGCCGCCCCGTCACCCGTGTGATCGTCACGCATCTTCACCCGGATCATGTCGGCCTCGCGGGCTGGATCGCCGAGCGCTTCTACGCGCCGTTGCTGATGAGCCGCACCGATTATCTTATGTGCCGAATGCTGGTCATGGACACCGGCAAGGACGCCCCATGGGAAGGGATCTCGTTCTACAAGGCCGCCGGATTCCCCGAAGAGGCGCTCGCCGCTTACAAGAAACGTTTTGGCGGCTTCGGCATGGGCGTTCACCGCCTGCCACAGGCCTATACGCGCCTGCAGGAAGGCGACACCCTAACAATCGGCGGGCGAATCTGGCGCATTGTCGTCGGTCGCGGCCACGCCCCGGAACATGCCTGCCTGTGGTGCAAGGCCGACAATATGATGATCTCTGGCGACCAGATACTGCCGCGCATTTCCTCAAATGTCTCAGTGTTCCCAACCGAGCCTGACAGCAATCCGCTGCAGGACTGGATCGACAGCTGTGCTCGCCTGCGCGATCTCGTCGACGCCGACATCCTTATACTCCCGGCTCACAACGAGCCGTTCCGCAACGCAAAAAAGCGGCTGCAGGATCTGATCGACGATCACGAATCCGGCCTCGCCAAACTGCATGATATGCTGGCCGAGCCGAAGCGCGCCGTTGAAGTGTTTTCGGCGCTTTTCCGAGCCCGCATCACCTCCGGCAATTATCTGATGGCGACCGGCGAAAGCCTGGCTCACCTCAACTGCCTGATCGCCCGCGCCGACATTGTGAAGCACCGCGACGCCGAGGGCGTCGATACCTATCAACGCGCCTGAGAGGCCCCATGCGAACCACCCTCGCCGCTTTGCTGCTGACAGCTCCCTTTCTAGCTGCACCGGCGTTAGCCCAGGTCCCCGCGCCGACGCCCGAGCCGGCGCCGCGCACCGACCCGGGAGACACCACCATCGGCGAAACCACGCCGACGCCCGTACCCACCGACCCCGCGGTGCTCGAGATGCTCAGTGCCATGTATGACGGGCTGACCTTCGACGAGTTCGTCGCCATCATGAAGGCGGATGGCTACGGCATCCAGATCCAGCAGGGCAATACAGGTCCCTACATCCAGACTGGCACAGTGAATGGCGTCTCCTACGAAGTCTGGCTGACCGAATGCAGCAAGGACGCTGTGCCCCGCTGCATCGGGCTCACAGCCCAGACCTTCTACTTCAAGGAATCGCCCAAGGTGACGCTCAAGGCGCTCAACGACTGGAATGCCAACACATGGGGCATGCGCGCCATGATGTTCCCCGACGGTCAGTCGGCGATGACGATGAACCTCGGCCTCAATGGCGGGATCACCGGAAACTGGGTCATCAAACGGTTCCGAAATTTCAACTATTGGGCCGAGGCCTACAATGTCTTTTGGACCTCCGGCGACCCCAAATCCGTGGCCCCGGAATAGGACTCAGCGCGTCTTAACCGCGATGGCGATATCGCTTGCCCAGGCCAGTCGCGCGACCTGCGCATCGCCCCGGCTATCCAGATTGGCAAGCACCTTCGCCACCCGCGTGGCCTGATCCGCCGGCCAGTTCGGCTGCGGCATCAGATCGTCGATGACGTAAATCCCGCCCAGCTTAACCAGCCGCCACAGCGCATCGAACCCGTCGAACTTGCCTGGCATCGCATCGGCGAAAACGAGATCGTAACTCGCCGCCGGCTGCCCGCTGAACCACGAGAACGCATCCGCATCCAGCAGCGTCAGCCGCGCATCATGCCGCAAATGCCGCGCCGCGATCGCCGACCAGCGCCCATTGGCCTCGATCGAGGTGAGCTTCGCGTGCGCATCCATGCCATCCAGCAGCCAGGCCGTCGCCAGCCCGGTCCCGGTGCCGATCTCCAGCAAGCGTCCGCCCGGCTTTGAGGCCGCCAGCACGCGCAGCAGGCCGCCCAGCTTGTAGTCGGAGAACAGGCTGAAACCCGCCTCCTCGGTATCCGCCCAGATCGCGGCAAGCACGGCAGGTGGTCGGACAGGATCGTCTTCCATGGCTCCCTCTACCCCCTGACGCCGCCCCCGCCAAGCCGCTAGGGTTCCTGCAAATCGGGAGACACACCATGAACCTCAACGGCAAGACACTGTTCATCACCGGGGCCAGCCGTGGCATCGGCCTCGCCATCGCGCTGCGCGCCGCCCGGGACGGTGCCAACATCGCTATCGCCGCCAAGACTGCCGACCCGCACCCCAAGCTCCCCGGCACCATCTACTCCGCCGCCAAGGAGATCGAGGCGGCCGGCGGCAAGGCCCTGCCGCTTATCTGCGACGTTCGCCACGAAGATCAGGTCTATGAGGCGGTGGAACGCACGATCGGCGAGTTCGGCGGCATCGACATCTGCGTCAACAATGCCAGCGCCATCTCGATGACCGGTACGCTGCAGACCGACATGAAGCGCTATGACCTCATGCACCAGGTCAACACGCGCGGCACCTTCCTCACGTCCAAGGCCTGCCTGCCGCATCTGAAGAAGGCCGCCAACCCGCACATCCTCAACCTCTCGCCGCCGCTCGATATGAAGCCGCACTGGTTTGGCCCCTCCACCGCCTACTCCATGGCGAAATACGGCATGAGCATGTGCGTGCTTGGCATGGCTGAGGAGTTCAAATCCGACGGCATCGCCGTCAACGCGCTCTGGCCCCGCACCGCCATCGCCACCGCCGCGATCAAGTTCGCGCTGCTGGGCGAAGAGGGTATGGGCATGTGCCGTGGCCCTGAAATCATGGCGGACGCGGCCTATTCCGTCTTCACCAAGAAAGCGGCAGACTTCACAGGCAATTTCCTCATCGACGACAGCTTTCTGTGGGACGAAGGCGAGCGCGACTTCGATCAATATCGCGTCGATCCCGCGCAGGATCTCGCGCCCGACTTCTTCGTCCCCGCCGACAGCATCGCGCCGGTCAGCCTCAAGGCCGTCAAAGTCGAATGATCGCCGCCGTCATCCGCACGGCCACGGCCGATGAAGCCCCTGCGGTCGCCGAACTCTTCCTCGCAGCCCGCCGCGCGATGGAAGACATCGTGCCGATGATGCACCGCGACGACGAAACCCGGCACTGGATACGCGACACGCTTTTCCACGAAGATGAGATATCTATCGCCATCATGGACGGCGAGATCGCCGCGATAATGGCGCTGAAGCCCGGCTGGATCGATCACCTCTACGCCCATCCGCGCTTTCAAGGCCGCGGCCTAGGCACCGCATTGCTGCAGACGGCCAAGCGCAGCCAGCAGGGCGCGTCGGGACTTCAACTCTGGACATTTCAGGCCAATGAAGGTGCGCGCCGCTTCTATGCGCGACGCGGCTTCCAGGAAGTCGAACTCACGGATGGCGCAGGAAATGAGGAGAAGCGTCCCGACGTCAGGCTTGAGTGGAAGCCCTGATTTTCTACTCGCGGTAACTCAACAACCGCCGTCCGGCGAACAGCATGTTGAGCTGGTCCCAGATCGAGCCGTCGCGGTTGACCTCCACATGCGTCACCTGCTCAAGCAGATACAGATACGCGTTACCGCCGATCGCCTTCGCCAGCTTCTGCGACTCCGTCGAGGCGATCAGCGGATCGTCCTTGCCGTGCACCAGCAACGCATCGGCGGTGAAGCCGGAGAGATTCTGCTTTGACGGGTCCAGAGCATCGAGCTGAGCCTTCAGTCCGGCGGGGAGGGCAGCGACTAGCGCGTGCACCTTATCCGGGTCGCGATTGGTCATGAGCGTGTAGATCGCCTTGCCCTCAGGGCCGAGCGCATCGACCTTTGCCGAAACATCGGCATCGAAATTTGCGAGTTTGGCGCTTGCGATCTCCATCAGAACCGAACGGTCCGGCCCTTCGATACCTTGCGCCTGCGCGGAGAGGAACGCCCACACCGCATAATCCGCCGGGCCTTCCTCCAGCCACGGATCGCCGTCATTCTGGCGGAACTTACGCGTCGTTACGAAGCGGATGACGTCGGTCATGGAATAGTACCCGCCGATGAAAAAGACGAAGGCGACTTTGTCGTTCACCGGTGCCCGGCTCGCCGCGATCAGCGACGGCCCGGCCATGTAGGAGAGGGCGGCGATGCCGATCTTCGTCTTGGGCGTGTTCGGAAAGTCTGTATCGGCCAGCCAGGTCGCGGCGTCGCTGATTGCCTGGATATCGCCGGGATTGGCCCTCAGCCCGTCAAACGCCGTCGTCTGCGGCACCAGCGTCAGATAGCCCGCCCGCGCCAAAGACTCGGCAAAGGCGATCACGCGCACATCGTGCCTCGCATCCGCGAGAAGCCCGGGAACGAAAATCATCCGCCCCTTGATCGTTTCGGTCGGCGTGTAGAGATCGCCCTCTCCGCCCCGGCCATCTAACGTCCAGGCCGTGCCCGATGCGGTTGGGGCAGGGTGGAGCTGTTTCCACGTCGAAGGCGCGGGCCCCGCTGCGATATCTTCCAGGAACCAGGCCGCCTCGAAAAACCGGGGCACCCAATACGACGCCGCCGCGGCGACAATCGCCACCGCAGCCAGAAGATAGATGACGAACCGCCCGCGGCCTTTTTTCATGCCGCCTTCTAGCCTGCCGATGGTGGCGGCGTGAAGGTGCTCGGACTATGATCGGGGCATGACCACGGCGCTGTTCACGCATTTTGCGTGCCTCGACCATGTTACGCCCGACGGACACCCTGAGTCGCCCGCCCGGCTGCGCGCCGTGCTGGAGGCTCTGATGGACCCGGCCTTTGACGCCCTCGCACGGGGTGAGTGCCCGCGCGCCGAGGCCGAGACGCTGGCATTGGTTCACCCCCGGCACTTCATCAAACACGTTCTCGACAATGTGCCGTTGCGCGGCCTCAAATCCATCGATGGCGACACGACACTCTCGCCCGGCTCCGGCGAAGCGGCCCTTCGCGCAGCAGGCGGCGCCATCGCGGCGGTCGATGCCGTGATGAAAGGCGAGGCCAAAACCGCCTTCGCTGCCGTGCGTCCGCCCGGCCACCACGCCGAGCCCTCGAACGCCATGGGCTTTT
>Ga0105044_10006343_pt1 | contig 16252 bp, 12 predicted proteins | sample MAT01_FD_78092 | JGI IMG/M metagenome (GOLD analysis project Ga0105044, IMG submission 78092) | Freshwater microbial communities from Lake Fryxell liftoff mats and glacier meltwater in Antarctica - MAT-01 | ecosystem: Environmental > Aquatic > Freshwater > Ice > Liftoff microbial mat | place... | reverse complement strand
TTTTTTGCGCTGCACAAGCAAGCAAAAATCCAAGCGGGCAGTCGCATCTTGATTAACGGCGCGTCGGGCGGGGTCGGGACATACGCGATTCAACTGGCAAAATTGGCAGGCGCACATATCACCGCGGTCAGCGGTACGAACGGCCTTCAAATCGCCCGTGAACTGGGCGCGGACATCGCAAAGAATTACCGCACCGACACGGTATTATCAGCCGGTGAGCATTACGACCTGATTTTTGATGTCGCTAATACGCTGTCATTCGCGAAATGCCGCCCGTTTTTGACCGGGCGTGGGGTGTATATCACCACCGACCCGTTCAAAGACCTGTGGGGATTCGCCCGCGCCGTATTGAGCCGTAAACGCAGCCCGTACCTGATGATACTCAACAGCGCGTCGCCCGAATTTGAGACGATTGCCGACCTCGCCGCACAGGGGAAACTGCGCCCGGTGGTAGACAGCATTTTCCCTCTGGCGCAGATTGCGGACGGGTTCGCGCATGTGGCGTCGGGGAGTAAAACCGGGCGTGTGGTGGTCGAGATGGTGTAGACAATTAACAAAAATGGGCGACCCGTGGGTCGCCCCTACAAACACGATTGGCGGAATTAAGAGGAAACTCAGCACGGTGGTGGACAGCGTATTCCCGTTGGCGCAGATTGCCACCGGATTCGCGCATGTCGAGTCTGGGGCGTAAAACAGGGCGAAATTATCGCAGCGAGTCTAACACCTCACGGGCGGCACGTAGGCCGCTGCGGTATGCACCGTGGACGGTGCTGTGCTGGTCGGGGTCGGTGGCTTCACCGGCGAAGAACAGCACCCCACCGAGCGGCGCGGCCAACTTCTGGCGGGCATCCGTAGCGCCGGGCGGGGTGTAGGTATAAGCACCGCCGATGTACGGGTCGTCGTTCCAGTGGCACAGGCGTGCCGCCCGCGCCGTGAGATTGGGCTGCCCACTGAGGGCGCGCAGGTGAGTTAATCCAGCCTGTACTGCTGCCGGTTCGCCCATCGCGATGAGGCGGCGCGCCGCGTCCCCAGCCGCCCAGCCCACCACGACCTGACCGCCGAAGTCTGGGTAGCCGCCAGAGGCGTCCCACCAGAATGGGACAACCCCATCACGGTCGATCACCATATCGGCGCTGGCAGGCAGGGCGCGCCGGTCAAGGTGAAGAATGACCTTCACGATGTCGCAGATGCCCAGCGCATCGACCATCACCCATCTGTCAGTGGGTAGGTCGGGCGAGAACCCCACTCGGCGAGCCTTCCACACCCCGACCGGCAGCGTTAGAACGGTACTGCGGGCGGGATAGGCTGTGCCGTCGGCGCTGGTCAGCGTTACGCCGTCCTTATCCCACACCACCTGTATGATGGGCTGGTTAAGCCGGACATCTAGCCCGTGCAACAGCCCGCCGTAAAGCTGGTCGTAGCCCCCCATCACGCGCTCGTTGGCCGAAACATGGTCATCGGTGTGGGCGGCCTCGGCCTGCATCCTCCGGTAGATGTCAAGCGCGCTCCAACGCTCGACGGACTCGGTGTCCATTTCCAGCAGGTGCAGCTCAACCGGCCAATCTCCGCTCTGGAAGCCCATCCGCCGTAGGTAAGCGCCCAGCGATTCGGTCGGTTTTGGTTGGGGGATGCTTTGCAAATTGAGTTCAGCCCACGAGGCACCCGCGTCCACTGCCGCCCCGCGCACCTCTGCCCGACCGAGCGCGTGTGTCCGCAGACCGGCAGCGCGCACCAGCGGCCATGTTTCGGCACGGCGACCATGAACCAACTCCGCCCCCCACTCGACCGGCACGGGCGCAAAATTCCGGTCGGTGTTTATGCGCCCACCGACTCGGCCGGCTGCCTCAACCACCACCACCGACCGACCGGCCTCCCGTAAGGTGTACGCCGCCGCTAATCCGGCCATCCCAGCCCCGACCACCACCACATCCCAGCGTTGATTGTCCACCATATCCCCTTTTGGCCTCTATTTAGGCTACAAACTGTCGCATATCAAACAGAATGGTATAGAATCACCGTGGAGACCGTCAACCAGCGCCCGCGGGGGGTGTTGTATAGTGGACAAGCGTCCAGAAAACATGGGAGAGTCGATGCCAGACCAACGCCTTGATCGCCGGGTCTTACGCACCCGTCAGCGCCTGCGTGATGCCCTGTTTACGCTGATGGAGGAAAAGGGGTACACGGCTATCAGCGTGCAGGACATAACCGACCGGGCGGACATCAACCGCGTGACGTTTTACTTCCATTACCGTGACAAGGACGACCTGCTGTTCACGGTAATGCAGGCGCTGTACGAGGCGTTGGAGGCCACCCAGCCAATCCCCGATGACCTCACAGGCTGGGCGCGACAGGATGCACTGCACGCCTTCAACCACCTGCGCGAGTACGCCCACATTTACAGAGTGCTAATGGGCGAAAAAGCCACCTTTGGCCTACTTGGGCGGCTGATGGATTACTCGGCGGAGGCGGCGCTGCGGGCGGAACGGGCGAGGCTACCTGCGGGGGTCATCCCGCCGATTCCGCTGGAGATGACCGAACATTTTTATGCGGGCGCATTTGTTGGATTGGCGCGCTGGTGGCTGCTCAATGGGATGCCTTACCCACCGGAACACATGGCCGAGGTCTACCTCCGGCTGGAGGCTAATACCGGCGCGTGGGCGGTCGGCGTTGACCCCATCGACTACATCCCACACTAGCCAAATTTCCCCCAGACGGGGGACATAGTTTCACGCACTGAGGGGATAAGATTCACGACCTAAGCCAAGTATGCTAGTGCTATACCTGATCAGGAACACCCCTCATGAAAATTCCAACACCCACGACCATCAGCACAGGCTCTACCCTATTCGCGTTCGTATTTGTGACCGCCGGGACAAGCGTCCTAGCCTATTTACTCAGCGTGCAATTCGCTATTAACAGTGAAATCGACCCGCGTGTCGGAATCATCCCTTTCATCATTGTGATCCCGCTACTGCACATTTGGTTCTTTCACGGAATCGCCACTGCTTTGACCAATCTCTATCTGGCGCTTACCTATCTCAATCAAAACAAACCGGTGACAGCGCTCTCAGTCGCAAATTGTCCGCCGATGCTCAAGCCGATGATTGAGCAGGTTAATTTGCTCATCGGTGAACGAGCCGACCTCAAGACCATGCGCGGCCAACTGGTCACACAAATCAGCGAGGCCGCCGCGCAAGAAGAACGGAATCGGCTCGCCCGTGACCTACATGACTCGATCAAACAACAGGTGTTCAGCATCAATATCAGCGCGGCAGCTGCTGAAGCCCATCTGGACGCCAATCCACAGGCCGCCCGCGCAGCCCTAAGGGATGTCAAACAAGGCGCACAAGAGGCGATGGTTGAAATGCGCGCCCTGTTACAACAGTTATCCCCCGCCCCGCTAGAGAAATCTGGCCTGATTCAAGCCCTGCGCGACCAATGCGAGGCGCTGGCCTATCGCACCGGCGCGACGGTCACCCCGACCTTTAGCCCGACGATCCCGCCGGACGACCGTCTGCCCCCCGGCGCACAAGAGGCGATTTTCCGCATCGCCCAAGAAGCCTTATCGAACATCGCCCGCCATGCCCGCGCCCAGCACATCTGGCTATCGCTCAACGTCGCAGAAGAACAACACCTCATGCTGCGAATCGAAGATGACGGGCAAGGGTTTGATGTCACAACCAATCCGACAGGGATGGGCTTGGGCAACATCCGCAGTCGGAGCGCGGCCATCGGCGCAAGCACTGACCTGCTCAGCACGCCGGGCAACGGCACAACCCTGACCATCACCATCCCGCTCATCACGCCCGTCATCCCTTCAGAGGAAGATATCATGTACGCAATCTACGATAAGCAATTAAAACCGATTATCAGCCTGTACTTCCAATTTGCAGGCGGAGTCTCGGCCTTCATTTTCAGCCTGAGCTTGGTCGCGTGGCGGCTGATTTACCGCGCAGATACGCTGTCGGGTGACCCTATATTGATGGTGTTACTGGTTGTCATGGGCAGCATCATCATCGCATCGCCGCTCTTCGCGGGCAGGGCGCTGATCAAGGCGCGCCGTCAGGCCGAACGGATGCTCATCAGCGCCGGACGCGGTAGCCGTATCGACTTCAAGCTACAGCGGAATATCCAGATGGCTTACCTCACCATCTGCATCATCGGCGCGTGGTTCTTGCCAATGCCGTGGATTCAAGACGGGGCAGACAACTGGACAGCCGTCTTAATTGGGCTGGGTTTGGTGGGGGTTGCCGTATGGTGTTATCGGAAGATGGGGGATTTATACCATGCGGAGGTCTTGCAGATGCCCGCAGACCAGCGCGTGCCAGAGCTAAACCAGCGCCTGAATGAGCTTCGCAACAGTTGGCCGAGCATCGTGGTGGCGCTGATTGCGACCTTCATCTCCGGCGTGGTGATTGAGAGGGTGCAGTTCCCGCCCCAAGACGTTGACCACTGGATGAACACCTCGTTCATCAGCGTCTCGCTCTTACTGCTCAGTAATCAAGTCAACTCCATCCTAACCTATCGTCGTTGGAAACAGGCGTTTGGCGCGCAGGAGAAATCATGACTCAGCCTCTAAAAGTCGCCCTCGTGGACGATCATCACATCGTCCGGCGTGGATTGCAGAGTTTCCTCAGCGCGATGCCCGATATTCAAGTGGTGGGCAGCGCCGCTAGCGGGGAGCAATTGCTTCAAGAGATTGAAAGCTGGCTGCCGGATGTGGTCGTGATGGATTTGTACATGCCGGGCGGGATGGACGGGATTGAGGCGACTCGCCAACTGCGCGAAATCACCCCGCACACGCAAGTCGTCGTCTTAACCGCCCACACCGATGACGAGCGCGTGATTGCAGCTTTGCGTTCCGGCGCAATCGGCTATATTCGCAAAGAGAGCGACCCACAATTGCTGTTAGACGCCATCCGCGCCGCCGCAGTCGGACAATCCATCATCGACCCGACGGTGGCGAGCGCGGTGCTGCGCGATATGACTCAGACGCGGCTTCCCGGAAATGACTTGACCGAGCGCGAGCAAGAGATTTTGTTAGAATTGGCGCAAGGGCGTAGCAACAAAGAAATCGCGGCCAAATTCGTCATCGGGGAAGAGACGGTCAAGACGCATGTCGGCAATATCCTGTCAAAGCTGCACATGCGCCACCGTCATCAGACCATCGTCTACGCGCTGAAAAAAGGCTTGCTGACGCTCAACGACTTTGAGGGCTGAGTCAAAGTCGCATCTGCGTAACCCGCCGAGCGATAATGTCGGCGGGTATTGAAGCTGATTTTACGAAATTTTCTCATTATCCTTGACACATACCGATCCACAAGTGATAATGCGGTTCCGTTCATAGTAAAGTATGAATTTCTTATATTCAATTGAGGTCGTATTATAATGGCATCAATCCAATGGTATCTAAGCTAATCAGAGGTAATAATGGTTGAAAATGAAGTTCAAGTATTGGCAGATTATTGCCGATTAAAACTCGATTTACAAAACACGATTCTGGCCGAAGAATATGGCTATACAAGCCTCCCTCTATGCATCATTGATACAATTTTCTCCATTAACGCTAATTACACTACTACAAGAAACACCGTGAATCGGTTTGTGAGTTATTTCAAACTGACATCCCCCTTATCGATATCTGATTTTATCGCGCTTTATCAAGAAAATTCCCTTGAATTTATGGCTGAGAAAATTTACCAGAATCGGCAACGAACTTCAACAAGAAACGGTATTTTAAAGGCTGAGGCAAGCTTAAAAGTAGCTCAAGTCCTCCTTAATCACGGTGTAAATGATCTGGACGGTATAACCGCAATCATAAATAATCCAGCGTTTGAGGTCGATTTCAAAGGTATCACAGGACAAGGCAGTGGTGTGTCTTTACGTTACTTCTATATGTTGGTTGGTCTTGATTCTGAGATTAAGCCCGACAGAATGATTATCAGATTTATAGAGGCTGCACTTAGTCGTCCGGTCAAAATGGAAGAATGTCATCCTTTATTGACAGCTACTTGCCAGTTGCTTAAGGCTGACTATCCGAACCTAAGCCCAAGACTTTTGGACAATCTCATTTGGCAATTTCAACGTCAACAGTAATTGTAACTACTCAGCCCCTATTTCAGGGGAAACGGGATTTTGACCGGTACTAAGCACAATCATCTAAGGAAAAAAATTCCCTAGGTCTCAGCAAATTTGACACTCTACATCATCAAATTGAGGAAAGAAATGATAGCTGAGTAGTTATTATGAAACTCTGATTAGGCCGGTGTCAGGCTCATGGCTATGTGCCATATTTCACCCCCCAACGTGATTTTCTCGTACACGTCGGCGAGTTTTAGCACGCAATCAACCGACCCTAGCCGCAGTTCTGATTCTAGCCCGTCAGCATCGGTCAGTAGCCACCCGTCCGCCTGACGGGTGAAGTGTTCAATCCGCGCCGAGTCTTGGCTGATGAGCAGATAATCGACCAATGACGGCAGCCCTCGATAAAATTGGAACTTTTGCCCCCGGTCATAGGACTCGGTTGACGGGGATAGCACTTCGATGATGACCACCGGATTCAGCAGCGTGTCATTGCGGTCGTCCTCAAACTGTTCAACGCCGCAGGTCACAATCACATCAGGATAGGTGTACAGGCCGCTGGAAGTCACTTTCACGCGCATATCGCTTTGGTAGACGGCACAGGTTTTCTGGCGGAATTGGGCGTGCAAGGCGGCAGACACATTCCCCGAAATCAGCGTATGGCTACGGCTCGCGCCCGCCATCGCGTAAACATCACCGTTGAAATACTCGTGCTTGGTGTCGGCAAGTCGTTCGGCAACGAGATAAGCTTGCGGGGTCATCTTTTGTTTGGGTAGAGCAACCATCATCAGTCCTTTCGTCATCTTAATTATAAGGTATCAAGACACTGATGGGTAAACAAAAAGGACGCGGGTTGTCGCGTCCTTTTGCAGTTCCGTGATAAGAGGTACAGTCTTACCCTTTGACTGAACCCGCCAGCAAGCCGCGGATGAAGTAGCGCCCCAAAATGATGTAAATCAGCAGCGGCGGCAGCGCGGCGACAATTGCGCCAGCCATCGGCAGATTCCACTTGACCGCCTCACCGCCCGCCAACTGCGCCAAGCCCACCGTAATCGGCTGTGAGTCATTGGCGGTCATGGTCACGCTGAACAGGAATTCGTTCCAATAATCAGCTACCTTGCTGGCGGAATATTAGTGGGTTATGCCCCTGACTCAACAACAGTACTCACACGGTCAATAAACTGATAACCGTAACAAACGCGGAAGTTCCGGTTCTCTTGCATGAGCGCGATGCAGAAGTAGTCAGCGGCGATCTCCACCAGTTCAGGATCGCCCTCTAGGCCGAAATTCACGTAGATTTCGCCCGCTTGGGTGTTCGTTTGCAGCACGATAGTGACCACATCCACTTCATTCTGCGTCAACTGGTCATGCGCGCTGGTGAGCAAATCGCGCCAAGTGTTCTGTGTTCCCAGAACACTTCCATTCTGGGCAAGCACAACGATGGCCGAAGTTAACAATGCGACAGTCACCAGACCATACAGAAAAGTACGAGAAAGACCGGTCATTTTCAACACCCTTTCACATATACAGACGCGAATTGTTTCATAGGGAAATGATAGTTGAAATTTACTAATTTAGCAAATTATAGAAGTAATTCGACAACTCAAGCGTAATCACATACAAAACGGACACGGCAGCGCCGTATCCGTTTAACATAACATGGTTTGGTGAAGGGTGTAGCGCGCCGCGCCTACGCCTACCCTTTGACTGAACCCGCCAGTAGCCCGCGGATGAAGTAGCGCCCCAAAATGATGTAAATCAGCAGCGGCGGCAGCGCGGCGACAATCGCGCCAGCCATCGGCAGATTCCACTTGACCGCCTCACCGCCCGCCAACTGCGCCAAGCCCACCGTAATCGGCTGTGAGTCATTAGCGGTCATGGTCACGCCGAACAGGAATTCGTTCCAAATCTGCGTGAATTGCCAGATGATGACCACGACGAAGCCGGGAATCGAGAGTGGAAAGACGACATTGGTGTAAATGCTAAAGAAATCCGCGCCGTCAATCGCGGCGGCCTCTAACATTTCATCGGGGATGTCCACGTAGAAATTCCGGAAAATCAGAGTCGTAATCGGCAGGCCGTAAACCACATGAATCAGGATCAGGCCGGGGATTCCGCCATATAGCCCGATGCTCCGCATGAAATCAAATAACGGGATCAAGATGGCCTGATACGGGATGAACATGCCGAATAACATCAACGGGAACAGGATTTTTTCGCCGGGGATGCGCCATTTGCTCAGGACATAACCGTTGATACTGCCCAAAATTGACGAGATCGCGGTTGCCCCAATCACCAGCGCGACGCTGTTTCGCAGGCGCGGGCCAAAGACGACCAGCACCTCTTGGAAAGACTCCCAATAAATCTGGGTCGGCGGCAACCAAGCTGTAGCGAGCTTGATATCTGCCGGATTTTTCACGCTGGTGATGACCACCAAATAAATCGGCAGCAAGAAAATCAGCGTCATCACGATCAGCGCGACGTAGAGGATGGTGCGGAGGGTATAGCGACGCCATTGGCGCGGTGTGTAAGCTGTCATGATAATAACGCGCCCTTTTTAACGATCAGCCCGCGATGCTTCACGGAACTGCGACCACAAGTACGGAACGATGATGATCGCCACGCCGAACAGCATAATCACCGCGATGGCGCTGGCCTTTGCAAACGAATTCTCGCGGAAACCCTCGGTATAGACCAACAACCCCGGCACGACGGTCTGAGCGTTATCCGGCCCGGCCATCGCAAATACGAGGTCGAAAATCTTGAGCGAGATATGGCCGAGGATGATCATAGCGCTGAGAAAAATCGGGGTGAGTTGCGGCAAGATGATATAGCGGTACATCTGTAATTCGTTGCAACCGTCCACCCGTGACGCCTCGCGCAGTTCTTCACTGACGCCGCGTATGCCCGCAATGAACATCGCCATCGTGTAGCCGGACATCTGCCACACGGCTGCGATAATCACCCCGATCAAGGCGAGGTTAAAGCCCTTCGGCGCGATGCTGGCCTCGGCTTCGGGCGTGTCGAGCGGCAGCCAAATCAAGTTCCAGAAGCCCGCCACGAACAGCACGATGAGCAAGGCGGCGATGCCACCGACCACCATTAGGGCGCGCCGCCGCCCGCTGAGGGCAAAACGCAACGCCAAAATGCTCAGGATAGCGACGCCGACCACGGTCAGTATACGCGGGACATCCGCCCACTCAAACCCAAAAGCCACCTCGCGGCTGTTAATCCAACCAAAGGTGATGGGAGGCAGGCCAATCGCAGTTGGGAGGGTGTTAATCCCGCCGCCGGGTTGCAACATCCAGCGCCAAATCGTCCCCGTCACCACAAATGACAAGGCCATCGGGAATAAAAATATCGTACGGAAAAGCCCCTCACCCATCACGTTCTGGTCGAGCAGTAGCGCCAAAAACAGCCCGACGCCCAAACAGCCCGCGACAAAAAAGACGGTGAAGAAAAAGGTATTAATCAGCGAATTGCGGAAACTGAATTCCAGCAAGTCGGTCATGATATTGTGATAGTTTTCAAACCCGACAAAACTCTTGACGACGTTGATAGCAAGCGGGGGCTGCGCCGGGTTCGTACCCCAATCGCTCATGGACGTGCCGATGGCTTGCATGATGAACCCGTACACGAACAAGCCCAACAGCGCGAGCGACGGCAAGAGCATCAAGAACGCGATCGTGCGGTCTCTTTGGCTTCTCACGGCAAAGCCTCCAACTAAAGATTAAAGTGATGAGTTTTGGGTAGGGGCATGGCGTACCATGCCCCACCGAATTTAACGGGTTAACGCGGCAAAGTTATTAGCCGCACGCGCCGCTGGTCGCGCAGACCGCCTTGAAGGCGGCGCTGGCCGCAGCACTGCTGCCGCTGGCGAGGTAGATTTCGATGACTTGGTTGAAGTCGCCCATGAAACGTTCATTGGCGGCCACACCGTGCGCCAAGCTGCCCGCGAGGTCATTGCTGGCCCAGTCGGCGGCGGCGGCTTGCAGGTAAGTGTTGTACAGGTCAGGCTCTGCCGAAACCGCGTCGATGCGGGCGGGGATGCTGCCCTTCAGGGGATTGAAAGCGTTCTGACCCTCAACCGAGCCGAGCAGTTCCAACCAAGCGACGGTGGCGACGGGGTTCGGTGAGCCAACCGGCAGACCAAAGCTATCCGACAGCCACATGAATGTGCCAGCGGTGTCCGGGGAGGCGTTGAAGCCAAAGCCGACGCCGGGTTCGAGTTCGAGGGTGGTGACCATGTAACCGGCGGCCCAGTCGCCCATGATGTTGAAGGCGGCTTCGCCCGCAATCACCTTGTCGATGGCTTGTTGCCAGCTCAGGCCGGCGCTATCGACACCGACGTTCGAGCAGGCCAGAATTTCGCTGAACTTATCCCAGACGGCCAGCATTTCGGGACCATCAGCGGCGGTCTCACCCGACCAAATGCCGGCCCAGCCGTCCGCGCCCAAGACGCCGAGGGCAACGCTCTCCCACAGGTGGTTGACGGTCCATGCTTCGCCGACGACCAGCGGGGTCACGCCAGCAGCTTGGAGGGTCGGGCAGGCGACCAAGAACTCATCCCAAGTGGCGGGTGCGGCAATGCCCCACTCTTCCAACTTGGCCGGGTTAGACCACATGACGTTCGAGCGGTGAATGTTGACCGGCACGCTGTAAACGTCGCCTTCATAGCTGATTTGTTCGATCAACTGGGCGGGGAAGGCTTCATTCCAACCTTGCGCGACGAACAAGTCGGTCAACGGCTCCATACGGTCAGCGATGACCCACGTCCCGGTCAATTCCTGACCGGCGTGGACTTGGAAGCTGGCGGGCGGCGTGCCGCCCAACATACGAGTCTTGAGGACGGCGCGGGCGTTGACGCCGCTGCCGCCGGTGACGGTGGCGTTAATGACTTCAACATCGGGATATTGCGCGGCGTAGACGGCGATCAGGGCTTCGAGAGCCGGACCCTCATCACCCGCCCACCACGAGAAAATTTCCAACTCACCAGACGGGGCTTCGTCTTGTGCGCTGACGACGCCGAACACGCTCAGAAGGGCGATGACTAAAACGACCAATAGCAAACGGGATTTCATGTGCTTTACACTCCATAAAAATATCCGACGAGCGATGACAGGAAGGTCATCTGGTACAACTATACCGATAACAGGCCCATTTATCTGTGCATTTTTGACAAACTTGTGACACAACCGTGACAGAACGGCTTAAATGACCACCAGTGCCGTCTGTGCGAACGATAAGAGGTCTTGAATGGTCATGATAGCCCCTTTTAAGCGTGCCGAATCCAAATCCAGCCCCGGCCTATCCGTCTCGATAGCGGACAAGGTTCGATCGTAAAATAATTTTTGCAGTCGGTTGTAAGATGCCTGAGACAAGCTGGTATAAGCCGTCACGCCGCTGATGAGCTGTGCCGCCGCCGCTAGATGCCCGTCGGAACTCAAACGATACGCGACATAGATTAAAAGGGTGATGAGGAGTGATTGCATATTGCCGTTATCGGGATTTAACTCGTGCAGCGACAACCGGCAGTAATCATTCACCTTAGCATATTCCTCACGGGTCAAGGCCGCCACGCTCTGCCAAAAATACAATTGCGCCCACATAAACGGATTGCCGCTGTCAATGACCAACGGCTCGACATCGCGCACAAAACGCTCGAACTTGGCTGTCTGATTTTCGAGATAGCTGAGTTGGCAAAGCCCAAAAACACAAAACGCCTCAAGATAGCGATTACCTTGTGCCTGAGACAGCCTAAGCCCTTGTTCCAAAACCCTAAAAGCCTCGGCTGAACGTAAGGTGTCCATGTAAGTATCGGCCAAATTGATGTAAAGCGCCCCCAGCAGGATCGTGAACCCGTTACGTTCAGCGATAGCAATGCCTTCGCTTAAAACGATCTCACTGGCCGCCAGTTGGCCGCCCCGGATCATCGACACACTGAGGTTGGTATCAATCAGGCACACCAGAAATTCATCGCCCCGACTAAAGGCGTGGGTTCGCAAAATTTCTAGCTCGGCGAAAAATTCTGATTCAGGCACGGTGCGACCTGACAAGTAAAAGCGTGCATAGGCCGCGTTATCGCTATCCCCCAAGTCCTGAAAAATATGTAAGGCCTCAGTTTGCCACAGGTCAGCGATTTGGTATTCGCCCACCCAATCAGCGCAGTGTCCCGCCGCGCACAACAGCTTCGCCCTAAGCAATTGTGACAGCTTATGAGCCTGTGAGACGGCATAGCGCGCATCCTCCATCAACGAGATACGCGCCTGTTGGACGGTTAGGCTCCAGCTTGCGGCGCTGATGATGCGGGCATACAGTTCGAGATGCTCCGGCTGTCCTGATAAAACATCTAAGGCGGCGCGAATATTTTCTTGCTCATCTAAAATTTGCGCTAAAGCTTGGGCGTGGCGTGGGGTTCGCAAATCTTGCTCACAGCCCTCAACCAACGCCATCACCCAGCGGGCGTGGGTCAACTGGACATGGGCGGCCTCTTCATGCGCGGTGAGTTGGAGGCGGGCAAAGCCGCGCACCGATTCCTGTAGACTATACCGCTGAAAGCCGAACCCCAACCGATTGACAAGGTTTTTGTCCACAAGGTCGGCAAGCTGCTCGGCGTAAGGGGAAATTTGCTTCAAGGCTTGCGCCGTCCAGCCCCCTTGAAACACCGCCAAAGTCCGCAGTAGCGAGGCTTGCTGCGGCGTCAAGAGTTGATAGCTCCAATCAATCGTATAGAACAGGGTGAGTTGTCGTCGTGACCGATTGCGGAGATCGGATTGCAGCAGGTCTAGGCGAGACGATAACCCGCGCAAAACCTCCTCCAAATCCATTGTACGCGCACGATGGGCGGCCAATTCAATCGCCAGCGGCAGCCCTTCCAAGTGAGTGCAGAGCGTCTCGATCAAGTCATCAGACCGGGTGGTACGGCGGAAATGGGGATCGGAATCCCGCACGCGCTCGCGGAACAATTGACAGGATTCCTCTAAGGTAAGCGGATTCAGCCGATAAATCCGCTCGCCATACAATTTAAGCGGCTCGCGACTGGTGACGAGGATGACAACTTCTGAGACCTCTATCAGACCCGCTACAGCGTTTGCCGCCTCAATCACATGCTCAAAATTATCCAAAATGAGTAATATATTCCGGCCTTGCAGTGACCGCTGAAGCGCGGCAAGCCCTTCTGATAGCGGCGTAAGAGAAATCCCTAGCGTTTGGGCGATGGTCGCCAAGACCTCTTCAGCGCGGGTGGTCTGGGTTAAATCGACAAAAAACACGCCGTCCTTAAAGCGGTCTTTTAAGCGATAAGCAAGCTCTAAAGCCAACCGGGTTTTACCCGCACCGCCGGTGGCGCTGAGGGTTAACAAGCGACTGCTCAACAACAGGTCTTCAATCGCTTTAAGGACATCAGCCCGCCCGATAAAGTTGGCGGCGCGGATGGGCAAGCGTTTTTGCGACATATTCAGGGTTGGGAAGATGTAGGCTGGGGTATTTTTGAGGTCGCGTAAAACCTCTTGTGTGCTGGCGTCTGGCTCGACGCCCAACTCTTCCCACAACAGACGCCGACAGGTCTCGTACTGCTGGAGCGCGCAAGCTTGTTCGCCCATCTCATGGTAGAGATGAATCAGCAGTCGGTGGACATCTTCGCGCAGCGGGGCGTGGGTCAAAATACGATGGGCGACCAACACCGCCTGTTCAAAGGCTCTCTGCGCCCGCAACTGATGGAGGTGGCGCAAACCCGCCTGAACAAAACGCTCGTGTAACTGCTCGGATTCGCGCAGCATCCAGCTTTCAAAGTCACAGGCATCGCGGGTGAAGAAACTCGCCATAAATTCACCGTGATAGAGCGTCAAGGCGCCCTGAAGCGAGAAGTCATCCTGTGCAAATACCTCAAATTGGTTGGCGTCTAGCCATGCCGTCACGCCAATCGACTGATGCTCAATCTGTAGCGCGTCACCCACTAAGGCGCGGGTTTTGCTCAAGGCCGTCCGCAGGCTGCCGTAAGCCTGTTCTGCGGTGCGTTCAGGCCAAAAAAGTTCGGCCAAATGCTCACGCGATTGCGGTTTATTTTGGCGCGCCAAATAGACCATCAAGGCGACAGCTTTGGCTGGGACGCTGGCGGTCAGGTCTTGGTCGCCCCATAACAGGCGCAGGCCGCCAAAGGTGATTAAACGGAGTTCAGGCATGGCTCACACGATACTCGACACTGAGAGGCGCGATGGGTGTTCAATGAATGATATGATTTTATATCTTAGCTTATAAGCCTTATAAAGTTCTCGTGTACAAAAGTACGCCTAATGTGAAATACAGCGCCTCGATTCAACGATCAAACAATCCTCATAAGTCTCTAGTCGTAACTACTCAGCTATCATTTCTTCCCTCAATTTGATGATGTAGAGCGTCGAATTGACTGAGGCATGGGGAAATTCTCCCCTCAGATGATTGGGCTGAGTATCGGTCAAAACCTCGTTTTCCCCTCAAGTAGGGGCTGATTGGTTACGAAAATTATTTCACATCAGGCGTAAAGTGTGAATTACCGGCCTAATCGGATATGATTCTGTTCAAATATCTTTTCATCGCGAAAACCCTATGACAACTCATGATGCGCCACCTCAACGTCCGCCGGATGACTTTTTCGAGCAAGTCAAGCACGCGCTGGAAAATTTATATGACCTCCCTCTCCTGAACCGTCATGCGCTGGCGGCGGGCGCACCCCATGGCGCGGTCAGCGAACCGCAAGGTCAACGACTGCGGCGCGAACTCATCACCACGATTGAGGCGCTCAACCCCGGCAAAGACCTCGCCCAGCGCACCAACGCCGTCCGCACTTATAACTTGCTGCACATGCACTATGTCGGCGGGATGACGCTGCAAGAGGTCGCCAATCAGCTGGGGATTTCGCTGCGACAAGCCTATCGAGACCTCAAAACCGGCTGCGAGGGCGTGGGCGAGATGGTTTGGTTCAATCGGCGCAGCGCCGAACAAGATGACTCGCACCTCTCGTCATTGGAGAGCGAATTGGCGCGACTGGAAGGCAGCCAAGCCCCTACAGAGCTGACCGTTTTGTTGGATGGAGCCATCAAAGCGGTACAGCGACTGATGGAGCAACAAGCCGTGACGCTGATGACCGATGTGCCGCCGACGCCGGTGATTTTGTCGGCCAATCCAGCGGCGGCGCAGCAAGTGTTTATCTCATTGTTCAGCGGCGCGATACAAGCGTCTAAACCCGGGCAAACCTTGACGGCGGCCTTGACTCAAAGCGCACAAAATTGGCTATTCGACCTGACCTTTATCCCGCGTGAAGCGGCGGAGATGACGCTCTCAGTCCCCATCCGCGAGTTCATCAAGCAACTTCGTTTTGACTGTACGCAAACGCTATCCCCGCAAGGAGTCTTGACCCTGCACCTCAAGATGCCGTCATACGGCACGCGCATCCTGATGATTGACGACAATCAGGGCTTGGCTGATTTGTTACAGCGATTTTTGCCAGAGCCGCGTTATAAGGTCATCGCGGCGACCACTGGTGCGGAAGGATTGCGCCATGCGGTCAACTTACAGCCCGACATCATCCTCTTAGATTTGATGATGCCCGACCTGAACGGCTGGGATGTGTTGCAACGGTTGCGCGCCGATGAGCGTACCCGCGCCATCCCGGTTGCGATTTGTTCGGTGGTCAGCGACCCAGAACTGGCCTATTCGTTGGGCGCAAACCTCATCATCGCCAAACCCATCAACCGCGAAAGTATTTTGAGCGCGCTAGACAAGCTCGAACGGCGATGAGCTTATTCACCCGTGACCTGAGCTTTCGGGATACGCTGCAAAACCTACGATATAGCATGATGCGGCGCTCTGCGTGGGCATGTTTGCTGTTTTTCCTGATTGCGCTCTATCTGACGCTGTTCAACCCCAAATTTCCACAGGGTTTGGCCGTATTACTGGCGGTCATGAGCGTGGGCGTCTGGTTGATTTTGCGCGCACTGCCCCGCTTCCCAGACCTCGCTCGTTACGGATTCATCCTACTGCTCAACCTCGGCCTGCTCACCGCGATGGCGCTGACTCGCGACCCGTGGCTACCGTTGCTGGGAATCGCCTTGATGGTGATATCGGGCATGACCGTCACTTACGGCCATTGGACATCGGCCATTTCGGTAGCGGTGGGGGCGGTGGCCTTCATGCC
>Ga0105044_10006339_pt1 | contig 16255 bp, 16 predicted proteins | sample MAT01_FD_78092 | JGI IMG/M metagenome (GOLD analysis project Ga0105044, IMG submission 78092) | Freshwater microbial communities from Lake Fryxell liftoff mats and glacier meltwater in Antarctica - MAT-01 | ecosystem: Environmental > Aquatic > Freshwater > Ice > Liftoff microbial mat | place... | reverse complement strand
GCCGGGGCATCGGGGAGGGGCATCGGGGAGGGCATCGAGGCGGGGCATCGGGCCGTGGCATCGGGCCGGGGCATCGGGCCGGGGCATCGGGCCGGGGCATCGGGCCGGGGCATCGCGGGCGGGGCATCGCGGGCGGGGCATCGCGGGCGGGGCATCGGGCGGGCCAAGCCCCCCCCTTTGCACAGAACTACGCCCGCGCAGCAAGGCCAAGGATCGCGCGGGCTTGCGCGGGCGTGGCGATGGGGCGCCCGTACCGTTCGGCGATTGCCGCCGCCCGGGCCACCAGGGCCGCGTTGGACGGGGCCAGCAGGGTGCGGTCCAGCCGCACGTTATCCTCCATCCCGGTGCGGGCATGGCCGCCTGCGGCGATGGCCCAGTCGTTCAGCGTGATCTGCGCTGCACCGATCCCCGCCGCGCACCAGGGCGCGCCGGGCCAGAAGCGCTGGATGGTCGCCACCTGAAAATCGAATGCCGCCCGGTCGGCGGGCATCGCGTTCTTCACCCCCATCACGATCTGCACATAGGGCGTGCCGCTGATCCGCCCGGTCGCCGCCATCGCGCGGGCCTGAAAGATATGGGACAGATCGAACGCCTCGATTTCCGGCATCACGCCATGGGCCTGCATCTGCCCGGCCAGCCAATCCACCAGATCGGGCGGATTGTCATAGACCCGGGTGGGAAAGTTCACCGAGCCGACCGACAGGCTGGCCATCTCGGGCCGCAAGGCCAGCATCGCGCCGCGCGCATGACCCGCGCCGGACCGGCCCCCGGTGGAAAACTGCACGATGATGTCCGGGCAGTGCCGGGCCAGCCCTTCCTGCAGGCGGGCGAACTTTTCGGGATCGGAAGACGGGCTTTCGTCATCGTTGCGGACATGGGCGTGGACGATCCGCGCCCCGGCATCGAATGCGGCGCAGGTCGCGTCCACCTGTTCGGCCACCGTGATCGGCACCGCGCAATTGTCGGCGCGGCGCGGCAGCGATCCGGTGATCGCCACGCAGATGATCAGGGGCTGGCCCGCGACGTTCATCCCGCCGGGGCCAGCACAAAATCATGGGTGACGCTGTAGAACGGCCCCGCCAACCCCTCGGCCGCGATGCGGGCCGGGTCAGAGATCAGGTCGAACCGCGCCATCAGGCTTTCCTTGACCCCGAACACCGCGTCGGAATGGATATAGGGATCGTCGGGGTCAAAGATATGCGTGGTCAGCGTCTGAAACCCGTCCGCCGACAGGATGTAATGCAGATGCGCGGGCCGGTAAGGATGGCGGCCCAGCGCCAGCAGCAATTGGCCCACCGGGCCGTCATCCGGGATCGGATAGAATTTCGGCTTGACCCCGGTAAACCGGTATTCGCCCGCCTCATTGGTGCGAAACACGCCGCGCAGGTTGAAATCGGGCTGGATGCCTTTTTGCTGCACATCGTAAAAGCCTTCGTCATTGGCTTGCCAGACATCCACCCGCGCCCCCGCCAGGGGCGTGCCATCGGTGGCCAGGATCCGCCCGCGCACCAGCATCGGCGTGCCCTTCTGATCCAGACAGATATTCGCCCCCAGCGGCAATTCCGGCGCATTGTCCAGATGGAACGGCCCCAGCACGGTGGATTCCGACGCACCCGACGGTTTGCGGTTGTTGATCGCGTCGACCAGCATCGACACGCCCAGCGTATCGGACAGCAGGATGTATTCCTGTCGCCAGTCGGTGCACATCTGGCCGGTGCGGGTCAGGAACATGACGGCGGCCAGCCATTCGTCCATCGTCGGCTCGATTTCCTTGACCGCCGCATGCAGGTGGCGGGTGATGACCGCCATCACCTGCGCCAGCCTGGCATCGGTCGCCTGCGCGTTGCGGCTGATCACCACTTCGGCCGAGTTGCCTTCGGTGAAATAGCCTGGTTCCTGACTGCTCATCACATGCCTCCTCAGGCCAGAATGGTGGACATGACGCGGCGCAATTCGGCCACGGGGTCGGCGGCGATGGCCGCGCTGCGCCAGCATACATGCTGATCGGGCCGGACCAGGATCGCACCGGTATCGCCGATCTCGCGCAGCCGCGCCCAGTCGCCCAGATGGTCCTGCACCGGTTTGCGCGGCCCGATCACATGGACACGGATCGCCACCCCGGTTTGCGCCGTCACCGCGGCGGCGGCCTGTTCCCACCCCTCGCCCCCGATGCCGGTGAACAGGGTAAAGGCGCCCTTGCCGCACAGGTCCAGCGTCGAATGCCTGCCCCCCATGGCATCGAACAGCCAGGCATGCGGGATGCGCGCACCGGGCCAGGTGGTGGGCTGATAGTGCAGTTCCATATCCGCATTCGGGGCCGGTTCGGCCTGACCGTCGCGGACCACGGCCTGACTGGTATAGCGCTGGTTCATCTCGACCCCGTGGCAGTCGAATTCGTATTTCTTGAACGCGATGGCATCGCGCAGGGCGGCGCGCTGCGCCTCGGCCGATGGCCCCTGATCGGCGCGGGCGTCCATGTTTTCCTGCATCTTGACCGGGTCCACCGACCCCAGCAAACCCAAAGCCTTGAATATAGGACCGAATTCGCCGATGGAGCGGTTGGCGCGGGTGACGATCTGCCTGGCAATCGGCGCGCGTTCGTCTGAAAACGTCGCCAGCAGTCCCGGCCCGGCCTGCCCTTTCAGCACCAGCGCCAGTTTCCACGCCAGATTGAACGCATCCTGGATCGAGGTATTGGACCCCAGCCCGTTCGACGGCGGATGCCGGTGCGCGGCGTCGCCCATCACGAACACCCGGTCGGTCTGCATCCGGGTCGCATAGACATCGTTCACCGTCCAATAGCTGATCGCGGTCAGGTCGATGGCAATATCGGGGTCGCCGACCAGGCTGCGGATGATCGCCCTGGCCTGATCCGGGTTCAGTTCCGGGCGGGGTTGGGAAATGTCATAGCCCCAGATGATCAGCCATTCGGTCCACGGCCTGACCATCCGCACCACGCCCATGCCGATGCCGCCGACATTCGATCCGGGCTGCAGCACCCAGTACAGCACGCTTGGCCGGTGCGCGACATGGGCGGTCAGGTCCATCTTGCACAGCAGGTTGATCGAGCCTGCGACGCCCATCTTGCCTTCCAGCGGGATGCCCGCATGGTCGGCCACCAGCGAATTGCCGCCATCCGCGCCGATCAGGTATTGCGACCGCACGGTGAAATCGCGGCCCGTCAGCCGGTCGCGCACGGTGGTTGTCACCCCGTCAGCGTCCTGCACATGGCTCAGGTATTCGCAGGACATCCGGCCTTGGGTGCCGCGCGCACAGGCGGTCTTGAACAGCAGCGGCTCCATGAACGTCTGCGGCAGGTCGTTCATCCGGGTGGGCGAGGCGATCAGGTGCGCGGCCTGGCTGGCCGGGCTGTTGCCCCAGGACTGCATCCGGCCCAGTTCCTCGCCCGTCAGGCTTTCGCAGAACACGTTGTTGCCCATCAGGTCCTTGTCGGTGGCGTGCATGTACGCCTCTGCCTCGACCTCGGGGCCCAGGTCGCGCAGCACCTCCATCGTGCGCTGGTTGGTGATATGCGCGCGGGGCGAATTGGCCAGCCAGCGATAGCGGTTGAACGCCATGTTCTCGATGCCATAGCTGGACAGCAGCGCTGCACTGGCCGACCCCGCCGGGCCGGTGCCGATGATCAGGACGTCGGTTCTCATATCGGGGGCGGTGATATCGGGGGCGGTGATATCGGGCATGGGGTTACTCCTGTCGGTCGGTCTGGATCAGCCTGCGGCGGATCGGGAAAAGCTGGATGCCGGTGCGGGCGCTGAACAGGCCCCACAGGCCCTGCGGCGCGAACAGCATGATGGCGATGCCGATCAGGCCCAAGGCCATCAGATAGCTGGAGCCATAGTCGGCGAACAGCGTCTGCAGGGCAAAGAACACCAGCACGCCGATGATCGGCCCTTCGATGGTGCCGATGCCGCCGATCACGACGATGAAGATGACATAAGCGGTCCAGTCGGTGACGCTGAATGCGGCGTCGGGGCTGATCCGGCCCTTTTGCAGATAGATCAGACCGCCCGCGATGCCGGTGCCAAAGGCGGATGTCAGAAACACCAGCCATTTCAGCCGACCGGCATCGACGCCGACCGCCCGCGCGGCCTCGGCATTGTCGCGCACCGCCGCCAGCGCCAGCCCGGCCTTGGAGCGCAGCAGCAGATAGATGCCGCCGATGGTGGCCACGGCCAGCGCCAGCGCCAGCCAATAGGCCAGGATATCCTGTGCCGCCGCCGTGCGGACGCCGAACATCTGTTCGATCAGGGCGACGCCCGTCATGGTTTCCTGCGCGTCACGCGGCAGCGACGTGCCGGTGCCGCCGCCCAGCGCCTTCCATTGGGCGACGGACAGCCGCACCACCTCGGCCACGACCCAGGTGCCGATGGCGAAATAGGCCCCGGCCAGGCGAAAGGCAAAGAACGCGGTGGGGATGGCGACGACAAGCGCAAACAGGCCTGACAGGGCCAATGCCGGGACAGGATCAATCCTCCACAGGATCACTGCGCCGAACAGGCCATAGGCGCCCAGGCCGACAAAGGCCTGCTGGCCGACGCTGACCAGCCCGCCATAGCCAGCCAGCAGGTTCCAGAACTGCGCCAGCACCAGCATGGTCAGGATGAAGAACCCATCCTGAATCACCCCGCGCGAGGCGAAGCCGGGCAAGGCGATGCCCAAAGCGATCAGCGCCAGCGCGGCGATAGCGGCGAACGAGGAGGCGCGGGTGCGGGTGGTGACGGAATGCGCCATCAGTCATAGGCCCGGGGAAACAGCCCGCGCGGCCGGACCAGCAGCACCAGCAGAAAGGCGACATGGCCCGACAGGATCTGCCATTCCGGGTTGACGGCGGCCCCCAGCGTTTGCGCCACTCCGATGATGACCCCGCCCGCCAGCGTGCCCCACAGGCTGCCCAGACCGCCGATGATCACCGCCTCGAACGCATAGATAAGCCGGGCCGGGCCGATGGAGGGATCGAAATTGGCGCGGGTGCCCAGATACAGCGCGGCGATGGTGACGACGATCATCGCGATGCCGGTCGCCTGGGCGAACACCGCCTGCGGGCGGATGCCCATCAGGCGCGCGGTGGCGGGGTCGTCGCTGGTGGCGCGGAACGCCCGGCCCAGCGCGGTGCGGTAGAACAGCGCGTTCAGCGCCAGGATGACGGCGACCGCGCTGGCGAATGTCAGGACCGGCATCACCCCGACTGTGACCGGACCCAGATCGACCGATGCGGTTTCCAGCGCGCCCGCGCCGATCCGGCGGCTGTCGGCAGAAAACCCCTGTTGCAGGGCGTTCTGGATCACCACCGACAGGCCGAACGTGACCAGCAGCGGCGGCAGGATATCGGCCCCCAGCACCCGGTTCAGCACCACCCGCTGCAAGACCCAACCCGCGCCGAACATGATCGGGGCGGCGATCAGCGCGGCCAGAAACGGGTTCAACCCCAAAGCCGAAGTCAGGACCAGCACCAGATAGGCCGCCAGCACGATCAGATCGCCATGCGCCAGGTTCACCAGCCGCATGATGCCGAACACCAGGCTGAGCCCCGCCGCGAACAGCGCGTAAAGCCCGCCCAGCAAGATGCCCTGGACGATGGTATCCAGCCAGTTCATGCCAGACCCCGGCATGCGCCGCGCCGCGTAGGGTGCGCATCCTGCGCACCTTTTGCCGGGGCGGTGCGCAGGATGCGCACCCTACGCACAACCCTCATGCCATCGCTCCGAAATAGGCCGCGTGAATCGCTTCGCGCGTCAACCCATCCGGCGCACCGCTCAACGTCACCCGCCCCTCCATCATGCAATAGACCCGGCTCGCCACCTGCAGCGCCTGGCCGATATCCTGTTCCACCACAATGACACTCGCCCCCCCGGCCTGAATGCGTGGGAAGGCGGCATAGATGTCGCGGATCACCACCGGGGCCAGTCCCAGGCTGATCTCGTCACACAACAGCACGCGCGGATTGCTCATCAACGCGCGCCCGATCGCCACCATCTGCTGCTGTCCGCCCGACAGCGCGGTGCCGGGCGCGCGGCATTTCTCGCGCAGGATCGGGAACAACTCGTAGACGGTCTGCAATGTCCAGGGGCCTGCGGATCGGCGCATCTGGCCCCCGATCAGCAGGTTCTCCTCGACGCTGAGCGAGGGGAACAGCCGCCGCCCCTCGGGCACCATGGCGATGCCCTGCACCATCACCTGATCGGCCGTCAGCGCGCCAATTGCGCGGCCGTCGAACATCACCATGCCGGGATCGCTGGCCAGCACCCCGGCGATGGCGCGCAGCAGCGTGGTCTTGCCGGCACCGTTCGCGCCGATGATCGCCAGCGTCTGGCCCGCCTCCAACGCGATATCCACGCCGAACAGCGCCTGAAAATCGCCGTAACGCGCGGTCAGCGCGTGGGTGGACAGCAGCGGCATCAGACCTCGATCCCCAGGTAAATCTCGCGCACGTCGCGGCGCGCCATCACTTCGGCGGGCGCGCCGGTGGCGATGACGCGGCCAAAATCCAGCACCATCAGGCGCTCGACCACGCTGGTCAGCGCATGCAGCACATGTTCGATCCAGATGATGGTGACGCCGCCGGCATGCACCCGGCGGATGGTGCCGACCAGCGCCTGGCATTCGCCTTCGGTCAGGCCACCGGCGATCTCATCCAGCAGCAGCAGCTTTGGCCCGGTGGCCAGCGCGCGCGCCAGTTCCAGCCGCTTGCGCTGCAGCAGGGTCAGGCTGCCCGCCGGTACATTGGCGCGCGGCATCAGTTCGGTCTGTTCCAGCACGTCGGCGCAGACCGCCGTCACCGCGCGTTCCGGCAGGCCCCGGCCATGGCTGGCGGCGACGACCAGGTTTTCAAAGACAGTCAGGTTGCCGAACGGCTGCGGGATCTGAAAGCTGCGCCCCACCCCCATCAGGCAGCGCTGCATCGGGCTGACCCGCGTCACATCGCGGCCGATCAGGGTGACGGTCCCGGCATCGGCACGGACATTGCCGGTGATCAGGTTGAACAGCGTCGATTTGCCCGCACCATTGGGGCCGATGATGCCCATGGCCTGCCCCTGCGGCACATCCAGCGACACGTCATCGGTGACTTTCAGCGCACCATAGCTTTTGGACACATGCGACAGCGACAGGATGGTCATCGGTTTCCTTGGGCGGGGCCGTCCCGAACGCGCGTTGCGCGCGGTCGGGACAGCGGGGGGCCCGCCCGGCGGTTGCGCACTGAGCGCCTTTGCCGGGCCGGGTTTCACAGGGTCAGGCCAACGCCTCCATCGCGCCGCCGGCGGGGATCGCCGGGGCAGTGGTGTTGTCCACCACCACCAGCGCGAATGTGCCATCGGCATTGCGCCGCCATTGCCCGCCGACCAGCGGTGTCTTGCAGACGTTCTTAGCCGCAAACGGCGGCAGGTTCGCGCCGTCCCAGGCCACGCGGCCCACCATCGTATTCAGATCCGTGGCGGCAATCGCTGCGACCACCGCATCGGGATCGGTCATGTCGGGGGTGCGCACGATCACGTCTGCGGCCAGTTCGAACAGCGAATGGGTGAAACCGATCGGCTGGGTCCAGGGCCGACCGGTGGCCGCGGTGAAACCCTCCGCCAGCGCGGCCGACGTCTCTGCGGTCAGGGACGAGGTGAACGGGTGGGTGTTGCTCCACCACACTTCCGACGACAGGTTATGCCCCGCCTCGCCCAGTGTTTCCACCGATTGCGGGAACAGGATCGCCTTTGCGACGGTCGCGGCCTTGGGCGCAAAGCCCTGCTGCTTGGCCTGATTCCAGAAGGTGGTGAAATCGGGCGGGATCACCACGCCGGTCACGATATCCACCCCGCCGGTCTTGAACGCATTGATCTGGGCCGAAAAATCGTCGGTCAGGTTCTGGTACCGGCCCGGATCAACGGTGGTATAGCCCGCTGCCGCGAATCCCGGTGCGACGCCGACATTGGGGTCGCCCCAGGCATTGCCATCGGCATCGTTGGGAAACAGCCCGCCAGCCATCTTGTTGGTGTCAAGCTGGTTCCACATGTTGGTGAAAACGGCGATCACATCCTCCAGCCCCCAGAAATAGTGAAAGCCATAGTTGAACGGCTGCCACGACGCCGGGTCGCCCGGATTGGCCTGCTGCCCGATGAACCAGGGCTGCCAGGGTGCCATGGTCGAGATCAGTGGAATCCCCTCACCCTCGCAAACCGTAGCGACCGGGTTGGTCGTCTCGGGCGTGGATGCGACCAGCATCAGGTGGATCTCGTCATCGACGATCAGGCCCGACGCGACCTCGGCCGCGCGGTTGGGGTTGGACTGGCTGTCCTTGACGATCACCCGCACATCAACGCCCTTGGCCGCCATGACGCGGGCGAACATGTCCAGGGTAAAGGCATCCGCCTCGGCAAAGCCCGCCAAGGGCCCCGATTGCGGGCTGACATAGCCGATGCGGATCGTGGTTCCCTGCGCGATGGCCGGCGCGCAAAGGCCGGATGTGCCCAGGATCAGGCCCGATGCGCTGGCGGTTTTCAGCAGTTTGCGGCGGGTCAGCATGGTGGTTCCTCTCGTTTGGGTTTCTTGGTTCAGTCCTGCGGGCGCTTCCCCTCGAAAGCGTCCTGCAGCAGATGGCGGATCGTTGCCCGGTCAAACGGGCGCGGATTGGCATAGGGGTTGAGCAGGGCGATATCGGCGGCACGGTCCAGATCGGCTTTGGTCAGGCCGAGGTCGGCCAGTCGCAAGGGCGCACCGCACCGCTGTGCAAAATCCCACAACCCGCCGCCGACGCTGCCGAACACTTGCGCCACCGGGGCCAGCAGGGCGGGCACCGCGGCGGCATTGAAGGCGGCCGTGTGCGGGATCAGGATGGCATGCGTCTCGGCATGGGGCAGGTTGAACGACCCGCCCAACACATGCGCCAGCTTGTGGTGCAGCGCCATGCTGACATGGCCGAGCACGGTGGAACACAGCCAGGCCCCAAACAGCACCTGCGCGCGCGCATCGCGGTTGCCGGGGTCGGCCACCACCTGCGGCAAGCCGTCCCGGAACGCCGCCATCGCCTGTGCCGCCATGCCCGACAGGATCGGGTTTGCGTCCGGGGCGTACAGCCCCTCGACCCCGTGGGCGATGGCGTTCAGGGCGGATGTCACGGTCAGCCCGGGCGGCAGGGACAGGGTCAGATCGACGTCATAGATCACCGTTTCGGGCCGGATCGCCGGGTCACGGCGCGTCGTCTTGGCCCCGGCAGCGGTTTCGCCCAGGATGTCGGTCATCTCGGAGCCGGCATAGGTGGTGGGGATCACCACCTGATCGGCCCCGCTGCGCAGCGCGATGGCCTTGCCCAGCCCGATGGTCGACCCGCCGCCAAGCGCCACCACGCAATCACAAGCGTCATAGGCTGCCATCGCCTGCTGTGTCACCTCGACCGGCGTATGCATCACCGCCCCGGCAAAAACCCGGCCGCCGATGCTGTCGGCCAGGGCCCGCGCTTGTGGTTCCTGATGCGGCGTGGACAAGACCAGCGGCACCCGGTGTCCAAGCCGTTCCACCTCGGCCCCTACCTGCGCCACTGTGCCATGACCAAAGATCACGCGCGCGGTGATCGGGGCAAACACAAACCCCTCATCCCAGCGCATCGTGACCCTCCAGCATCCGGGCCAGCATCACCTGCAACTGACTGCGTTCAGCGCCCGACACCTCATGTGGCCGACCCGGAAACAGGTCGGCGCGGACCCGCGCCCCTGCCCCGGTCAGATCGACCAGCAGGCGGTGCCAGGCATCCAGCGGAATCCACGGATCGGCATCGCCGCCGGTGACATAAACCGGCAGGCCCGCCAACGCTGCCCGGGGCAAACCGTCCCCCGGCAGACCTACGCGGCAGCCGGTGAACAGACAGGCCGCAGCGGGCAATGGTGCACCCGACAGCAGATATTCCGCCGCAAGGCAGGCCCCTTGAGAGAACCCGGCCAACAGGACCGGCCCGGTCTGCGCCGCGATCAGCGCCGCAAGCTGGTCCAGCGATGCGGCCAGTTCGGCCCGCGTCACATCGGTCAACGGATCAACAGTACGTGCGGCATACCACCCCTGCCCGTCGGACTTCGGCAACACATGGCGCACCCTTGGCATCTGCTGGATCAGCGGCTGCATGTCGTCAGGCGACCGGCCCCGGCCATGCACCAGAATGCAGGTCAGGGCCGGGTTGTCAGGCCCCGAAATGAATGGCTCTTGCATCGCGCCGCCCTAGAAATCAGCCGGTTCCAGCCCGGCCACCATCTCGTCCCTGCGATCGGCAAACCATGGCGGGAATACCAAAGTCGATCCGATCGCATCCGCCGGTTCATCCTGCGCCCAGCCACCGGGCACCGTCCAGGCGATCTTGAACAGGGCACCACCCGGCGAGCGGACATAGCAGGATTTGAAATACATCCGGTCCTTTTGTTCGGAAATATCGGTGAAGCCCAACCCCTCGATATGCGCCCGCAGCGCCAGTTGGTTGTCTTCCTTGCCGGTATTCAGTGCCAGATGGCGGATGGTGCCCCCGGCCAAAGTCCAAGTTCCCTGGGCCAGCCCCGGTTCGTGCAAAACCTCGATCATGCTGGTCGGCCCGTCACCATTGGGCACCTCGAACGCCAGACCCTCGTGATTGTCGGCGAGCTTTTTCAGCGGCAGGGCCATTGTCAGGACATCATCCATGTCGGCCCGGTCCAGCACCGATACGACCGCGCCATGAATCCCCCTGATCCCATGTTCCGGCCGATGCCCTGTTCGGGCCTGGTGATGGGTGTGCGGTTGTCGCCGGAGTTTTCGACCAGTTCATACGGGATGCCGCAAGGGTGCAGGAAGGCCACGCGGTCACGGCCAAAGCGGGTGAACTTTTCGGCGGCAATCCCGCGTTCACCCAGCCGGTTGACCCAGAAATCCGTCGCGCCCACCGCAATGGCCTGCTGCACCACCTTGGACCGGTTCGACCCGCGCCTGCCATAGACGGCAGGCTTGCGAAACGGGAATGTGGTGATGATGGTGGACGCATCGCCACCGCGCGCACCGCAATACAGGTGATAGACCGGCAGCACCCCGTCAAACAGCACGGAGCGTTTGACCGAATACAGCCCCAAGGTCCTGGTATGGAAATCATGGTCATCCTGAACGCCATCGGTGGACAAGGTCAGGTGGTGAAAGCCGCTGATTTTGGACATGGTGTATTCCCCCCCCTTCGAGGCGCATCTCCCCTGCCGACACCCGCGTTACCCAATCCTAGGGCGGTTTTCCGGCTTGAGAATCATTTATTTGCGGTGCAACATACCAAATTGATATGAAGTTCGAAGAACGCCACCTTTCCCAACTGGCCGCCGTGGTCGAGGCCGGCGGCGTGACCGAAGGCGCGGCCTTGCTGGGCCTGTCGCAGCCGGCGGTCAGCCGCACCCTGTCGCAGATGGAAAAACGACTGGGCGAGCCGTTATTCGTTGCGGGCAGGCGCCCGTTGATTGCCACGCTGATCGGCCGCCAACTGGCCGCGCATGGCAAGGTGATCCTGGAGGCCAGCCGCAAGGCCAGCGAAACGGTGCAAAGTTTCCAGCGCGGATCGGCCGGGACGGTGCGGATCGCCGGGGTGCCGTTCTTCATGGATGCGTGGATCAGCCGGATGATCGGCGAATTTCAGGTGCGCGCGCCGGATATCCGCGTCGATCAGACCTATGGCAACGTGCCCGAATTGCAGGCCGGGATCAAATCCAACCAGTTCGATCTGGCCATCTGTCCGTTGGGCGTGGTCGATGCCGGGTCGGGGTTCGCCTTTACCGAGATCCTGCAGGCGCGCAACATCATCGCCTGCCGCAGCGGGCATCCGTTGCTGAAACAGCGCCGCATCGCGGCGGATGACCTGCTGGCCTTTCCCTGGATCGCGCCTTTGCCTGGTTCGCCCCTGCTGGCCGATCTGCATGCCATCCTGCTGTCGATCGGCATGACCGAAATCGCCATCCGCTATTCCGGCGGCTCGCTGATGAGCGTGCTGCACTATCTGGACGAGACCGACGCGCTGACCGTGCTGCCCCATTCGGTGGTGTTCGCGTTTCGCAAATCGCGCGGGGTGGCGGTGCTGCCGGTCAAGATCCCGCAGCCGGACCGGTCCCTGGGCATCCTGCGCATGGCGGGCGCGCCGCAACTGCCGGCGTCGGACAAGCTGGCCCGGCACCTGACCGACGGGTTCCGCGACCTGCGTCAACTGATCCGGCGGCACGAGGATGCGGTGGTCTGGGGGACATGACCGGGATGGGCACGGCGGCGCAATGGCACCTTTCCCCCGGGCCAAAGCGGCGCGATAGTCGCCAACCATGACCGACCTGACCCTTGCCACCCGCCCCGGTCTGCCTGACGCGTTGCGTGTTCTGGTGGACGCCTTGCCCCGCGACGCCTGGCCGGGCGATCCGCGCTTTGGCGCGCTGGTGCGGTTCTGGCTGGACCGGCACCTGGCGTTTCGCGACATCATCGCCACCCTGCAACGCGATGCCGAACGCCTGCTGGACCGCCACCTGGACGCCGCCGCCTATGGCACCAGGCTGCGCCGTCTGGGCGGGCATTTCGTGCAGGACCTGCACGGCCATCACATGATCGAGGATGAACATTACTTTCCCGCGCTTGCCGCGCTGGAACCCCGCATCGCGGCGGGTTTCACGATCCTGGACGCCGATCACCACGCGCTGGACGCGCGGATCGACGGCTTTGTCAAAGGCGCCAACGGCATCCTGCAGCGGCTGGACGATCCTGTGGCCCTGGCCAGCCGCACCGGGCGGTTCCGCGACGATCTGGCGGCGCTTGACCGCCTGCTGAACCGCCATCTGGTCGATGAGGAAGACCTGATCGTGCCGATCATCCTGACCCATGGCGAGGGTGCCCTGCCGTGACGCCGCCGCCATGATCGACAAGCTGGAAATGTTCATCGCCCTGGCACAGGCCCGCCATTTCGGCCGCGCGGCCCAGGCGCTGGGCATCACCCAGCCCAGCCTGTCCGCCGCGCTGAAACAGCTGGAGGGCGAGTTGGGCGTGATGCTGGTCCAGCGCGGCAGCCGCTTTGGCGGGCTGACACCCGAAGGGTCGCGGGTGCTGGACTGGGCGCGCCAGATCGTCGGCGACACCCGCACGATGAAGGAAGAAATGCGCGCCGCCCGCAGCGGGCTGTCGGGCAATGTGCGGCTGGCGGTGATCCCGACCGCGCTGACCGTGGTGGCGCAACTGACCGCCAGCTTTGCCGCCAGCCATCCCGGCGTGCGGTTTTCGGTGCTGTCGGCCACCTCGGCCGAGATTCTGACGGCTTTGGAAGGGCTCCAGATCGACGCGGGCCTGACCTATCTGGACAACGAACCGCTGGGCCGGGTCGTCACGGTGCCGCTGTATCACGAACGCTATGTGCTGGTGATCCGCCGCGACGCCGCCCAGGCCGGGCTGGCGGCGATCCCCTGGGCCGCATTGGGCACGCTGAACCTGTGCCTGTTGACCCCCGACATGCAGAACCGCCGCATCATCGGCGGCCATCTGGCCGAAGCGGGGGTGACGGTGCAGCCCGGTGTCGAGTCCAATTCCACCATCGTGCTGATCGCCCATGTCCAGCGCGGCGGCTGGGCGACGATCCTGCCGCTCAAGGCGGCCGACGTGTTCGTTGCAGGCGGCGCGCTGGCCGCGATCCCGATCACCGACCCCGATGCCCGCCACGCCGTCGGCCTGATCGCCCCCTGGCGCGAGCCCCACACCCCCGTCATCGCCGCCCTGCTGCAAGAAGCGCGGCGCATGTCCGAGGTTTGATAGAATTATTCTATCGACTGACGAATAGATGATATTGCATTCCGGCGTGACATCGGCTTGAGAGCGCATGACGTGACCGGAGTTGCCGATGCCCCCGATCTTGGAGCCACGCCTGAGCGAGATCATCGCAGCGCATCTGGTGCTGGAAGGGCCGCTGCTGCCGATCCTGCACGCGGTGCAGGCCGAATGGGGCCATGTGCCGCCGACGGCACAGGGGCCGATTGCGGCGGCGCTGAACATTTCCAAGGCCGAACTGCATGGCGTGGTGACGTTCTATCACGATTTCCGCGAAACGCCGCCCGCCCGCCATATCCTGCGCCTGTGCCGGGCCGAGGCGTGCCAGGCTGTAGGAGCTAACGCCCTGGCCGCGCAGACGAAAACCGCGCTGGGTGTGGATTGGCACGGCACGACGCCTGACGGGCGGGTGACACTGGAACCGGTGTTTTGTCTGGGCCTGTGCGCCTGCGGACCTGCGGCGCAGGTGGACGGGAGGCTGGTCGGCCGGGCCGACGCGGCCGCCTTGCTGGCGGCGGTGGCGGCATGAAGGTCTATGTCCCCCGCGATGCCGCCGCCCGCGCCCTGGGCGCGGATGCCGTCGCCGCTGCGGTGGTTCGCGAAGCGGCGCTGCGCGGCATGGCTGTGACATTGGTGCGCAACGGCAGCCGTGGCATGGTCTGGCTGGAACCGCTGGTCGAGGTCGAGGCGGGTGGCGAGCGCCGGGCCTTTGGCCCTGCAACTGCTGCCGATGTCGGTGCGATCCTGGATGGCACCAGCGCCAAGGCGCTTGGGCCGGTCGATGACCTGCCCTGGCTGCGGCGGCAAACCCGGCTGACCTTTGCCCGCGTCGGCGTGATCGACCCGCTGTCGCTGGACGACTATGCCGCGCATGGCGGCCTTGCGGGCCTGCGCCGCGCGCTGGACATGACGCCCGCGGCGCTGGTGCAGGAGGTCACGGATTCTGGCCTGCGCGGGCGCGGCGGGGCCGGATTTCCCACCGGCATCAAGTGGAAAACCGTGGCAGGCGCGCCCGGCCCGCAAAAATACATCGTCTGCAACGCCGACGAAGGCGACAGCGGCACCTTTGCCGACCGCATGCTGATGGAAGGCGACCCCTTCACCCTGATCGAAGGCATGGCAATCGCGGGCCACGCGGTGGGCGCGACCAAAGGATATATCTACATCCGCAGCGAATACCCCGACGCGATCGCGGTGATGACCGAAGCTGCGCGCATCTGGGTTGCCGCCCGCGTCAGCCCCGGTTTCGATGCCGCGATCCGGGTCGGTGCCGGGGCCTATGTCTGTGGCGAGGAAACCGCGCTGCTCAACAGCCTGGAGGGCAAGCGCGGCGTAGTGCGCGCCAAGCCGCCTTTGCCCGCGCTGGAGGGGTTTCTGGGCCGCCCCACAGTGGTCAACAATGTGATCTCTCTGGCGACGGTGCCGGTGATCCTGGCGCGCGGGGCGGCGCATTACCGCGACTTCGGACTGGGCCGGTCGCGCGGGACAATTCCCCTGCAGATTGCGGGAAATGTGCAATTCGGCGGGCTGTTCGAGGCGGCTTTTGGCCTGTCCCTGTCGCAAATCGTCAATGACATCGGTGGCGGCACCGCCACCGGCCGACCGGTCAAGGCGGTGCAGGTCGGCGGGCCGCTGGGGGCCTACTTCCCGGTTGCCAAGTTCGACACGCCGTTCGGCTATGAGGAATACGACAAGCAGGGCGGGTTGATCGGCCATGCCGGGATCGTGGTGTTCGACGATTCGGTGGACATGCTGGCGCAGGCCCGCTTCGCGATGGAGTTCTGCGCCATCGAATCCTGCGGCAAGTGCACCCCCTGCCGGATCGGCGCGGTGCGCGGGGTGGAAACCATCGACCGGATCGCGGCGGGCGACGCCACGGCGATCCCGCTGCTGACCGATCTGTGCGACACGATGAAGGACGGCAGCCTGTGTGCGTTGGGCGGGTTTACGCCGTTCCCGGTCATGTCCGCCCTGACCCATTTCCCCGACGATTTCGCCCGTCACCGAAAGGCCGCTGAATGAAAGATTTCGTGATCCCTTGGGACGACCGCGACCTGGGCACACCCGGCGCAATCAGCGACCGTCAGGTCACGCTGACCATCGACGGCTTTGCCGTGACGGTGCCCGACGGCACATCCGTCATGCGGGCATCCGCGCTGGCCGGTATCCAGATCCCGAAACTTTGCGCCACCGATTCGGTCGCCGCCTTCGGCTCCTGCCGCCTGTGCGTGGTCGAGATCGAGGGCCGGCGCGGCACCCCTGCGTCCTGCACCACGCCCGCAAGCGAGGGAATGGTGGTCCATACCGCCAGCCAGAAGATCAAGAAACTGCGCAAAGGCGTGATGGAGTTGTATATCAGCGACCATCCGCTGGATTGCCTGACGTGCAGCGCCAATGGCGATTGCGAACTGCAGGATATGGCTGGCGCGGTTGGTCTGCGCGATGTGCGGTATCAGGCCGTGGACACCCATTT
>Ga0105044_10006338_pt1 | contig 16256 bp, 12 predicted proteins | sample MAT01_FD_78092 | JGI IMG/M metagenome (GOLD analysis project Ga0105044, IMG submission 78092) | Freshwater microbial communities from Lake Fryxell liftoff mats and glacier meltwater in Antarctica - MAT-01 | ecosystem: Environmental > Aquatic > Freshwater > Ice > Liftoff microbial mat | place... | reverse complement strand
GAATGCAGAATTTTCGGTGGCGTGGTATGTGATTTGCCAACTTAACAAATCGTGCGCTGAACTATTTTCAGAGAGGCGCATTTTAGGTTAAGCGCAGGGACGTTGGACAAATCATCAATCATGATTTAATTTAGTTCAATCAATTTTTATTATAATAAAATAATTCGATACATGACTGAGAAAAAAACTGTACTGAGTGATAAACTTCATTGGTATAAGGATGCGGTAATTTATGAACTGCACATTAAGGCATTTCACGACAGCAATGGAGATGGAATTGGTGATTTTCAGGGGCTTATGGAAAAGTTGGACTACCTGGAAGATTTGGGCGTTACAGCGATTTGGGTTTTGCCTTTTTATCCATCACCGCTGCGTGACGACGGATACGATATAGCCGATTATTACAGCATCAATCCGTCATATGGTCATGTAGATGATTTTCATAAATTCCTGAAGGAAGCGCACCGCCGCAATCTCAAGGTCATTACAGAATTGGTCATCAACCATACCTCCGATCAGCACCCCTGGTTCCAAAGGGCCAGACATGCCGAAAAAGACTCTCCGGAAAGAAATTATTATGTATGGACAGATGATCCAAAAAAATACCGCGATGCACGCATTATTTTCCAGGATTATGAAGCTTCCAATTGGACCTGGGATCCGGTGGCAAAACAGTATTTCTGGCACCGGTTTTTTCACCACCAGCCAGATTTGAATTTTGACAACCCTGAGGTTCAGCAGGAGGTTTTTGATGTGTTGGATTACTGGTGTAAAATGGGTGTCGACGGATTTCGTCTGGATGCTGTGCCATACCTGTTTGAGCGGGACGGAACCAATTGCGAAAACCTTCCGGAAACCCACGTTTTTTTGAAGAAATTGCGCACCCACGTTGATAAAAAATATCCGGGCACTTTATTATTGGCCGAAGCCAATATGTGGCCGGAAGATTCAGCCGCTTATTTCGGTGATGGGGATGAATGCCAAATGAATTATCATTTTCCGGTCATGCCGCGCATGTTTATGGCTTTGCGCATGGAGGATAAATATCCGATCACGGATATTTTTGATCAAACTCCCGAAATTCCGGAAACCTGTCAGTGGGCTATTTTCCTACGCAACCACGATGAACTCACATTGGAGATGGTGACGGATGAAGAACGCGATTACATGTATAAAGTCTACGCCAAAGATCCCAAAGCCCGCATCAATTTAGGTATCCGACATCGACTTTCGCCTTTGATGGAAAACAACAGAAGACAGATTGAACTAATGAATCACCTGCTGTTTTCGTTGCCGGGAACCCCTGTGATTTATTATGGCGATGAAATCGGGATGGGTGATAATTTTTATCTGGGAGATCGCGACGGTGTACGCACTCCAATGCAATGGTCGCCAGATAGAAATGCTGGTTTTTCCAAAGCGAATCCCCAAAAATTGTATTTGCCGGTCATACTCGATCCGGAGTATTCATATGAATCAGTGAATGTGGAAACGCAAAGGCATAATACATCTTCGCTACTGTGGTGGATGAAACGTATGATTCATATGCGGAAGAGACACAAAGCATTTGGTCGCGGAGACCTTCAGTTTATTGAGGTGGAGAATGCCAAGGTTCTGGTTTTTTCCCGGACGTACGAAGATGAGAATATTTTGGTGGTTGCCAATTTGTCCCGCTTTTCTCAGTCGGCCCATCTCAAGCTGGATGATTTTGGGGGGTATATTCCTTTAGAAATTTTTAGTAAAAACAAATTTCCCGAAATCAAGGAAGGCGAACCTTATTTTTTCACTTTGTCTCCTTACGCTTACCATTGGTTTCATTTACAAAAAGCGCATAAGGATGTTGAAGAGCACAGTTCAACTCCTGAGCTGGAGGTGGCGGATTGGACTGATGTGGTCAAAGCCGGATCAAAAACGAGTTTTGAAGAAAACGGATTGTATCCGTATTTGATGAAAACGCGATGGTTTTCTGGAAAAGCAAAAACAATTCAAAATGTTCAAATTACGGATTTCACAGAAGTGGAATCGGAACACGCGCTTTTTTTCAATTTATTAATTGAAGTGAGTTATGAAACGGGTATGCCCGATCTGTATCAATTGCCTCTGGCTTATACACCCATTGCCGAGGGAGAACAAATCATCATAGACTGTCCCAAATCATTTATTTGCCGAATAAAAACCGACTCCGGCAATGGGATTCTTTATGATGCACTTTACAACCAGCATTTTCAGAATTTTCTACTGAAAGGATTTATTAAATCTGAAAAGGAAAATTTAAAAACAGGAAATATTCGGTTTGAAGGATTGAAGGATTTTCACCCGGGACATAAAAAATATGCTGTTTTGAAGCCTCGGATTTTGAGCGCCAATCACAACAATACCATTCTGGCTTACGACAACCATTTTATTTTAAAATATTTCAGGAAACTAGAAAAGTCAGAAAACCCTGATCTTCAAATGAACCGGTACTTCTTTGAAAACGGTGGCTTTTCCAAAGTCCCCAAACTATTGGGGTCGGTGGAATGGAACATTGGCAGTGATACTGTTGTGGTAGCCATGGTTCAGGAATATGTACAAAACCAGGGAAACGCCTGGTCATACATGCTGGAAAATTTGAGAAGTTACAATGATAGAATTTTGGAGTTGAATCATAAAGACCTCCCAAAATTCGAAATACTGGGTGATCTTGTCAATCCTGTGTCATTTGATAAACTTCCCTCAGCCATCCAGGAGATCATCGGAATGCCAATGGCTGAACGTGCACGTCTGCTCGGTGTTCGAACGGCGGAGATGCATTTGACGCTTTCTCAAGAACTGAAAAATCCCGGATTTATTCCTGAAGAATTTTCATTGCATTATCAAAGATCCCTGTTTTCATCTTTGCAATCTCTGGTTCGGGGAGCTTATCAGAGCCTTGACAAACAACTTGAATACCTTCCGGAAAATATACGAAAGGAAGCTGACAAAGTATTTTCTCTGAGAAGCGAAATTCTCGACGTCCTGAAAAGAATTTATAAAAATAAATTTGAAGCAGTAAAAATCCGAAATCACGGAGATTTCCATTTGGAGCAGGTTTTGTTTACCGGGAAGGATTTTGTAATTACAGATTTTGAAGGAGAATCATCGCGCAGTTTTAGTGAGCGAAGATTAAAAAGATCACCGCTCAGAGATGTAGCCGGTATGATACGCTCATTCCATTATGTGGCATATAGTGGGTTGGTGGGAAATAATCAGCACAGCGATGATGAAATCAAGCTATTACAACCCTGGGCTGAACACTGGTTCCATTACATGAGTGGATTTTTTATAAAAGCATATTTGGAAAAAGTTCAAGGCAGCAATTTCATACCAACTGTTGAAGAAGACCTCACCGCAATGCTTGAAACTTTCATTCTGGAGAAAGCCATATATGAATTGAATTATGAATTGAACAACCGTCCGGATTGGGTATTAATTCCAATATTGGGTATTCAATCCATTATGCGGAAATATTCCAGACAATAAAATGACCAAAACAATCCAAAATTTTAAATAACTCAAGTTTCGCGCATCATTTATACCGAGTATAATTGTGAAAACAATATCTTTTATAACTCAAGTTTCGCATGCGTGCAAAGAATGCGCTTGAGCAGATTTAATCTGGCATTGACTTACGTGAGCACAATTATCAGGTCCCTGCCACGCCATAGGCGTGTAAGTGATTTTTGAAGGAGCAAAGCGGATTCAAAAATTGAACTTAGCGACGAGGAAGCGCTCTCACTGCCTGCCTGCTGGAAGCAGTACCGAAGGGAATAATCGAGACCCTCAATTGAAAGCTGAATCACACCGCTTCTCGATATAATTTTCAACCTGAGAATCAGCTCACCTCGCTCCGCTCCGGCGACATCTTCTATGATTGAAAATCACTCCCTGCCATGCCAAGGGCGTGGGAAGTGACCAGGCTTTCAAATATAAATGATGTGCGATATTTGAGTTAAATAAAAAAAGCCCGAGTGATCTAAGATCATTCGGGCTTCTAAATAAACTTGGTATTCTGAAACAGATTTCAGGTTGGAAATTATCGCTTTTCCTGAATTCTTCCAACAATGGTTGTGAGCGTGGACTTCATCTTATCCGTTGCGCCTTTGACAGCGTGTTCGAGGGTGTCTGCGAAGTGGGTGACGCTCACAGGTTGGATTCCTTCCAAACGTGCTTCTATGAGACATCGGTGGTCATCCGGACCTGATTTGTCGCTGTTTTCGTCTGAAAGGTGAACCTCCAGTCTGGTTATTTGATTGCTAAAACGATCCAGCCCATGGGAAATCATCTCACCAAAATAGTTGCTTTGGCGATCATTGCCTTCGATGTTTTTATCGGTATTGAATTGTATTTTCATGTTATATTTTTTAATTATTCTGATGCAATTCCTTTTATTACATCAGATTTTACAAATATACGATGCATATGGCGTATAGGGAGATATTAAGTAAACAATGCGCTTCGTTTTTAAAAAATTGGCATACACCATTTCGAATGCGACTTGATACTTGGATTTGTGGGCAGGAAAGGATGCGAGCTCTGAAAGTGATCTCATAAAAAAAACCCCGAAATCTCAGGGCTTTTCATTTCAAAGATTGTCGCTAATAATAATGCAGTCTTCTCACTTTGGCGACGTATTTCGCCAATCGAATTACCTGTTTTGTATATCCAAATTCATTGTCGTACCAAACATATAGTACCACACTTTTTTTGTCGGGATGGATCAATGTAGCCAGGCTGTCGAAAACCGAACAACATGTATCCCCGATTATATCGCTTGATACCAATTCGGGCGCAATGCTGTATTTGATCTGATTGACAAGATCACCGCGCAATGCGGCATCTTTTACGGAAGCATTGATTTCTTCAATAGAAGTTTCACGATCAAGCTGCAAACTCATGATGGCCAATGAACCATTTGGCACGGGCACGCGAACTGCATTTGCTGTCAGTTTATTTGCAAGACTTGGTATCACCTTTACGATCGCAGAACCTGCGCCGGTTTCAGTGATTACCATATTGACGGCCGCTGCACGACCCCGCCGTTCTTTTGGATGAAAATTGTCCAGCAAATTCTGATCATTCGTGTAGGCGTGAACCGTTTCAATATGGCCTTTGGCTACGCCAAATTTATTTTCGATCACGTGTAGCACCGTACTGATGGCATTCGTGGTGCACGATGCTGCCGAGTATATGTGATCATTTTCTAAGTCAAGGTTTTGGTGGTTTACACCATATACAATGTTGGGAATTCCTTTGGCAGGTGCAGTAAGTATTACTTTGCTGATACCTTTTGATTTCAGGTGGAGGGAAAGTTCTTTATCATCCCGAAACGCTCCGGTATTGTCAATTAGAATGGCATCACTGATGCCATAGTCTTCATAATTAACCTGATCTGGCGATGGCGCCTCAATCATTTTGATGATTTGACCATTGATTATAATTGCCCGTCGGGCCACATCTGCGATCACCGTTCCCGGAAACGGGCCATGAACAGAATCCACACGGAGCAAATCAGCTCTTTTGACAATCTCTGCGTCTGACACTTTTCGTGTTACCACGGCTTTGAGCCGCAGCTGCTGCCCCTTGCCAAACTGGGTGATCAATTCGCGACAAGCGAGCCGTCCAATTCGCCCAAATCCAAATAAAACCACATCCCGCGGTTCGACATGATGGCCATTTTCGTTGGTAACAAAATGACCAATTTTTTGGCGTAGGAAATCATGCATCGAAGCAAATTGCTGCTGTTCGTCCATCCATTCTGCAGCCAATCGGCCAATGTCAATTTTGGAGGGAGCGAGGTCCATCTCCATGAGCGATTGGGCCAGCTCGCTGGTATTAAAAACGTCGATGGGGCGTTCCACCACATCGGCAGCGTACTTGTGCAGGCTGAGAATATCGCTCACACTGATGTTGACCAGGTGGTTCCTAAACAAAACAAGCTCTACCGATTTATGGTAGAGCAAGTTTCCTACGGCGGCTACGAGTTTCACAGCTGCCTTTTCTTTTCCGATCCAGACTTCCAGCTCCTTGTTATAGGTGGCTCTTCCTGAACTTAATAAGTCAGTTGACATGGGTGTTGATGGTTTATGTGGTTGAAGGTTATCAGTAAGCGATACAAGAAAGAATACCTTACCCGAGGTATGCTTTCAGGTGTTTGCTGCGCGATGAATGGCGCAAACGGCGAATTGCTTTCTCCTTGATTTGTCGTACACGCTCACGTGTCAAACCAAATCTGTCTCCGATCTCTTCCAAAGTCAACCCGTGTTTCATGCCAATGCCGTAAAACAATCGAATAACTTCCCGCTCTTTTTCCGTAAGGGTGGAAAGCGAACGCTCAATTTCCTGCACGAGCGATTCGTTCATCAGCAGGGTATCTGCATTTGGAGAGTCGTCATTGACCATCACATCGAGCAGTGATGAACTGTCATCTTCTGTAAATGGTGCATCGACTGACACGTGACGTCCCGAAACTTTCAAAGAATCTGCCACTTTTTCTGCCGGAATGTCAAGGGCATTGGCAATTTCTTCTACGGTCGGAGGTCGGTCGTATTCCTGCTCCAACTTGGCAAACATTTTATTGATCTTGTTCAGCGATCCAACCTGATTGAGCGGAAGCCTTACAATGCGCGATTGTTCAGCAAGTGCCTGCAAAATAGATTGACGGATCCACCATACAGCGTATGAGATGAATTTAAATCCACGCGTTTCGTCAAAGCGCTGAGCGGCCTTGATCAAACCCAGATTTCCTTCATTTATCAGGTCAGGCAGTGAAAGCCCTTGATTTTGATATTGTTTTGAAACTGAAACAACAAAGCGCAAATTGGCCCTGGTCAGTTTTTCCAAAGCAGCCTGATCGCCTTTTTTGATCCGTTGTGCCAATTCAACTTCTTCCTCGGCAGTGATCAAATCTTCCCGTCCTATTTCCTGAAGGTATTTATCGAGAGATTGACTTTCACGGTTGGTTATGCTTTTGGTGATTTTGAGTTGTCTCATAAAATAATTCCTAAATTAATTAATACCCTTCACGGAAAAATGTCCGCAAAGGTAAGCCAATGTGCACGATTTGCCAAACTCTATTTACGCACATATGTTGATAAATAGGGAAAGCGGTTGGGCTCGTTTGCCTTTACCGCTTTCCTGTTCGTTCAAAATGACGAGATATCCTGTGGAATTGATGAATCGATGTTTACGGTTTCTGATGATTATCTCGCAGGTTTTATTTTGAACTAAGGTTTTTACAATCCGAATCCATAATAATCAGAAGTGCCATTCTGGTGAATTCCTTCCAAAAGAATGCCTCCACTTTTGGAGCGCAGAATCTGGTAGACTTCATCAGGCGATTTTACTGGTTCTTTATCCACATGGGTAATGATGAACCCTTTTTTCAAACCGGCCTGCATGAGTTTTCCGTTGTCAATTTCCGTTATTTTCACACCATTTGCAATATTCAAACGTGATTTTTCTTCATCAGTAATGGTTCCGAGGCTTGCGCCAAAAATCGTATTGATCTCAGCGCTACTTCGTCGCTCTATCGAATTGTTGCCAAAACGGTCGCGCAAAATCACTTCAAATTCTTTGTTCGCATCTTTTCTCAATACCTCAACGGTCACTTTGTCGCCAGGGCGAAATTTTCCAATTTGTTCCTGAAGTTCAGTGACATTGCGGATTTTGCGGCCTTCCACTGTCAAAATGACATCGCCTTCCTTCAAACCTGCATCGGAAGCCGCTCCACCTTCTACCAAGCCACGGACGAATGCTCCTTCGGAGATAGTCAGTTTGTTTTCGAGTGCCACAGCAGGATCAATGTTAGAAATATTTACTCCGATATAAGCGCGCTGCACTTTTCCAAACTCGAGAAGATCGGCAGTCACTTTTTTCACAATGCTTACAGGAATGGCAAAACTATATCCGCTGTAAGAACCCGTTCTGGAAGCAATGGCGGTGTTGATCCCCACCAGCTCACCTATGCTGTTTACCAAGGCACCACCGCTGTTGCCCGGATTTACGGCTGCATCGGTTTGGATAAATGATTCGAGCGGGAAAACTTCTTTCTCCGGATCATACCCAAGAATATTGATGTTTCGCGCTTTGGCACTCACGATTCCCGCGGTAACTGTACTCGTAAGATTAAATGGATTCCCTACGGCCAGAACCCATTCTCCAATATTCAAAAAATCGCTATCGCCCAAAATAATAGCAGGCAGATCATTTTGATCAATTTTCAACAATGCGAGATCCGTAGCGGGATCAGCGCCTATCAGTCGTGCAATGAAGGTTCTGTTGTCATTTGTCACCACCTCGATATTCGCTGCATTTGCGATTACGTGATTGTTCGTCACAATATATCCATCTCCACTAATGATGACACCCGATCCAGCGGCTTTTTGCTCTTGAGAATAGTAGCGCTCTCCACCGAAAAACTGGCTCCAGGGATTGTAATATTGTTTCGGCTCAAACGTCGTTTTCACGTGTACCACGGCATCCACTGACATCTTCGCAGCGATGACGAAATCAACATTGCTTGCTGCAGCGTATGCCGCCGGAGTGTAGTTTGCCGTTTGAAAGGTAGGCGATGCTTCATATGCCGATTTTTGTTCTGGCTGATCCTCAATTAAATGATATAATCCCAGGGTTACAATTCCACCCAAAAGCGCAATCAAAAAAGTTCTTACAGTTTGTTTCATTTTCTTAATGTCCATTTGATGTTAAATTAAACAGAGTAACGCTGCAAATTCTTATTTTTGTGCTGTTAATTAGTGTTAAGCGAAAATAACGGCAGCCGCTTGCACTACCAACAACATACGTACCATTATCAGCGCTTCAATTTAAATGCGAAATTTTGTCACTCATTTACTTATTCTGACAATTTTTCTTGTCACTTCCTGCGGTGATTCACATCAGAACACCGGAAGCACTTCAACAACCTCAAACGCGGTAGCCAAATCAATCGATAAGGTTCAGAAATCTGATCCTGTTACCCAGGATAGTTTTGATGTGGATACTTTGTATTTAGACTCTTTGGAGACGATGGACACCATCCCGGATGATTTCGGTGAAGGCGGTTGGGAAGATGATTATGATGGTACTGATATCCCAACTGAATATAGCGACGAAACAGATTGGTCAAATGAAATGAGTGACGAAGGAGGAGAGGAGACCTATGAAGCAGATTCTTATCTGGATGAAGACCTTGTCATCAGTAAGGAAAGGTTAATTTTTACAGGTGTAATCAGGGTTCTGAGACCGGATTTTCGAGATGATCGGGATTCTGTTTTGGCGGAAATAGAAAAAAAGCTGGTGATTTCTCCCGAACGCGTCCCACGCACTGTCGTGGTTGAAAAATGGATATCTCCGGTAAATTACCGTGGGTATAAATTTAACCGCAAGAAACTGATGATCTACGGTGTCGAAAAGGACCGTGTGGTCACTGTTTTTTATTATCTCGAAAGTTTCTATCTGGCGATGGATACACGTGTTTATGAAATAATTGAAACCGCAGCGCATGCGCCATTTACGCAGGTTTCTGATGCCGACCTGGTGCGCCATCTTCTCGCTTATGAAAATAGCCTTTGAAAAATACCAGGGCTCTGGAAATGATTTTATTCTGATTGACGATCGGCAGGGATTTTTTCCGGAATCTGACCTTGAGAAAATCTCTTTTCTCTGCCACCGGCATTTTGGAATTGGTTCTGATGGATTGATGCTCATCCGCGAGCATCGGGTGGTCGATTTTGAAATGATATTTTTTAATCCGGATGGTTCCCGAAGTCTCTGCGGTAACGGTAGCAGATGTGCCGTCCATTTGGCGAAAGCCCTCGGCATAGCAGGGAATCAAGGCGAATTTGAAACCACCGATGGCACCCACGCATACCGGTCTGACCAAATGGGTGAAATAGCCATCCGGATGCATGATATTTCAAAAAATCAACACTACTTCAATCACAGGTTTATCCATACCGGTTCTCCGCATTTGATTGTAAATAAGAAGGATGTAGATCACGTAGATGTGGTATTGGAAGGACGCACGCTGCGCAACAATCCGGCTTTTGCAGACATGCAGGGCAGCAACATCAATTTTGTATCACCGATGGGCCCCAATTCTTTTGGCGTGCGCACATACGAACGTGGGGTCGAAGATGAAACGCTTTCCTGCGGTACGGGTGTTACGGCTGTGGCCATTGCCATGGCGTTGGACGGCCTTGTCGAAAACGAAGCGGAAATTCACACCCACGGCGGGGTCCTCAAAGTTAGGTTTCATAAAGATGGCAATAAATTCACCGATATTTGGTTATCAGGACCCGTGAACTATGTATATTCAGGAGTAATCGATGCTTGAAAACGATACCATAAAATTACGCGCCCTCGAAACCACCGATATTGACGCTTTATATGAATGGGAAAACGACCCGGCCAACTGGCGGATATCTCATACCATCACGCCGTATTCCAGGCACGTGCTCATCGATTATGTACACAATACCAAGGATATTTACACCGACAAACAGTTGCGTTTAATTGTGGTGAATAAAGCTGACGGAAAACCATTGGGAAACGTGGATTTGTTTGACTGCGATTTCAAAAACAAGCGCACGGGGATTGGAATCCTTGTTGCTAAAAAAGAAGATCGGGGCAAGGGATTGGCATCCCAAATTCTGGAAATTCTCCTGCCTTATTGTTTTAACATGATTGGTTTTCATCAGGTATATTGTAATATTCTCGCTGATAACGCGGAGAGTATGGGACTTTTTTCAAAATTCGGTTTCGAAACCGTGGGCGTGAAGCGCGATTGGACTTTACACAATGGCGTTTATTCCGATGAGTTGCTTCTGCAAAAAATCAATGTGAATGGCTAAATCAAAAGCATTCCGCTTACCGCTGCTGGCCATTCTCCTCGCTTTGATAGCTGGAGTCGTGGGTTATTATTTTTACCGAAACATCTTTGGCCCGGCCGTGGAGTCCTGGAAGGAAGGTCGTCCATTTTATGTTCGCACAGGATGGAATACCGAAGAAGTCGTGCTCGCCCTTGAAAAAAAGAAATTCATCCACGATACAAAAACGCTTCGTTGGTTGATGGAGCAAAAAAATTACAAAGACGGAATGGTTGTGCCCGGCAAGTACATCCTTGAAGATAAGATGAGCTTGAACGAACTGGTCAACCATCTGCGCGCCGGGTATGGAGAAGAAAGCGTGAAATTGATTTTCAACAACGTTCGCACCCTCGGGGAATTGGCTGGAAGGGTGTCGGCAAGTATTGAGGCTGATTCAATATCGATCATCCAACGCCTCAAAGCGCCAGATTTTCCGGCAAAATACGGCTTCAATCAGCAAACGATTATCGGTATGTTTCTTCCAGACACGTATCTCGTGGAATGGGATACAGATGCCGATGAATTCATTGATCGCATGGCCTCTGAGTACAAGAAGTTTTGGACCAGCGACCGCCAAAATCGCGCATCTGCACTTGGCCTCACCCAAAGTGAAGTCACCACGCTTGCCTCAATCGTTCAGGCTGAACAGCAATTTTACGTAAGTGAAAGACCCACGATCGCCCGACTTTATCTCAACCGGCTGAAAAAGGGCATGCGGTTACAAAGTGATCCAACCGTGATTTACGCCGTCGGCGATTTTCAGATCAACAGGGTACTGACCAAACACCTTTCTTTTGTAAATCCATACAATACATATATATACGCTGGTCTGCCTCCAGGTCCCATCAACCTACCACAGAAAACGAGTATCGACGCCGTGCTGAATCCTGATGACAACAACTATATATATATGTGTGCCAAGGCAGATTTTTCGGGCTACCACGCTTTCGCGAAATCACTGGATGAACACAACAGGAATGCTTATGCATTCAGGAAGGCATTGAATGATCGAAAAATCTTTCAATAATGTTTGGCGAAAGCAATTTCTCAATCAAAACATCTCATGTATTCCGAATATTGCAGATGTTTCAAAGCTTTTATATGGATATCCCAGTTCGAAACTTTAGCCTATTTTAGCCCCCCAAAATCAACATACAATTGATATTTATGATGAATACCAGATTACTCACTGTCATTTTTTCCTTTCTGATCGCCTTTGCCGCTCAGGCGCAAAAGGATAAAAAAACTGCTGAATCGACCGTTACCCGCGACGGCGTGGAAGCCAAAGTGAGGTTTCTGGCATCAGATGAATTGCGCGGTCGGGATACTCCTTCGCCGGGGCTCGACCTTGCCGCCCGATATATAGCTACGCAGCTTATTGCGTATGGCGTGAAAACAGTGCCCGGAATGGAAAATTATTATCAACAGGTGCGGATGATATCCAGTTCACCGCCGTCCAAGGGAAGTTTTGCTGTGGGTGACTCAACCTTTGACTTTAAGGATGATATGATCATGACGGCAGGTGGATCAGGTGTATTTTCAGGCGATATTGTGTTTGTGGAATACGGTACGGAAGAAGATTTTGCAGCTGCAGACGTCAAGGGTAAAATTGTGGTAGCCCGGTCGGGTACCAAAGGTCAGTCGGACGCCCGGTCAGCCTTCAGGACAGCAGGTATAAAAGCCACTATGGCAGAAGAAAAAGGCGCGGTCGCATTAATCGAATTGTACAACTCACCGCAACCAGCCTGGAAATTACTTCAGTTTTATTTGGGTTCCACGAAAGTGGGGCTCGATGAGGGAGATGAAGAAAGCGAATCAACTTTCCCGCGCATATGGCTGGAAGACCTCGCCAACGAAAAGCTTTCCTATTTTACCAATTATGCGGGCAAGGCGCAATTGGAAATAATTGGTGCAGATGAGTCGAGATTTAACACCCAAAATGTAATTGGTCTGGTAGAAGGAACTGATCCCAATTTAAAAAATGAATACGTCGTTTACTCTGGTCACTACGACCATGTGGGCGTGGGTGAACCCAATTCGGAAGGTGACAGCATCTTCAATGGCACGCGCGACAATGCCATTGGATCGATGACCATTCTCGAAGCCGCTCAAAATATAGCGGCCAATCCCCTGAAGCGATCAGCACTTTTCATATTCTTCACTGGTGAAGAAAAAGGCCTCTTGGGAAGCGAATGGTATGTGGGTCATCCGGTGGTGCCACTTGATCAGGTGGTTTACTGTTTCAACAGCGACAATGCGGGCTACAACAATACCGACATCATCACGATCGTCGGACTCAACCGGACCAATGTCTCAGACAAGTTGATTACAGCCGGAAAGGCTTTTGGGTTGGAAGTGATCGACGACCCCGTACCCGATCAAAACCTCTACGACCGATCTGATCATGTGAATTTTGCAAGAGCAGGAATTCCTGCGCTCATGTTCACCCTCGGACTTACCGCTTTTGACGAAGAGTTGATGAAATTTTATCATCAGCAAGCCGATAATCCCGATTCTGTCGATTACGATTATCTGTATAAATTCACGCAGTCGTATGTTTATGCCTGTCGCCTTATCGGAAATATGAAAGAGCGACCGACCTGGACGGAAGTGGATAAATATTATGACGCCGGTGTAGATTTGTATGGGAGGTAGTTTTTTGGTTTATAGTGCCTGGTTTTTAGTGCTTAGTGCTTAGTGCTTGGTTTTTAGTGCTTAGTACTTAGTGCTTGGATTTTAGTTTTTGGTTCTTAGTACTCAATTGTTCGTCGATAAAGTGCAGTTTTCAGATTGAAAAAAAGCTTTTTGGGCCTTCGTGAAGATATTTTTTGATTACCGGTTTTCCGGAAATTTCACCAGAGAAAAATTATAAACCGAAGGACTGGATAATTTTTAGAAAAATGAAAGGTGCAGTCCTTTTGTTCCCCTTAAATTTATCCTGTGAACAAATTCATTTTTTGCCTTCTCGTATTGGGCTTGATTTCATGTGGTGCGAAAAGGGATCATTCGGATAAAATGATTTTTCGGTACAATGAATCGGCTGGTATAAGTTCGCTTGATCCTGCATACAGCCGAAACCTGGAGAATATTTGGGCTTGTAATATGTTGTTCAACGGTCTGGTTGAAATTGACGATTCTCTTCGCGTGCTTCCTTCTATCGCCCGCAGATGGGAAATTGATTCGACGGGCACATCCTACCGTTTTTATTTGCGCAATGATGTGTTTTTTCACGACAGTGAAATTTTTCCGGAAGGGAAGGGGAGAAAGGTAAAAGCTTCGGATTTTGTTTTCAGTTTCGCCAGGATTCAAAATCCACAACAATCCAGTCCGGGTTCCTGGGTTTTCTCTTCTGTTCGATCCGAAAATCCTTTCGTGGCCGTCAATGATTCCGTGCTCGATATCAAGCTGAGCAAACCCTTTCCGCCATTTCTCAGCTTGTTGGGTATGGAATACTGTTCCGTGATCCCGAAGGAAGCCACTGATTTTTACGGAGAAGAATTTCGCAGTCATCCGGTTGGGACGGGTCCATTTGTTTTTCATTTCTGGATTGAAAACACAAGGCTCGTAATGCTGAAGAATCCGAATTATTACGAGCGGGATGAGGAGGGCATTAAACTGCCTTATCTGGATGCTGTTTCAGTGTCGTTTATTCCCGATAAAAGCGCTGCTTATCTGGATTTGCTCAAAGGGAATTTTGATTTCATGTCTGGTTTGCACACCAGTTACAAAGACGAATTACTTACGGCCGATGGCGAGTTAAATGCCATGTACACGGACCGATTTGTCCTTCAGAAACATCCATTTCTGAAAACGGATTATCTGGGTTTTATGATTGGGGGAGAGATCGATTCTCCCTGGCTAAATGCAGATTTGCGCAAAGCAGTGAATTATGCCATTGACCGCGTATCCATGGTGCGGTACCTGCGAAACAACGTTTACACACCGGCCACAGGCGGATTTATTCCGAAAGGAATGCCAGGTTTTAACCCCGGAGGCGGATATTCATATCAGCCCGATAGCGTTCGTTCCCTGTTGGAAAAAGCGGGTTTTCCCGGTGGAAAAGGTCTGCCGGTTTTGGTTTTGAGTACCACGAGCGATTATGTGGATTTGGGCGAATACGTGCAACATCAGTTGGGCGAATTTGGTATTCCTGTCAAGGTGGATGTACTTCCGGCTTCTGTGCATGGAGAGCGCTCTGCACGTGGAGAACTGGAATTCTTTCGCAAGTCATGGCTGGCGGATTATCCGGATGACGAAAATTTTATGGCCCTGTTTTACAGCGGAAATGAGACGCCGAAAGGGCCGAATTATACCAGATTCAGAAATGTAGCATTTGATGATATGTATGTGAAGTCCTTATCTGTAACAGATCCGGATATCCGAAAAGAACTCTACCGGCAAATGGACAGTCTGGCAATGTCTTTCGCTCCAGTAGTACCACTTTATTACGATGTGGTGATGCGGTTTGTAGACCGAAATGTATCAGGTTTGGATCACAATCCCATGAATGTTCTGGATCTTCGTCGGGTGAAAATCGCCAATCCCGACATTTCCAATCCCTGAGATTTAATCAGCAATATCTGAATTGCGTATCACGAAAGTACAGGTGTGGCTATAATCCTGCGGCAACCCATCCGAAGCTTCAGTTTCAGAGGTCCAGTTGGAGTCAAACTGGATTTTTTTTGTCAGTGTCCCACCTCCGACTACTTCGGTGTATGCCGAATCAATCCTTTCCACACAAGCCGGGGCCTCCTCCTGTGCAGTATCTGATGTTGTGAGAGAGATTCGTTTGGTTTGTCCGGCGTCTACGTGAAGCGTATCTCCTGAAGCGACGCCAAAACGGTATATCAGCATTTTCAAGTCTTTATCTGATCGATTTTCAATATTGCGCAAAGTTGTCGTCTCTCCCTGACAGGAAACCAGAAATAAAAGAATTGATAAAATGAAAAATCTGATCATGGTGCGAAGAAAGCAATTTACCACCACATCTGCCCTAAGTTTAAGAATCGATTGAGTCAGAATGATGCTGTAAATCTCCTGTTCGGATATCGGGTTGGTTGGAGAGCGTTTATCCACTCATATTGAACACGGGGGTCGGTTTATCAACAAGGCTGTTTTGACTCTTGGTCAAATCGACCAGCATGACCGTATACTGGGTCTTCAGGCGGGTTTCATTTACAGGCTTCCGTAAAGACAAGCTTTGACAGAAACCGATAGACTTCACTTCCGCTATTAACTATTTTTCTGTCAAGTGATTGACAATCGATATCCGGTAGGTCTTATCATCCCTCAGAAAAACTTCGGGAGATTCAATGATTTCTTCAAACACGTGGAAGAGTTTTTATATATTTGCGCTCCCGTAATCGAATG
>Ga0105044_10006332_pt1 | contig 16269 bp, 15 predicted proteins | sample MAT01_FD_78092 | JGI IMG/M metagenome (GOLD analysis project Ga0105044, IMG submission 78092) | Freshwater microbial communities from Lake Fryxell liftoff mats and glacier meltwater in Antarctica - MAT-01 | ecosystem: Environmental > Aquatic > Freshwater > Ice > Liftoff microbial mat | place... | reverse complement strand
TCTTAAATTTTTCTGGTTCACAAAAGATCACAGAGGGTATTTATGTAGGGGTTTGGCACGCCAAACCCTGGGCATACCTTCGGTGGCTACGCTTGGCACGCCATGCCCCTACAAGAACCATCGTGAACATATTAATTTCACCAAATTACGATTTGATGCAATCGCCCTACCGCGCCATCAGCTTGTGCTGATGTCCTCAGTGATTCTGAGTACAATGTCTATAACTCTCTTAAGACGGAGCACCTCCCATGCCGCGTACAATCTCAATCGCTGCTGTACAGATGGATGCAAAACCTGCCCCTCTTCAGGATCGGCTGCGCCGCGCTGCTGACCAGATTTCAGCGGCAGCCAGGGCCGGGGCACAACTCGTTGTACTGCCTGAAATCTTTAATCTTGGATATGCCTATGATGATGCCAATTATGCGCTTACGGAAACGCTTGATGGCCCTACGGCAACCTGGATGAAAGGGCAGGCAAAGACTCATGGGCTTCATCTTGCGGGATCGCTGCTCATCCGTGATGGTCTGGACGTGTTCAATACCTCCCTTCTCATCTCGCCGGAGGGCCGTGTCTGGCGCTATAACAAAAATTATCCCTGGGCGTGGGAGCGTGCTTACTTTCGTGAGGGGCATGGCATCACAATTGCGGATACATCGCTCGGACAGTTGGGGATGATGATCTGCTGGGATTTTGCCCATCCCGATCTGTGGCGGCAGTACGCGGGCCAAGTGGATGCGCTGGTGATTACAAGCTGCCCCTGCGTTGCTGATGAGCCGACGCTGGAATTTGGCGATGGCACACGAATTGTCACACGCGAATTGTCTGGTTTACCCCCGACACGTGTGGGGACGGATATGGTCTTTGGGCAGGATATGGATGCCTGGGCCAAATGGATCGGTGTGCCTGTCGTGAATACCACCGCCTCTGGCCTCTTTCGCACCAGAGTGCCAGCCTCTTTGATCACTCTTGGGGGCCTTATTGCGGCTCTGCGTCCGGATTTCATCGGCAAACTCCTGAAAAACCCGTCCTCCCTCATCTACGAGGCAGAGCACCAGCGACAGACGAAAGTCATCAATGCAAAAGGGGAGGTCGTCGCCCGCGTGACTGAGGCAGGCGATCATTTTACGTTGGCCGAGGTGCTTCTTGCCGATACACCGCCTCAGCCCTCTCAACCAGAGCCGACTATTGGCGCAACCGCTCTCAGCCACTTCATCTCAGATTGGTTTGTGCCGTTGATGATGATCCCGATTTATCGGGCGGGACTGCACAAGCAGTTTGGCCCACAGTATGCCCCGATTGATCGGCGTACACGCATGTGGAGCATGGGCCTGCTGATGGCGCTGATTGTGGGCTTTGTGATTGGGTGTGGGCGGAGACGTTCTTGAAGGTGACCCGTTGAATTGTCATGACCTGTAGGGCAACCTCGATGGATCGCCCTACAAACTATCATGGGGATGCTTGCCATGTTGTATTAAAATCCGCGCAGCATCTCGATGGCCTGTTTTTCCAGCTCCCACAAATCCATCTGCTCCTGCTGGCCGAGCAGCTTTTTCAGGCGTGTATAGCCCCCGGCATACTCGCGGCTCCACTCTTTCGAGAATGTCCCCTGGCGAATCTCGGTGAGCGTCAGGTCCATCATGCGATCCATCTTCATCTCGCCAAAGCGTTCCAGGCGGCTGAAGATGCCAAACTGTCCCGTGAGCGATGACAGGCGCAGGGCGTGCAGCAGCCCCTGATTCGCCGCCCGATCCAGATAATCGTTGAGTTCGCCCGACACATACAAATCCATCATGGCGGCCTCTGGCGGGTAGCCTTTGCTCAGGAGCAGCTTGGCCGCTGAGGTGAGGATGTGATGCACAGCGGGCAAAATCGCCTGCTGCATGAACAGATCAAGCTCCACCTCCTGCTGAATCGTGACCTCGACAGCGCCCGCCCGCAGCGACCCCATCGCTTTTGCCAGCGCCAGAATGGTCGACCAGATTTTGCCGCTGGAATCCTGATAGGCGGCGACGAAGCTGTAAAAGCCCTGTCCATTGAGATAGCGCTCACGGGCGGCCTCGCCAAAGGTGCGCGGCGCAATCAGGCCCACATCCACGAAGGGCGGCGGTTCAACGTAATTGAAGGCAATGTTGTAGCCGCTGGCGAAGATCAACGTCTGCGAGCGCGTGAGATGGGGCGAAATCTGATTGAGATAGATCGGCGGCATCTCCTCATCAGGCAGCAGCAGCAGCAAAATATCCGCCGTCCGCACGATCTGTTCCATCGACATAAACGGGATGCCATCGGCAATCGCTTCGGTCTCTGTCGTCTGCGTTTTGGCGGTTGCCACCACGCGCACACCGCTATCTTGCAGGTTCAGCGCCAGCGGGCGGCCCATATTGCCATAGCCAATGATGCCCACCGTTTTATCTTTTAAGACGAGGATGTCGCCATCGCTCTCGTTATAGACCACTGTCATGCGCGTCTCTTTTCCATATATAAAAGGAGTGTCCTGGGATATTACCCTCACCCCAACCCCTCTCCCACTGCGCGGGAGAGGGGCTTTTTGCACCCCACTCCCCGCCTCGCCCCTTGTGGGAGAGGATAGATGGGAGGTGAGGGGTCGTCCCAAAAATCAGGTTATTTACCGAACCATGCGGTTAGCGGTTAATTCGGCCCCATAGACATGCAGATCGAAGCCGTTGCGTCGAAATTCATAGCGCTCGTACAGCCGCTGCGACTGGATGTTACTGGCCTGTGTATTCAGCGTGATCGCCCGCACGCCGCGCCGCAAAAATCGCCGCAGCGTATCATCCAGCAGCGCCGCCCCTAAGCCGCGTCCCTGCATAGCGGGATGGATGGCAATCCGCGCCAGATGGCCGCTCGTCTGGTGGCGCGTGCTGATCTGATAGCCCATCGCCTCGCCCTGCCACAACAGGATTGTCGCGCTGGCCGCCTGTCGGATCGCCTGCCGCACATCGTCCAGCGGCATCTGCCAGGGCGGAACAAACGCCGCATGATCGATGCTCATGACGAGCGCGATATCTTCCACGTAGGCATCACGCACGCGGATGAGCGACGTATCGAGGGCCGGGGGTAGAACGAGCGAGTTGCGATACAGCGTCACCACGTCTTCGCGGGCCTGGAGCGTCATCAGCGGCAGAATGTCCTCCAGCCACAGATGCAGCAGCAGCAGATAGATGTGGGTTGCGCCCTCGGCCCGCAGCGCCTCGGCCACCGCTTCCCACAGCGGCGCGAGCACCTCGGCAGGCGCAGCGGCATTGTCCAGCGCCGCGATTCGCAGCCAACTTGTGCCATTCAGGGCGGGCGACACGGCCATCACACCCATCAGACGGGTTTTCTCCCACGCCAGCCAGACCGCCGATGGAAAGGTCTCAATCCAGGCCGCAGGCTTGTGCCAATCCAGATGGGTATGGCTGCGGCGGCTGTAAAAGAGCAGTTCAAGCACCATCTGTTGATAGCGGCGCTCGTAGGGTGTCACGATCAGATCAGACACGGGTCTCTCCCTTGAGAGCAGCGGCGGTGCAGTGTGGGAAAGCCCATCCGTCCTGGCGACTGCGCGTCAAACACTTGACCCCTCACCTCCCAACCTCTTCTCCCACAAGGGGCGAGGAGGAGCAGGACAGCGTAGCCTTCATAAACTGTTTGAAGGCAAAACAATGATCCTGCCCGGTTTTGTTCCCCTCGCCCACGCAGTAGGAGAGGGGCCGGGGGTGAGGGCCAAAACAACATGGGCATAAGCGACCCTAGCGACTGTGCAATCGATCAACGTAGCTCGCTGCATCGATTGTATAGGGCTGACAGAGCCGCGTGTCGGCAAAGCGCGTCCGCAGCCGCTTGTCCATGCTATCCAGATCGATGCTACTCGTGATGACGGTGGGTTGGCGTCTAATATAGCGATAATCGATCAATTGAAACAACTTTTCCCGTGCCCATGCGCTTGACTGAAGGGATGTCATATCATCGAGAACCAGCAGAGGACACTCACGAATCAGCGTAAATACTCGATCAAATGTCACACGCGAGTCGGGGCTGAAGGTGCTGCGCAGATAATCCAACAGATCGGACACCTTCACAAAGATGACCGGCTCATTCTGGCGCTGGCGCTCCTGCGCGATAGCCGCCGCAAGGTGCGTCTTCCCTGTGCCATAATTGCCCAATAACAGTAACCATTTCTGTGGGCTATTCTCCGGGCTATCGGCATAGCGCTTGACTCGGTTCTTCACCGAATTCAGGTGTTCAGCCTCTTCTTTTGTCGCCCCTTTTCGCACATCAAAGGTTTCAAACGTCATATCGCTGTAGTGGTGAAGCTGTGACAAGAGTTTGAATGGATCTTCATCGTCGGGCCGATTGCCGCGATAATCCGGCGCAATGATGCGGACATGGCGGCTGAGGGCCTTATCCTGCAAACGGCTGCTGATGCGTGGGTCGAGATCCGTCAGATTGGCATTGGTGGTGACGACGGTTGCCAGTTGGCCGCTGTAGCGATGATTGAAGAGTTGAAAGAGCTTTTCCTGCGCCCAGGGACTGGGATTCTCCACGCCCAGATCATCAATGATGAGCAGGGCGGCGCTGCGAAGACGATCAAATGTCTCATCGTAGGTGGCTTCGCTCTGCGGGTTGTAGCCGCTTCGCAGATGATCGAGCAGGTCGGGCGCGGTGATGAACAGGACAGGTTCGCCCAATGCCAGCCGCTCATTGCCAATGGCAGCGGCGAGATGGGTTTTGCCTGTGCCATAGGTGCCTTCGAGAAGCAGCCAGCCCCGCGGATTTTGCGCAAAGCCATAGGCATTCTGGTAGGCGGCCACCAGCGATTCATGTGGCTCATAGCCATCGGGCGCAATATTAAAATTGTCGAACGTCTTATCCTGGAAGACGTTCAGGTTGCTCATCTGGCGCAGGCGCTCTTTGCGATCCATATCGCGCTCAACTGGATAATTGGGGCAGCGAAACAGCTTGCCAAAATCGGGATGATGGACAGGCTGCGGACGCCGTACAACGCCCAGGCCGCCGCAGATTGGGCAGGGTTCATCGGGGGTTGCTGGATTGAAGCAGACGATGGTGCGCGTGCTGGGTGGCGCAGACGATTCACTCGAATTCGAGGTCGTCGGAAGCTTGTCCAGCAGGGCGCGGAAGTGGTCGGGCGTGATCCTGCGAGGTGCTGCCATAAAAATTTTTCCCTTCCTTTTTCCAACGCTCAAGAATGGCGCGGATATAGCTCCAACTCCGCTTGTTTTGTTCCACCGACTGTTTCACCGCATCTTCCAGCCACGTAGCCGGATAATCTTTTTCCGTGTGACGCAGTTCATCGGCGATGTGGGGCGTGAGCGGGCCAATATTTTCTTCATACAGTTGATAGACGTTCGGGCGTTCGGGCAAAATCTCTACCAGGAAATCATCCCAGCCGGGCTGCCAGCGCCCCAGTTCAATCTGTTTATGCGCGGTACGACCACGCGGCGAATTGAGAAAATACAACGTCTCAGTACGGTTATCGATTTCGATCACGATGCTCAACAGCGCTCCCACGCGCACGGCTTCCACGAGCGAGTCCTGCAAGGCGGCGTCAAAATCAGCGCCCAGTGCCTGCTGCAAGGCGGCATCGCGTCTGAAATCACGCTCGATCAGATAGCGATACGTGCCCTCTTTTTGCGACAGGGCGCGAAACGTGAACAGAATGACATGCAAAGCGCCCACATGCTGCACATGCGGCAGCAGTTCAGTGAAAAATTCGGCGGGCAGCGGAATCGTGCGCTGTTTCCCGGCTGAGAAGCCTTTGAAGGTCATTCCAGATCCACCAGACTTTGATGCTGAATATCGGCGTCCATGAACTTGGTCAGGCGCTTCTCAAACCACAGCGCCACCTTGCCAATCGGCCCGTTGCGATGCTTCGAGATGATGACCTCGGCCATATTGGGGGCCGTTGTCGCTGGATTATAGACCTCATCGCGGTACAGGAACATCACGACATCGGCGTCCTGCTCGATGCTGCCGGACTCGCGCAGATCGCTCAACAATGGGCGCTTGTCCTGGCGCGATTCCACTGCACGCGACAACTGCGCGGCGGAGATGACGGGAATATTCATCTCGCGGGCCAGCTCTTTGAGATGGCGGCTGATATAACTGATCTCCTGCACGCGGTTGTTATCGTTGGCGCGTCCGCTACTCATCAACTGCATATAGTCGATCAGCACCATATCAAGGCCGTGCTCCATCATCAGGCGGCGGCATTTGTTCCGCATCTCCAGCGGGTTCATCGCCGGGGTGTCGTCAATGTAGATGGGCAGTTCGCTGATACGCCCGACCACCTCCACCAGCAACCGCTGCTCATTGCGATCCAGATTGGCGAGACGCAGCTTATGCATCTCAATCCCCGTCTCCATCGAAATCAGACGCTGCACGATCTGCTCAACGCCCATTTCCATCGTGAAGATGCCGACACGCGCCCCGCGATGGGCCGCATTCATGGCCGCTGACAGCAAAAAGCTCGTCTTGCCCATGCCGGGGCGTCCCGCAAAGACGATCAAATCCGAGCGCTGAAAGCCGCCGAGCAGGGCATCCAAATCCTGGAAGCCCGTGAGCACGCCAAACGCATTGACCTGCGTTTGCTGCATGAGCATTTCCAGGCGGCTGTAATATTGCGCGACAGCATCCCACATCGAGACAAATTCGCGCTTGGCCTGGTTCTGCCCGACCTCGAACACGGCTTGTTCGGCGTCGTTCATCACCGTCTCGATATTTTTGCCTTCATCCATCGCCGAATCGCGGATTTTATCGGCGGCCACCAGCAGCTTGCGGCGCGTGGCGGTGCGCTCAACAAGGCGGCCATACGCCTCAGCGTGCATGGAGTTGGGCGTGGTGTTGATCAGGTGGATGAGATAGGCATAGCCGCCGATCTCTTCCAGGACGCCCACCTGCCGCAGTTCTTCTGAGACGGTGGTCAGATCCATGATCTCATTGCGCTCGGACAGGCGCATGAAAATCTCCCACATGCGCTGATGGCGCGTGAGATAAAAATCCTCGGCCTTCAAAAATCCGGCCAGCGATGCAAACACCGACGCGCTGATGAGCACAGAGCCGATGACCGCTTCTTCGGCCTCCTGGCTAAAAGGCGCGAGCAAAAGAGTGCCGGGGGAGGAGGGAGAGTATGTCATACTATGCCTGACTGCGTTGACACGATAGATAATGTAGTATACAGGATCGAGGGGGACATATGTTCTATTTAACATCAACAAAAAATGAAAGGTGTCTGTATCTTCAAACGATCCCTCATAGATTGATGGTCAATCGCTGATTTTTCAGGAACAAAGGATATTATCGTAGGGACAAGGCGGGCCTTGTCCCTACAAACGGCCATAAATATCTCTATTTAACCTGAGTTTTGGATAGGTTTTTCAGCATACACTTTCGCATTTCACCCTCACCCCGCCTCGCCCCTTGTGGGAGAGGCGGGGTGAGGGGTGAAAAGCCGTGCTATCCAAAACTCGGGTTATTTATCGCTGTGGTGAGGTCGTAGGGGCGCGATGCATACCTTACCTTCGGTGGCCTACGGCTCGATGACTTCGCTCACGCCCCTACAAAAGCGCTGTAATCTGTTGCATAGCTCAGATTTTTGCGTCAATAGTTAGAAGCCCGCTGCGCCCTGTAAGCGGTCTTTCCGCTCTCCATAAAATCGCCCCTTGAGACGATTTTATGATTGGCGGCGGTCTTCGTCGTCCAGTTCATCCAGGTTCAGGGTGTTCAAGAAATCGGCGAAGGCGCTCAATTTGCTTTCATCGATCTTGTCATGGGGCATCATATCCGGCTGGCGGCGTTCAATGCGCGTCACTTCAGCATCACCACGCTCTTCACCCGAGCCAGTAGGGGCGCTCTGGCTGTAAATGTCGTCTTCCGGCTCAACAGCACATTTGTCCATGACGGCTTCGGTCACGAACAGCGGCGCTTTCGTGCGGACGGCCAGCGCAATCGCATCACTCGGACGGGCATCCACATCCATCTTTTTGCCCTGCACTTCGATCACAAGGCGTGCGTAGAACGTTTCCTGGCGAATATCATTGATGAGGATATAGGCCAGTCGTCCGCCCATCTCTTGAATGACGGATTTCAATAAATCATGAGTGAGGGGACGTGAGCGCTGGGCCGATTGGAGTTCGGTCGTGATGGCTTCCGCCTCAACTTGTCCGATGAAAATAGGCAAAAAGCGTTCGCTGTGCAAGTCCTTCAAAATCACGATCCGGTGCTGATTCATCAAACTGGCACGAATGCTATCAATCTCAACTTCAATCATGGCACGGTCTCACTGCAAGGCGGCAATTGTCGACTAGATTATACACCCGACATCGTTGCAAGCAACCTTAATGCCCTTCAAAATCTTAATGTTTGATCCACATCGCCGCTTTCTGCGACCCGTAGGCCGCTCTCTCATGAAGAAATACACAGAGACTGTACGCTCTGTCCTGTTCGATTCGCCTGTTTGCCAGCACAATAGCGCTGATTTGTCGTTGTGAAGTGAGATATGCGATGCGCGGTGTGCTGCTGTTCTGGATTGTTCTGATGCTGGGCGGATGTATTGCCCGTTTGCCCCCGCCCAACCCCACGCGCAGCATCAGCATCGGGGCCGCGCTGCTGGATGACACGTTTGACACGGGCGGCGTCTGGGAAACGTATCATACAGATGGATTTCTGGGCGAGATCATCAATGGCAGCTATCACCTGGAGACGAGCCTGCGTGAGTATGGCTTTGTGCTGGAGCCTGATATCTGGGGCGATGTGGTGATCGAAGCGGAACTATATCTGCGCTCGTCCGATACCCGTGCGCTCTATGGCGTGATCTGTCGCGCCCATTCCACAGGTGAGGGCTATTATTTCCTCATCTCCGGCGATGGCAGTTTCTCGATTCGGCGCGGTGAGAATCGGGCCGTGACAGCCCTCATCCCCTGGCAGGATACCAGCGCCTTTCGCAAAGACGCGCCTCGTCAGCGAATGCGAGCCGTGTGTCATGGCGACTATCTGGCGCTCTACCTCAATGATGAATTTGTGGGCGAGGCGACGGATCATTTTTATCAAGAGGGGCGCGTTGGGCTGGTGGCCGCTGTGCCGCCGAATGCCCCTGAGCAAACGCAGGTGACGCTCGATATCGACTCGGTGCGCGTGTGGGAGGCCAAATAAGATGACTCAGACTGCTCCAGATCCATCACGCCCTGTCGATCAACCCGTACACGAAACCACCGAGAAAAACGAGAGGCCGCTGCCGCCGCTGCCCAATTATACCCTCTCAACCGTGTGTCCTGGCTGCGGCGCAGACATGTTTCGGCTGGCGTGTAAGGTGCGCTGCAAACGCTGCGGCTTTATGTGGGATTGCAGCGAGGTGTAGAGATATTAGCGATCCTTCAGCCGAATCACGAATTTAAGCCCTGACCACACCGCATCCACCGCAGCGACTTTCACATCGACCAGGCCTGCCGCCAACCCCACATCACGAATGATGTTTTCATCGAGGTCGGTGGGAACTTTGGCGGCCTTCTTGGGCCAGCTAATCCAGATTTGCCCGTTGGGGCGAATCGCGGCCCGTAACGCGGCAATCTGCGCCTCAAAAGCGCTGTGCCGCGTGTAAAAGGCGTGAATCCAATCGCAGTCGTGCAGCGCGGCCTCATCAACAAAGGTGAGATCGTCAGGCCATGTGATCAGCGTGTCGTAATGCGACGGCGGTGTGATGAGGGCCGCCCGCATCCCCGGCTTGAGGCCCAATTTTTGCGCCAGCGGTGTCCCTGAATAGCCTGTGGTCATGCCTGCCTCATGATGACTCTTTGACTCATCATACCGGGAAATGGGCGGTTATTTATGGCGGGTGTGTAGGGACACGGCCCGCCGTGTCCGAATGGGTGGACACGGCAGGCCGCAGCATGCTGCGCCCTTGAGAAGATCATCGGCATAAGTGGGCGCAGCACGCTGCGCCCCTACACAAACGACGTTTTGTAGATTTCAATCGGGAGAATCACACTTGTAGGGGCTTGGCACGCCAAGCCCACTTACGCTATTTTTGCTTAATGCCTATCCAGCACACGTACTTTACTTCGCTTTGGCGGCTTCTTCGGCCAACCGCAGCGTTTCAGGGTCTTCGCGCTTGCTCATGAAGATCGCGCCGAAGATCGCCGCCACCAGCACCAGCATGAGCAGCACGACGGGTGTGCGGGCATCGGGGTTGGCGCTGGCGGTGATGACCAGCGGGCCAACCAGTAGCGCCACCAGATTCACGACCTTGATCATCGGGTTGAGCGCCGGGCCTGACGTGTCCTTGAAGGGATCGCCGATGGTATCACCCACGACAGCCGCCTTGTGCGGCTCGGAGCGCTTGCCGCCGTAATGACCTTCTTCGATGTATTTCTTGGCATTGTCCCACGCGCCGCCGGAGTTGGACATGAACACAGCCATCAACTGGCCCGTGAGGATGATGCCCGCCAGGAAGCCGCCCAGGGCGACCACGCCGAGCAGGAAGCCCACCACAATCGGGGTGAAGATGGCAATGACGCCGATGGGCAGCAGTTCGCGCTGCGCCGCACGGGTGGACACATCGACGCATTCGGCATAGTTGGGCGTGACAGTGCCTTCCATGACGCCGGGGATGCGAAGCTGCTTACGCACAACGCCGATCATCTGGAAGGCGGCGCGATTGACCGAACGGATGAGCAGGGCGCTCACGAGGAAGATCAGGCCGCCGCCGATGAGGAAGCCGACGAACACCGTTGGATCAGCGATGTTGATACCGCGTGCCGCAATCGTATCGGCGGGAGCAATGCCCTGACCAATTTGTACGACACGGGTATCGGCCAGGAACGCGCCGAATAACGCCACCGCCGCAATCACGGCGGAGCCAATGGCGACACCCTTTGTGATGGCCTTCGTTGTGTTGCCCACCGCGTCGAGTTGTTCCAGGATTTTGTTGCCTTCCGGTGTGCCTTCGCCGGAGAGTTCCGCCACGCCCTGCGCGTTGTCGCTGATGGGGCCAAAAGCATCCATCGACACGTTGTTGCCCGTCAGCGTCAGCAGGCCGACACCGATGAGCGAGACGCCGTAGAGGACAGCCATCGCCGTATCAACGATTTGCTTGCCACTGCCATCCACAATCGGGAAGGCGGTGAAGAGGGCAATGCTGCTGAGGATGGCCGCTGCAATGATTAAGACCGCCCACACGCTCGATTCCATGCCGCTGGACAGACCGCTGAGGATGACCGTCGCCGGGCCTGTCTGGGCATTACGGGCAATATCCTTCACCGGGCCGTACTGCGTATCGGTGAAATAGGCCGTGACGCGATCAATGATGTTCGCCAGCAAAATGCCGACGACGACCATCACGAACGGCTGCCAGATGAGATTGCCGCCCATCACCTCATCATGCATATACAGGACGGTGAAGATGGCGAAGAACACCACGCTCATGAGCGCCGCCATGCGGAAGCCGCGTGTGATAGCGGCGAGGGCGTCTTTCGTGCCTTCTGATTTGACGAGATAGGTGCTGATGATCGAGCAGACCACGCCCAGGCCGCGCACGAACAGCGGGAAGATGAAGAAGATCGGGCTGCCCGTAATCGTGGCAATCGACAGGCCCAGGATCAGCGCTGCCACAATCGCCACTTCATAGCTCTCAAAGATGTCAGCGGCCATGCCTGCACAGTCGCCCACGTTGTCGCCCACCAGATCGGCGATCACGGCGGCGTTACGGGGATCATCTTCCGGCAGGCCCGCTTCGACCTTGCCGACCAGATCCGCGCCCACGTCTGCCGCTTTGGTGAAGATACCGCCGCCCACGCGCATGAACAGCGCCAGCAGCGTCGCGCCGAAGCCATAACCGAGCAGCACATCGGGGCTGGCAATGCCAAAGATCAAAAAGATGATTGTGCCGCCGAATAAGCCGAGGCCATCGGTCAACATGCCCGTGATCGTGCCGGAACGATAGGCGATTCGCATGGCATCGGCATAACCGCGCTTGGGGTCGAGGGCGGCAGCGGCCACGCGCACATTGCCCTGCACGGCCATATTCATCCCGACGAAGCCGACGGTGGCGCTGAAGGCTGCGCCCATCAGGAAGGCCAGAGCGCGGCCTACCGCTGTCGCAGTACGGGCGGTTTCGCATTCCGTCTTGCCGCGATTGACGATGGCCGCTTCACGAAGCTGCACCACTTCGGTGCGCTGTGCCAGGGTTGCCTCTGACGGGAAGGGATTAGCGGCGGCGACTTCTTCGGCGATGAGGGGGCAGAATTTTTCAATCGCATAGGGCGACGGGTTCACGACCTGCACGCTGAAGAACAGCACGACCACGATGATTGCCACCAGCACGGCCAGAATGCGGAATTGTGAGCGCAAATAGGCATTTGCGCCGCTGCGAATATATTCCCACACCTCTTGAATCTTGGCTGAGCCTTTGCTCTCGGCCAGAATCTGCCGCACAAGATAATAGGCATACAACAGCCCGGCAACAGCAATGCCCAAAACAAGGAAAATCAAAAGATTTTCAGTGCCATTTAAAGGTCTCATAATGTGTACTGCTCCTTAAAGCAAAAAGTTAAAATGTCTAAATCGTTGTAGGATGAAATCGCCTTCCCACAGAAGATGTAAGCCGCATGAGTGTAACAACTGCCAATTCAAATGCCAATGAGAGGCGCGTGATATTCCTGATTCGGCTTGCTGTCGCTGGCAATCCCCGATCCTGCGCCTCCTGTATAATATGACAGCGAATATGACTCGTCTCGAAGGCCCAGCGTATGCGTCTCTTCCAAAGGGTGTCTTTTCTGGCTCTGCTGCTTGTATTGACCGCTGCGCCTCTATTGGCCCAGGATGATGCTGACTCGGCATGGCTGCTGTCTCAGATCAACTGTTTGCGCCAGAGTGTCGGTGTGCCGCCGCTCATGCTGAATGCCGCCCTGATCGTCTCAGCAAATCGCCAGAGCCATAATCTCTCCAACGACAATCTCACCAATTATCATGTCGGGCTGGATGGCTCAACGCCCACGACTCGCGCCCAGGGTGCCGGCTTTACGGGGTCGGTGGGCGAGAATGTCGCCAGCGGACGCGCCGTGAGCGATGCCTTTACCTGGTGGATGCATTCGCCCATTCATTACGAAAATATGACCAATGCCCACTGGAAGGAGATCGGGATTGGTGTGGGTCATGGGCCATATGGGACGTGGTACACGCTCGATTTTGGAGCGATGACATGGCAAGTGACAGGCATAGTGTCGGCGCTGCCCTGCGGCACGTTCGATACGCCCGTTCCCAATCCGGACGAAGCGAGTCAATCGGGCGCGACCAACACGATCACCCTGAACACGCCGCTGCCGCCCACACCGCTTGTGCCCGGCTTTGATGAGCATGGCTATATTCAACATGCCATCCAGTCAGGCGAGACGCCGGGCATCATCATCCTGAAATACGGCTACACCTGGGATGATCTGCCCGCACTCATGGCCTTGAATCACATGACCGAAGCCGCGGCGCGGCGGCTGAATGTGGGCGATATCTTTCTCGTTCCGCCCAGAGAAGGGCTGACAACACCGACGCCTGTTGTGGATCAGGCCAGCGATATTATCCTCGTCGTCAGCGATGCACCCGCGCCGCATCAGCCTACTGCCACGCTGTCATCAACCCCTCTGCCGACACTGACTCCAACTGCAACCATCACGTTGGCTCCAACAGTGACAGTGATTGTTCCTTCAACGCAATCTCTGCTAACGGGTACGGCATCGCCTGAGCCGCTTGTGCCGCCCGCCGAATTTTCAGCCACCGTGACGCCCATTCCATCGTCTGAACTGCTCGTGCCACCCGCTGCCTTTGTCGCCTCGCCTGTGCCCACACAAATGCCCACCCTCCAAGCGCCTGTGCCCGTGCCAGACGCTGCCTCAAATGACAGGCTACCACTTTTATTCGGGCTGGTGATCGGGCTGCAAATCATCATCGCGGGCTTGCTCGCTGCGAATCTGTATCGGCGGCGTACAAGGGCAGTCTGATGAGTGTTTAAGGGACTCCTGCTATCGCGTGTCGGCTGAGGATGGCTGATATCTTAATATGGCTTTTTACGTCTGTCGACGCATATGTCTCTATAATGGGGGAATACTTCAACGTTAGGATCTATTTTCATGTCAGAATTTGATCGGCCCAAACATCGCGCCGCTCGTACACAGATTTCGCGGGCAAGTTCTCCCGTCCCGAATCACAAGCGCGGTCTCTCAAGCCTCATTGGGAATCAGGCCATACAACGCCTGCTGCAACGCGAAGGCCAGGAGCAGGGGATGACCGATGCTGTCATGCACGCTCTCGTGCAGATGGGTGTCCCCTGGATGCAGTCCAAAGAGCCGTACACCGGCTCCGTTAGCGATATGTAGCCGCAAAGCATTAATCCATCTCAGGAGGATCACAGGCATCTTGCGGCCCTAATAAGGCATTTGCTCAAGGCCGCGTGGCGAGAAAGATCTCCCGTTCGTAGGGATCAACAAACGTCTGCGTCTTGAAACCCGTTTCTGCCAGCAAGCGCAGCCAATCGGCGCGGTCAAACAGGCCGCCCATATGCTCGTCATGCTCGACATGCTCGGTGCTGCCCTCGCGCAGCATGAAGACATAGTGCGTGGTATAGGTGGTGTCGCTGTCGTCCGGGTCAAAGCTCCATTCCATATAGCGCAGACCGCGCCCGTCGCCATCGCGTCCGCCGTGATCGCTCGACTCTTCAAATGTGTCGCGTATCGCATCCGGGACGAACAGCGCCACGCCGCCGGGTGTGCAGTGCACGAAGGCGGTTTCGATGGCCTCACGCAGTGCTTCTTCCGTCAGCATGTAATCGATGGCGTCATGCACAAAGACGACATCGAACTGCCGATTGAGGCGGAGTGAGCGCATATCCCCAACAATATGCTCACATTCTGGATTGAGGGTACGGCTGACATCGAGCATCTTAGGCGCAAGATCGACCAGTGTCATGTCGAAATGCTCTTTGAACAGGAACGCATTGCTGCCGCCGCCGCTGCCCAGATCGAGCATGGTGCGGCGCTGCGCGTCTTGAGACGCATTCAGAGCCTCAAGGAAAAACGCGACTTCTTCCTCAATATTCTTCCGGCGGCGACAGGAGCGGCCACCAGTGCGCCAGATCATCATACATTTTGAGAGGTGCCATAACCCACTTCCTGCTGAATGAAGGATGTATAAACCCTGTTTTAAAACTCTGCTACAGCCGGGATGATCTCTTTGCCGAAGATTTCCAGCGGCGTGATCTCATGCACATTGGGCATGTTGAAAATGGCATGTTGAATCCCCAGGCCCGCCAACCTGCGGCACTGCTCGATCACGTCTTTGGCGCTCATCTGGCCCTCGGCAATATTGATTGTCTCTAGAGTGGTCTTCTCAATCTCTTTATAATCACGCCCGATATCGTCACAGTGCTGCTTGAGGACATCCAATTTCTGTGTGATGGCCTCTGGACCGGCCTGTGCAAACAGATTACAGGCATCGGCATACTGCGCCACAAAGCGTAGGGTCTTCTTCTCGCCCATGCCGCCAATCATGATGGGAGGATGGGGTTTGGTGAGCGGCTGTGGATTGTTGAGAGTCTCAGCCAAATGATTGTGCTTGCCTGCATAGGGGCCGTTGTTGTCCGACCACATCTGCCTGACGATTTGCAACGCCTCTTCCAGCAGCTCAAAACGCTCTGTGGTCGAGGGGTAGGGGATACCGAGAGCCAGGGCTTCGCGCTCATACCACGCTGCGCCAATGCCCAGATAAGCCCGCCCGCGTGACAGGACATCCAACGTAGAGACGGTTTTGGCGAGGACGCCAGGATAGCGATAAATCACGCCCGTGACCAACGTCCCCAACTTGACATTTTTTGTGAGGCCCGCGATATATGAGAGAGTGCTGTAGGCTTCCAGCATTTCGCTGTCCGGGTCGCCAAATCCGTGACCCAATTGGAAGAAATGATCCATCATCCACACGCTGGCAAAGCCAACTGTGTCGGCTGTCTGGACAATATTGGCAAGAGTGCTGGCGATTCCAGCGGGGCCTTTGGGCCAGGTAAAGCTTAGAATTTGCAGACCGATATGCATGAAAGGTTTTCCCTTGACGATGTATCAATATTCGATTTGGAGCGGGTCTTCGTGCTATAAACCCCTCAGAAGCCGTTTGATAATGCCATTCGTTACAAAAAAATGTATTTTGGCGTAGGGACAGGGCCTGCCCTGTCCGTTCATCGCGTGAAAATGGACAGGGCAGGCCCTGTCCCTACACGAATCATGC
>Ga0105044_10006327_pt1 | contig 16275 bp, 16 predicted proteins | sample MAT01_FD_78092 | JGI IMG/M metagenome (GOLD analysis project Ga0105044, IMG submission 78092) | Freshwater microbial communities from Lake Fryxell liftoff mats and glacier meltwater in Antarctica - MAT-01 | ecosystem: Environmental > Aquatic > Freshwater > Ice > Liftoff microbial mat | place... | reverse complement strand
TGCTGGTCAAGCACGGCAACGAGTACGAGGCCGAGAACCCCGATCGCCTGCGCGAAGCCGAAGAAGGGGGCGCGGAGCCGGTGACCGATCCGGCGACCCGACCATGAACGTCGCCCTCGGCACCGCCGGCGTGGTGCTCGGGTTCGTCAGCTCGATCTTCGGGATCATCACGATCAGCCTCGGTCTGGCTCGGCGCGAGCCCTACCTGGTCCGGTTGAGTCGCAACTTCGCGGTCCTCGTGCTGATCGGCGCGGTGCTCGCGTTCGTGATCATGGAGCGGGCGCTGCTCACCAACGACTTCACGGTGCAGTTCGTGTTCGACAACGGCAGCACCCGCACGCCGTTCCCCTACAACATCGCCGCGCTCTGGTCGGCGCTCGAGGGCTCGATCATCCTCTGGACGGCGATCCTCGCCGGCTACCTGATGATCGTCGTCACCAAGTTCCGCACGCGCCTCGACGATCCGTTGGTCGGCTGGGCGCTGCTCGTCATGTTCGCGGTGTCCGCCTTCTTCTTCTTCCTGATGGCCGGGCCCGCCAACCCGTTCGTCTCGGTCACGCCCCCGATCGGCTACGACGGGCCCGGACCCAACCCGCTGCTCCAGAACCACATCCTCATGGCGGTTCACCCGCCGATGCTGTACCTCGGCTACGTCGGGTTCACGGTGCCGTTCGCCTTCGCCGTCGCCGCGCTGGCGACCGGGCGGCTGGGTGAGGGCTGGCTCGTCGAGACGCGCCGCTGGACGCTGTTCGCCTGGGGGTTCCTGACCCTCGGGATCCTGCTCGGCGCGTGGTGGTCCTACGAGGTGCTCGGTTGGGGCGGGTACTGGGCGTGGGATCCCGTCGAGAACGCGTCGCTGCTCCCGTGGCTCACGGGCACCGCCTACCTCCACTCGGTGATGGTCCAGGAGCGGCGGGGGATGCTCCGGGTCTGGAACCTCTCGCTGCTGTGCGCCACCTTCGCCCTCACCATCCTGGGCACCTTCATCACCCGATCGGGGGTGCTCGACTCGGTGCACGCCTTCACCGAGTCCGCGATCGGTCCCGCGATCCTGGTCTTCTTCGCCCTGACCGTGACCGTCTCGGTCGGGCTCATCGGGTGGCGGGGTGACCGGCTCCGGTCGCCCGGGCGGATCGACTCGCCCCTCTCCCGCGAGGGCGCGTTCCTGGCCAACAACGTCCTCTTCGGTGCCTTCGCCTTCGTGGTGCTCCTCGGCACGATGTTCCCCCTCCTGGTCGAGTCCTTCAACGGCGAGCAGCTCTCGGTGGGTACGCCCTACTTCAACCGCATGCTCACCCCGATCGGCCTGTGCCTGCTGTTCCTCATGGCGGTGGCCCCGGTGCTGCCGTGGCGCAAGGCCAGCGGCGAGCTCCTCCGCGAGCGGCTCCTGTGGCCGGCGTGGATCGGTGCCGGGACGCTCGTGCTCGCTCTGGCGCTCGGGGCGCGCGGTGTTGCGCCGCTCGTCGCCTTCGGGCTCGCCGGCTTCGGTGGGGGTTCGGCCCTCCGTCAGATCGTGCTGGCCACCCGGCGCCAGGGGTGGCGGGGCTTCGTCGGGCGGGCCAACGGCGGCATGATCGTCCACCTCGGGGTGGTGCTGATCGCCGTGGCCCTCGCTGCGAGCTCCAGCTACGTGAAGCAGGGCGAGTTCACGCTGGCCAAGGGCGAGTCGGCCACCATCGCCGGGCACACGATCACCTACGTCGGACCGTCCCGGGTCGTGCTGCCCAACAGCGAGCGCACGCAGGTCGGTGTGCTCATCGACGGCACCGGCCCCTGGGAGCCCGCCCTCACCCAGTTCGGGTCGGCCAGCTCGCTCATCGGCACCCCGTCGGTGAGCACCAGCCCGGTCAACGACGTCATGGTGACGCTGCTGGCCCTGCCCGAGACCGATGACGACCCGGTGTCCATCCGGGTCATCGTGCAGCCCCTCGTCATGTGGCTCTGGATCGGCGGCGGGGTGATGGCCTTCGGCACGATCCTCGCGGCGATCCCCAGCAAGCTCTGGCGCCGCCCGACCGACCCCGTCTCGGCCCGCCTGCCCGATCTCGGCGGCCGCCAGGGGTCGGGTGAGGACGAGCCGCAGCCGCCCCGTACCGAGGGCGCGGTCGGCCCCGACGACGCCGAGCCGGTCACCGCTCCCGACGAACCAGTTGAGGTCGGCCGATGACCTCGACCCAGGTCGGTCCCGATCCGGCCGCCGAGCCGGACGGCTCGGACCCGGTCGCGGGCGGTCGCCACCTGGCCCGCAACCTGGCCATCGGTGTCGGCATCGTGCTGGTGCTGTTCATCGCCTTGTTGGCCACCCGGCAGCCCAGCGAGAGCCGCTTCGGGGCCAACCCGATGGTCGGCCGCGCGGTGCCGAAGGTCGCCGGCACCACCCTCGACGGCGAGCGCATCGACATCGACGCGCTGAGGGGCAAGTGGGTGGTGGTGAACTTCTTCGCCACGTGGTGCACGCCCTGCATCGTGGAGCACCCCGAGCTCATCGCGTTCAGTGAGGCGCACGAGGCCGAGGGCGACGCCGTCGTCATCAGCGTCGCGTTCGACGACTCGCAGGAGAAGCTGCGGGAGTTCTTCGCCGCCAAGGGCGGCGACTGGCCCGTGATCCCCAGCGATGACGCCCGCATGGCGCTCGAGTTCGGGGTCACCGGCGTGCCCGAGTCGTTCGTGGTGTCCCCGGCGGGCCAGGTCGTCGCCCACTTCACCGGGGTCACTGCCGCAGGTCTCGACCAGGTCATCGCCGACTGGGAGACGACCTCGTCGCCGGGGACGGTCCTGTGAGCGCGGCGTCGAAGCCCGCTGCGGCCCGCCGCCGGTCCTGGCTGCCGTGGCTCCCCCTGCCCGTCATCATCCTCGTCGTGCTGGTCATCGGCGCGCTGGGTAACACCGGTCCCAGCACCAACGAGGAGCGGGTGATCGCCATCGCCCGCACGGTCAAGTGCCCCGAGTGCTCGGGAGAATCGGTCGCCGAGTCCAACTCCAGCTTCTCCCGCGCCGCTCGCATCGAGATCGCCGAGCAGGTCCAGGCCGGCCGCACCGATGACGAGGTGCGCGACTACCTCGAGTCGGGGTACCCGGGCATCCTGCTGACCCCGACGGGATCGGGTGTGGCCGGACTGGTCTGGATCATCCCGGTCGTCCTCTTCGTGTTCTCGTTCGCGGGCCTGGTGTTCGCGTTCCGGCGCTGGAGCAGCGATCGACCGACCGGCACCGTCAGCGACGCCGATCGCGACGTCGTCCGCCGGGCCCTCGACGACGAGCATCGCCGTCAGCAGGTCGCCGACAAATGAGCTCCACGACCCCCGGCGCCTCGGAACCGCCCATCGGTGAGGGCGCCGGGACCGCCGCTCGCCGCGCCCGCCAGCAGGCCCGCCGTCAGGGTGGCGATTCGCCGTCGCCCGGCGCCGACCCGGCGACCTCGACCACCACCACCACCACCACCACCACCACCACCCCGGCGGCGAGCTCGGAGCCGGTGACGGTGCCGGGCGGGCGATCGGTCCCGGAGCACCGCCGCGGGCGCGCCCTCGACCCTGATGCCCTCGCTGCGCTGGAGGAGGAGCGGGCCTTCTTGCTGCACTCGCTCGACGACCTCGACCGCGAGCACGACGTCGGCGACGTCGACGACACCGACTACGAGGCGCTCAAGGACGACTACACCGCCCGCGCCGCTGCGACCATCCGCTCGATCGAGCACCGCGAGGCTGCGTTCCAACGGGCCCGGCCCCCGCGCTCGCGTGGTCGCACCGCGGCGTGGGTGGTCGGCTTGCTGGTCCTCTCGATCGGGCTGGGCGTCGTCGTCGCCCAGTCCGCGGGGCGGCGCGATCCGGGCGAGTCCGTGAGCGGCGACATCCGCCGCACGAGCCGCGACCTCCTGCTCGAGGCCGGGTCGCTGTGGACGGGCGACCCGCCCGATCTCCTGGGCGCCATCGCCCTCTACGACCAGGTCCTCGCCGACCAGCCCGCCAACACCGAGGCGCTGAGCTACAAGGCATGGTTGCTCTTCCAGACCTCCGGAGCCGCCGAGGACCCGGCCGACACCCAGGTGCTCCTCGCTCGAGCCAACGAGCTGCTCGACGACGCCGTTGCCATCGACCCGGAGTACGGCGACGCCCGGGTGTTCCGCGCCAGCGTGCTGGGCGCTCGTGGGTTCCCCGAGCAGGGCCTCGCCGACCTCGAGGCCGTGCGCGCCGGCTCGATGCCCGAGTACATGGATGCCCTGCTCCAGCAGCAGCGGACCCGGCTCGAGCGGCAGGCGGGGTCCATCACGGCCGGGACGGTGCCGAGTGGGCCGTCCACCACCGCGGCACCCTGAGCCGTCCGCAGACGGGTCAGCCCGTGCCGTGGTCGAGGTAGCGCCCGGCGACGATGCGGTCGTCGTCGACCTCGAGCTCCCACCACGAGCCCTTGGTCGAGACGTTGGGGTCGCTGGTGCGCATGCCGGCGGCCGTCAGGCGCCGGATCATCTTGGGGATCAGGTCGCCGTGGCTGCAGAACGCGGCGTCGGGGCGGGCGTGCGCGAGCAGGAAGGCGATGGCCTCGTCGGCGTCGGCGCCCTCGGTGAGCGTCGGGTTGGCGCGCACGGCGAGGTCGAGCACCGAGGCGAGCGGCTCGAGCGTCTGGACGCACCGCACCGCCGGGCTCGACCACAGCTTCTTGATCGGACGTCCGCTGACCTCGTCGGCGAAGTGACGGGCCTGGCTCTGCCCCTTGTCCGAGAGCGGGCGCTCGAAGTCGTCGGCACCGGCCCAACCGGCGCGCGTTCCAGCGTGCGCGTGGCGGACGAGGTAGAGCGTCACGCCACGACGTTAGCGCCGATGTGCAGCCCTCCGATCCACCGGAGGACCGCCGCAGGGCGCCCGGAGCCGTCGGCGCCCTCCGCTATGTTTCTGCCATGCCCCCACCGATGGACCGAGACCTGGGTGTCGACGTCCTGATCATCGGCGGTGGCATCCAGGCCCTGTACCTGGCGCGGTCGCTGCACCCGCGCTACTCGGTGGGCATCGTCGCCGACCCCACCCGACCCTCCGAGGCGCTCGACGCCACCGGGCTCTTCTCGGCGGGCTACGACGGCAACGACGCGGTGCGCATCCAACCGGCGCGGCGTTCGGCCGGGTACTGGCGCCAGTGGGCCGAAGCGAACGGCGTGCGCCACGACCTGGCCCCCACCCTCTTCGTGACCTCGGCGGACGACGCTGCCGACCGGCTGCGCTTGTGGGCCGACGCCACGTTGGTGGCGGGCCCCGCCGATGCGCTGCCGGCCCCGTTGGTGGGCGGCACCCTGGCGCTCGACCACGCGTTCGTCGTTCCGAACGACCTGGTGATGAACCCGGCCGAGGTCGTCGACCGGCTCCGGTCGGGGCTCGAGCACCGGTTCGTGTGGGGCGAGGTCACCAAGTTCGGCCTCATCACCGATCAGGACATCGAGTTCGTCGAGGTGCAGACCGCCGACGGAACGCTCGTGCCCATCACGCCGAGGTTCGTCGTGCTCGCCGACGACGTGCACAACGGCGCCCTGCTGCAGCGGTTGGTCGCCAGCTTCAAGGACCGGGCCAAGCGGCGCGAGGCCACCGACACCATGCGGTCGTGCCAGGCGGTCCGGCGGCGCACGACCATCGTGATCCGAGGCGACCTCGAGCCGGTTGCAGGCTCGTTCGGCGGGCTCGAGATCGTGGCCCACCCGTCACGGTCGGGCGGCGAACTGGTGTGGCTGGTGAGCCCGGCGATCGACGACCGCCAGACCGTGCTCGGCCCCGAGGACGCCCGCTTCGCGCCCGCGGTCGATGCCGCCCTGGTCCGCCGCGCCATCGACACCCTGCTCGAGATCAGCCCGGCCATCGCCGAGCGCGCCGAGGACCTCGAGTGGGCCGTCTACGTCGCCCGCAAGACCGAGCACCCGATGATGGCCGCCGCCGACACCTCGAACCTGGCCCAGCCCGCGCCGGCGCGGATCGAGTCGCTCGACATGGATTCGTTCCTGGCCGTGTGGCCATCGCACCTCGGCTACTCGATGATCGTGGGCGACGTCGTGGCCGAGCGCATCGATGTCGCCCTGGGCGGCTCGACCGCCGTCGCCGAGGGTCTCCAGCCGAGCGATGTTCCCGGCGAAGCCATCGACCCCGTCGCCCGCTGGGAGCGTGACGATCTGGTGTGGAACGACTGGTCGACCTTCACGTCGGTGCACGGCATCGTCACGCCGTGACCTCCTGACCACCCGGTCGCGCCCGTGCCGATCGGCGGGGTCGCCGACGGCGGGGATCAGCCGCCGAGGGCGCGCAGCCGGCCGATGACCGCAGGCAGGGCGTCGAGCAGGGCATCGATGTCGGCGTCGGTGCTGGTCCACCCGGTGGAGATGCGCAGGGAGCGGTGAGCGTCGACACCCATGGCCTCGAGCACGGGCGACGGCTCGAGCGCCTCGGAGGAGCACGCGCTGCCGGAGTGCGCGGCGATGCCGGCTTGGTCGAGGCCGAGGAGCACCGCCTGCGGTTCGACGCCGTCGACCCCCAGGCACACGATGTGGGGGAGGCGGTCGACGGGGTCGCCGTAGACGCGGAGGCCCTCGATGCCCGCTGCGGCGGTGAGGACCCGGTCGGTGAGGCGCCGCTCGATCGCCGCTTCGGCGCCGAGCGCGCCACCGGCGAGCTCGCGGCACGCCGCCGCCACTCCGACGATGGCGGGCACGTTCTCGAGGCCGGCGCGTCGGGCCCGCTCCTGGTCGCCGCCGCGCAGCAGTGGGCGGATGCGCAGACCGCGGCGGATGAGGAGCACCCCGATGCCGGGTGGCCCGCCGAACTTGTGGGCGCTGATGGACACGAGGTCCGCGCCGAGGGCGCCGAAGTCGAGGGGATCGTGACCCGCGCCGGCCGCGGCGTCGACGTGCACCAGGACCTCGCGCTCGCGGCACGCAGCGACGACCGCCTCGACGGGCTGGCGGGTGCCGACCTCGTGGTTGCCCCACTGCACGTTCACGAGGGCCGTGGCCGGGGTGATGGCCGCGATGACCGCGTCGACATCGATGCGTCCCGACCTGTCGACCCCGACGGGGACGACCGAGTGGGTGCCGAGCTCGGCGAGGGCGCCCGCCGCGTCGCGGACCGCCGAGTGCTCGACCGCAGCGACCACGACCTCGGTGCCCCGCGTGGCGGCGCCCCAGGTCGCGGAGGCGATCGACTCGGTGGCGCCGCTGGTGAAGACGACCTCCCGCGATCGGGCTCCGAAGCAGGCAGCCACGTCCTCGCGCGCCTGCTCGACGGCGACGCGGGCGGTCATGCCCTCGCCGTGGATGCGGCCGGGGTCGCCGGTGGCGGTGCCGCTCCGGTACCAGTCGACCATGGCCTCGACGGCGACGGGTCGTGGGGGCGACGTGGACGCGTGGTCGAGGTAGTGGCGCGGCACCGGCAGCCGCGCTCAGTGCGACGTGAGCGACACGCCGGTGACGCCCGTGACGCACACGGAATCGCCCATCGGGATGGACGACTCGAGCTCGGTGGACGTGTCGCCGTACAGGGCGCTCAGCATGCCCTTGACCATGCCGCGGTCGACGGCGCAGATGACGGGGTTCTCGATGGCGGCGTCGCCGAACGGGCAGTGCTCCGAGACGATGCGCAGCTCGTCGTTGCGCTTCTCGGCGTGGGCGGCGAACCCGTGGGCGGTGAGCGCGTCGGCCACGGCGTGCAGGGCCGACCGGAACGACCGGTGGGTGTCGGGGGTGTCGCCCATCGAGGCGGCCAGGACCCGACCGAACTCGACGCCGACCTCCTCAGCCATGGTCTCGGCCGCCCCCGGCGGCAGCAGCGACAGGGCCCGCCCGAGCAGGGTGGTGAGGATGTCGTCCTGGCGCACCGGCATCTCGACCGCGATCTGCGGCGCCGAGGGCTGGTAGCGCTTCGAGGGTCGACCGGCGCCGGCGTTGCTGCCGCGGGTGATGTTGACCTCGAGGTACCCACCGCCCGCCAGCTTGTCGAGGTGGTGGCGGGCGACGTTGGGGTGCAGGGCGAACCGCTGGGCCACCTCGGCCGCGGTGACCCCGCCGTCGTCGCCGTGCTCGTGGGCGAACAGGTAGATCTCGCGTCGGGTGGGATCCCCGAACGCCGAGGTGATGGCGGTGACCGCTGAGGCGAACTCGGTCGGACTGAGTGGTGAGACATCCACGCCGGTATTCTACCTATCCGCGTAGGAGTAATTGCTGCCGTTGGTCACCCCGCCCCGTCCGGCGGCGGACGACCCACCCGAGAACTGCTGCGGGAACGCCGCGTAACCCCAGCTCAGGAGCACTGCATGGCCGTCATCGAATCCGACATCATCGAGGCCCTGCGGCCCGTCGAGGATCCCGAGCTGCACCGCAGCATCGTCGATCTCGGCATGGTCCGCTCGGTGGCCATCGAAGGGTCGGCCGTCGAGATCCAGGTGGCGCTGACCATCGCCGGGTGTCCGCTGCGCAGCGAGATCACCAACCGCGTCACGGGTGCGGTCACCGCGCTCGACGGCGTCGAGCACGTCGGCATCGACTTCACCGTCATGACCGACGACGAGCGGGCCAAGATCCGCGAGATGCTCCACGGCGATCCCGCCGCCACCGCCGGGACCCACCAGGGTCACGGCCACGCCGAGGGTCGGGTCATCCCGTTCGCCGATCCCGGGAGCAAGACCCGCTGCCTCATGATCGCCTCGGGCAAGGGCGGTGTGGGCAAGTCGTCGCTCTCGGCCAACATCGCCATCGCGCTGGCCCAGCGGGGCCGGTCGGTGGCCATCGTCGACGCCGACGTGTGGGGCTTCTCCATCCCGCGGATGCTCGGCGTCGAGCACCCACCGGTGGTGATCGACGACATGATCGTGCCGCCGGAGTCCCACGGCGTGCGCTGCATCTCGATGGGCTTCTTCGCCGGCGAGGATCAGCCCGTGATCTGGCGGGGTCCGATGCTGCACAAGGCGCTCGAGCAGTTCCTCACCGACGTCTTCTGGGACGAACCGGACTACCTGGTGGTCGACCTGCCCCCGGGTACCGGCGACATCTCGCTCTCGTTGGCCCAGTTCCTGCCTCGCGGCGAGGTCTACGTGGTCACGACACCGCAGCCGGCGGCCCAGCGCGTCGCCCAGCGGGCCGCGTACATGGCCAAGAAGGTGAACCTCGAGGTCAAGGGCGTCATCGAGAACATGTCGTGGTTCACCGGCGACGACGGGAAGCGCTACGACATCTTCGGCTCCGGTGGTGGCGGGGAGCTGGCCGATCAGCTGGGTGTCCGCCTGCTCGGCCAGGTGCCGCTGCTCGCCGATCTGCGCGAAGGCAGCGACGACGGCCGCCCGATCATGGCCTACGAACCCGACGGCGAAGCCGGTCGGGCGATCGCCGCCATCGCCGAGACCATCGACGTCGAGCTGGCCCCCACCCGCCGCTTCCACCCCGAGCTCAAGATCGGCTGACCCACCCGGTCGGCATCAGCCCGCGAGGCGAGGATCGACCACCACGGCAACGGCAGGAGCGGCGGTCGAGGGATCGGCGCCCGTGCCTTCGGTCGTCGGGGGAGACGTCGTAGTCGTCGGCGTCGGTGCCGCGCACGGGCCGGCCGCGGCCTTCGGTCCCAGTGCCTTCACGAGATCGCCGCCAACGCCGACGTCGCCCACCGATGTCGGCTCGTTCGAGTTCGACAGCAGGGTGATGCCCCAGCAGCCGTCGGGCACCAGGTACGTCTGGGAGTGCATGCCCCAGGTGCTGCCGTCCTTCGAGAGGATCGGCAGCGGGCTCAGCTGCGTGCCGCTGCCCGGCGGGGTGATCGCCCAGGCGAGGCCCATGCACGTGCCGCAGTCGGGCCCCGCTCCGAGAGGCTGGTGGGTGAGCTGCATCGCCGGCCAGAGCGAGATGGTCGGGTCGAACCCGAGGTTCGCCCGCACGAACGACGACATGTCGGTGATGTCGGAGATGAGGCCACCTGCCCCGGCGAACGCGTTGTCGTTGTCCCAGTAGCACGGGCTGTCCGCGTTGGGCGCGCAGGTGGGGCGAGCGAGGTCGGACGGTGCGGGGACGGGCTCGATCTCGGTGCTCGTCAGGCCGAGCGGCCCGATGACGAGGTCGTCGACCATCACGCGGTAGGGCGGGATGTCCTCGCCCGGGCGGTAGCTGTCGGCGAGGATCGTGCCGAGGAGCGCGAAGCCCCAGTTCGAGTACGAGTAGCCGGAACCCGGATCGAACAGGAGCGCGTCGCACGGCTCGGCGAAGCCGCTGGTGAAGGCGTCGAACAGCAGCGTCCGGGTGTAGAGGCGGTGGCCCTCGGGGTCGTTGCGGGGGTGCCACGTGATGTTGGACGGGTCGTCCTGCAGCCCGCTGTTGTGGGTGGCGAGATCCAGCAGCGACATCGGGGTCGAGGCCGAGGAGCCGCAGGTGTGGGCGGGTGCCACCACACCCGCGGGCAGGTGTTCCTGCACCGTGTCGTCGATGCCGACAGCGCCCGCCAGGATGCGGTCGGCGAAGGAGAGCGCGGTGAAGAGCTTCGACTCCGAGCCGATCTCGAAGCGCGTCGTCGCGACGACCGGCTCGGTGCTGCCGTGTTCGGTCACCCCGCACGTGATGAGGGCGATCTGGGACGCGCCGGGCTGACCCGCGACCGGCGCGACGATGCCGATGGCCAGGCCGGGCATGTTCGACTCCGGGTGCTCGCCGAGCCACCGCTGCACGATCGGGTCGACGGTCGGGAGGAGCGCCTCGGCTGCAGGGCCGTCCGCCCGACAGGTCTTGGACGGGTCCGACGCGGCCGCCCCAGAGGGCGACGCTACGGCCAGGGTTGCGAAGACCAGGACGAGCGCACCGACGATCGGTCGGTCCCGGCGCTCCGCTCGCTCGGGCCGGGTGGTTGCGTTGCGCCGCATCCGTGAAGCTTCGCGCGTCAGCAGTAGGTAGCCGGCGGCGCCGGCCGTCGCCGACGCGATCTGCTGTTGGTGGAGCGTCAGCGACCGGGCAGGGCGAGGACGATTTGGTGGCGGTTGTCGGGGTTGCCGCGGACGCCGATGACCGAGCCCGGGATGATCGATCCCTCGGCGGCCGGCGGGATGACCTCGCGGACCATGGCCTCGTAGGGCGTGCGGCCCGGGAGGTTGACCGTGAGGTGCAGATCGACGGTGCGTCCGGCGGGGCTCCCGAAGCCGGTGTCGTCGGCTCGGTCGACCCGGGCCTGGCCCGGAAGCATCTGCTGGACCTGCTGCACCGGGTACGGGCTCATGGTGGCCATCGAGGTCATCATGGCGTTCGCGACCGCGCTGGCCTTGGCGATGGAGTCGATGGTCGCCGTCGGGCCCATCATCGGCACGTCGGGGATGAGGTCCTTCGAGAAGTGGGCCCAGGCGGCCAGCATGGCGCCGACACCGAAGCAAACGATGCCACCGAGGATGAAGCCCACCCTGACCAGGGGGATCACCACGCCGCCGATGATGAAGGCGATGCCCAGGCCGATGCAGCCGAGGGCTGCGATGAGGTTGTAGGTGCGCCAGAAGCTGCGGGATCCCATCGTCATCACACCGTGTGGATGCCGTACTGGGACGACAGCACGCCGTAGCGGGTCATCACGTCCATGTGGGCCCGCATGCGCTGCTGCCAACCCTCGTTGATCGCAGCCCAGGTACCGGGCGCCACCCCCTGCGAGGCGAGCCAGGTCTCCGCGGACTGCGGGTCGGGGAACTTCTGGCGCAGCGTCTCGACGTAGAGCCAGGTGTAGCGGTCGAGGTCCACGCCGTGGATCGCCAGCCACTGCGGCGCACTCGGGTCGATGGCCTGGCCCTGCATCATGGCGGTCATGTTCGCTTCGACGACGGGGGCGTTGGCGATGTTCTGGTTCATGGTGGCGAACGAGTTGCCGATGTCCTTGAGGAACCCCATGACGTGACCTCTCCCTGCGATCGGGCGGCGCGCCCATCGGCGCCGACGGCTCCAGCATCAGCGACGGCGCCCCGGCGGCCATGAGTAGCCCCTACTCAAAAACCCGGAGACGGACCGGGCGACCGAAACCACCTTCCCGGACCAGCCGGGGTGGGGGACGGGCCCGATGGCCGCCTACCATGGACCGAGGCTCCGACCCCGGAGTCGCCCCACCTGCGGGGTGCTGACTGGAGGATCTGCTGTGGACGTTCGCATCGGCGTGCTGCACACGATGAAGGAGATCGAGGTCGAGCTGCCCGCCGACGCCGATCGCGCCGAGATCAAGAGCCGGATCGACGAGGCCCTCGCCGACGACGACAAGGCGCTCTGGCTCACCGATCGCCACGGCAAGGACGTCGCCATCCCGTCCGCCCGCATCGCCTACATCGAGCTCGGTAGCTCCGACACCGAACGCCGCATCGGCTTCGGCGCCGCCTGACCGGCCAGCCGGGTTCCCTCCTGGCGCCGGCACCCTCCCCATGACCCTCACTCCCGCCGCCCCCGTCCGGGCGGAGCTGCTCGACCGCCGCCTGGTGTTCGTCACCGGCAAGGGCGGCGTGGGCAAGACGAGCATCGCCGCCGCGCTCGGCCTGCTCGCCGCGAACCAGGGCAAGCGGGTGCTCATGTGCGAGGTCGACGCCAAGGGAAACCTGGCCGACGTGTTCGAGAGCACCTCGATCGGCTTCCAGCCCCGCGAGGTGCAGCCGGGCCTGTGGGCGATGGCCATGAACACCGAGGAGTCGCTCAAGGAGTACCTGTCGCTCCAACTGAAGCTGCCGCTGATCGCCCGGGTCGGTCCGCTGGCCAAGTCGTTCGACTTCCTCGCCACCGCGGCGCCCGGCGTCAAGGAGATCCTCACCGTCGGCAAGCTCTGCTGGGAGGTGCGCGAGCGGCACTACGACATCGTCATCGTCGACGCTCCCGCCACCGGCCACGTGGTCGCCCAGCTCGCGGCGCCGCAGGCCATCAACGAGCTGGTCAAGGTCGGGCTCGTCCGTGAGCAGACGGCGTGGATGGTGGACCTGCTTTCGGACCCAGCCGTCACGGGCGCGGTCATCGTCGCGGCACCCGAGGAGATGCCGGTCAGCGAGACCATCGAGCTCGCCGCGCGCATCCGCGCCGAGACCACCGTCGATCTCGCCGGCGTCATCGTCAACAAGGTCCTCCCCGAGCTGTTCGGCCGGGGCGAGGAGGAGATCTTCACCTCCCTACGCGATGGCGACGCGCTCGACCAGTTGACCGCGGCGGCCGGTGGCCCCGTCGACCACGTGCTCGAAGCGGCCCAGCTCGCGGTGACGCTCCGCCGCACCCGCACCGAGCATCTCTCCCGGTTGCGGGCCGAGCTGCCCGCGGACCTCTCGCTGCTCTACGTCCCGTACCTGTTCACGCGCACCTACGGGCTGCGCGCCACCACGACGGTCGCCGAGGCCCTCGGCGCGGAGCTGGGGTACTGATGGCCCGGTCGCGCAAGCGGGCCGGCGATGCCGAGGTTCCGGCGCGCTCGCTCGAGCAGCTGCTGGCGGCCAAGGAGATCGTGATCTTCTGCGGCTCCGGGGGTGTCGGCAAGACCACGACCGCGGCCGCCGCCGGCGCCATGGCGGCCATCCACCTCGGGGGCAAGGTGCTGGTGCTCACCGTCGACCCCGCCCGTCGGCTCGCCAACGCGCTCGGCCTCGAGCAGTTCGGCAACGTCGAGACCCGCGTCCCCCACGAGCTGTTCACCGCCGCCGGCGCCGAGCCGCGCGGTGAGCTCTGGGCGGCGATGCTCGACACCAAGGAGTCGTGGGACGCGCTGGTCCGCACCCATGCGCCCGACGCCGCCACCCGAGAAGCGATCCTGGCCAACCCGCTCTACCAGAACATCGCCGGGAAGTTCGTCCAGAGCCACGACTACATCGCCATGGAACGGCTCTACGAGATCCACTCCTCGGGCCGCTACGACCTCATCATCGTCGACACGCCACCCACGCGGAACGCCATCGACTTCCTCGAAGCGCCGGAGCGGATGGCCGACTTCTTCTCCAGCCGACTGCTCCGCTGGCTGATCCTGCCGTACAAGTCCCGGCTGATCAACGTCGCGTCACGGCCCTTCTACTCCATCGCCGATCGCATCCTCGGGTCGCAGTTCCTGCAGGACATCGCCGAGTTCTTCATCCTGTTCCAGTCGATGTACGACGGTTTCGTCGAGCGGGCCCGCGCCGTCACCCGCACCCTCGAGGACCACCGCACGACCTTCGTCGTGGTCTCCACGCTCGAGACCGCACCTGTCCGCGAGGCCGACTTCTTCATCGACGCCCTGGACGACAAGGGCTTCCACCTGGGCGCCGTCGTGTTGAACAAGGTGTTGCCGGGCTACTTCCTCGACCCGGTCTCGACCGCGTCCGCCCAGCGTCTCGACACCGATTCGGTCGCCATCGCCGAGGCCCTCCCGCCCGAGCTCGGCGCGACCAAGCAGGTCGCCCGGGTGCTGCACGAGGTCGGCGCGAGCTTCCTCAACTACCGCGTCGTGGCGACGCGCGAAGCCGAGCAGCAACAAGAGCTGGGCCACGTGCCCGACATCGTCGCCACGGTCCCGTTCTTCGAGACCGACATCTACGACCTCGCCGGTCTCCTGATGCTCGGCGAGAGGTTCTGGCGCTGACGACCCGGTCTGCCCGGCACGTTCCCGGTTGGAGGTCGTCGCAGTCGCTCGGTCCCCACTGCCGATCCCGGGCGCGGTGGAGCGGGATGCCCGTTGCGGGACCCTGCGCTGCCAGACTGTCCGGTCTATGGCGACAACGGCCGAGCTGGCCCGCTACTACACGACGCTCGATGCGGCGAGCGTCGACCACCTGCAGCGCCTGGTCGCCTCCTGGGGGCTGCTCGCCGACCTCTGCTTCGCCGACCTGCTGCTCTTCGCCCGGGTGGATCCCGCCCGCGACGTGCCCGGGGTGGCCGAGGAGGCCGAAGGGGCGGCCGAGCGGCTGGTCGTGCTCGGCCAGGTGCGCCCGCTCACCAGCCAGACCCTGTTCCGGAGCGACTGGATGGGCGATGTCATCTCCGTCGACGAGCGGCCGATGGTGGTGCGGGCCCTGCGCATCGGGGAGCTGATCGAGGGCGAGATCACCCACCCGTCGATGCGCGAGCAGGTCCGGGTGCAGTGCATCCCGGTTCGTCTCGGCGGCCGGACGGTCGCGGTCATGACCCGCGAGTCGACCCCGACGGTCGGGCGGCACCAGGGGGAGCTCGAACGCGCGTACATCGAGGTCTTCAACCGCTTCATCCGCATGATCGCGTCGGGCCAGTTCCCGTTCGCGGGCGAGGAGGGTTGGGGTGAGGAGGCGCCGCGGGTCGGCGACGGCGCCATCATCCTCGACGAGTCCGCGCGCGTCTCCTACGCCAGCCCGAACGCCATCTCGGCCCTGCACCGCATCGGCGTGCACCTCAACGCCGAGGGCATGCGCCTCTCCGAGCTGGGGTTGCACGAGAACGTGGTGCGCACGGCCTTCGCCAAGGGCAAGCCCGCCACCGAGGAGATCGAGCGGGGCCCCGAGGTCACCATCCTGGTCCGGTGCCTTCCGCTGCTCGACCACGATGCCGTCACCGGTGCGGTCGTGCTCCTCCGGGACATCTCCGAGCTGCGCCGCCGTGACCGTCTCCTGCTGTCGAAGGACGCCACGATCCGCGAGATCCACCACCGGGTGAAGAACAACCTGCAGACGATCTCGTCGCTGCTGCGCCTGCAGGCTCGCCGGCTCGCCTCGGTCGAGGCCAAGGCGGCGCTCGAGGAGAGCGTGCGGCGCATCCGGTCCATCGCGCTCGTGCACGAGACGCTGTCCCGCGAGGCCGGTGATGACGTCCCCTTCATCGAGATCGTCCGCCCGCTGGTGCGCATGGTCGAGGAAGGGCTGATCTCGCCGGACCACCCGGTGCGCTTCCACGTCTCGGGTGATGCCGGCGCGTTGCCGGGAACGGTCGCCACGTCGTTGGCGGTGATGCTCACCGAGCTGCTCCAGAACGTCGTTGACCACGGGTTCCCCCCGGGGATCGAACCGCCCGGCGGCGACGTCCGGGTCGAGCTCGGCAACGACGGGCGCGAGCTGCGCATCGATGTGATCGACGACGGCGCGGGCCTTCCCGAGGGGTTCTCCGTCGAGGCCACGACCGGTCTCGGTCTCTCCATCGTCCGCACCCTGATCACCACCGAGCTCTCGGGTTCGATCGAGATGCGCAACGGGGATGGCGACGGGGTGCGCCCCGGCACCCGGGTGACCCTGCGGGTGCCGCTGGCCGCGGAGCGGGTCACCGATCCCGATGACGCGGGCAACCTCGTGCGGGGCTCGGTTCCCGGTCTGGACCGCACCCGCCACGGCTCGGGCGGCTTGGGTTGAGGA
>Ga0105044_10006326_pt1 | contig 16277 bp, 14 predicted proteins | sample MAT01_FD_78092 | JGI IMG/M metagenome (GOLD analysis project Ga0105044, IMG submission 78092) | Freshwater microbial communities from Lake Fryxell liftoff mats and glacier meltwater in Antarctica - MAT-01 | ecosystem: Environmental > Aquatic > Freshwater > Ice > Liftoff microbial mat | place... | reverse complement strand
GAGGCCCGACTTTCGCTAGGGTGGCGGGTACCCTCCTTCGCACTTCGGCGGGTACCTCCTTCGCGTGGCGGGTACCCTCCTTCGCGCTTCGGCGGGTACCTCCTTCGCGTGGCGGGTACCCTCCTTCGCACTTCGGCGGGTACCTCCTTCGCGCTACGCGCTACGGCGGAACCCTCCTACGCGCTACGGCGGGTAAAAAAAACATGGGCGAAGGTATTTCAAGAAAAAACACCTTCGCCCATCAATAGATTTTCTGTCCAAAAACTTCGATGAACGATTGGTGGACATTGGAAATTGAAAATTGGACATTGGAAATTAAACATTACCCTTCTTCGTCCTCTTTCTTGGTGTTACGTCGCTTGCGCCGGGTTTTAAACAGCTCCACGACCTCTTTTTCGGTCAGGAAGTTAAAGTCCACAAACTGGGTGGAGACAAAACGCTTCACGTCTTGGTAATCCTTCGCACGTTTATCCGTGAACACTTTGAGCAGTTTGTCTATGTAGGTAAGCGAGAGTTTTTCTACGTCCTGATTGAATTGTTGGTCGCCAAAAATTTTCATGTACAGGCCAAAAATCTTGGTCAACTCAAAATAGTCCATGTACTCGCGCTCCGAAAGCCCCTTCACAAGACGTTTGAAATAGTTTATCACCAATTGCCGCAAACACTCCGTCTCCACGGCAAGTCCTTCGTGCCCATTGTAAAAATCCTGCACCGCTTCAATCGAATCCGGGTGTACATAGCCCAGGCTGTGGATTTTGTCGGCAATTCGGTAATAGTCGGATATTCTATCCTTATACATTTTATCCAATGCTTGGCCCATCCGTTCATCGTTCGTAGCGTCAATGCCCGGCGATTTGTAGAGCGACACGAGGAAGCGCAAATATCGGAGGTCAAATTCTTTAAACGAACGCCGCTCCCGCTCGAAATGCGTTGCAAAGGACTTCCGCTCCGCTGGGTCGAGGTCTACAAAATTGCCACAAATGGCGAGCATTTCTAGAAACTCCTCTGTGCCTTGGAATTCTTTGTTGTCCAAAAAACCTATAATTTGATCCTTCAGGCTATCGTTGCCAGCACCCGTTTCGAAACGTTTGAGCAGGAATTGGCGCAGTGCTGAAAAGTTTGGTTTCATTTCGCCCAAAGTCTTGGGGAAATCTGCTGAGTGGTACTGCTCGTTGCGGAACTGGTTGGAATAGCGACGATAAATATCCTCGCGGTCTTTCAGGTCGCGAAAGCGATCTTGTTTCAGTTGCTGAAGGAAATAACGGATGCGCTTGTTTTCCACGAGGCTCATCAGGTTGGTAATCCAGATGTCGCTGCTCAGCGCGAAGCCCACGGTGATGCTCTGCCCGATGCGTTTTTTGAGTTGTTCAAAATGCACACTTTTGCAAATCGCGATCAGGATTTCTTTAAAGTGGTCGTTGGGACGAACGTATTTGTATTGGTCCGTGATTTCGCCGCGCAGCACCGAAAAGCCAAGGATACGGGGCAGGTAAAGTCCTTCAAAGGGCGGCTCCAAGAGGTATTTTTCAAAAGTCACCAATTGCAAAGGGGCTTCGGAAGCCACTTGGTGGTGCAGGGTGGAGAGCATCGGCTCGAATTCTGTGCGCAATTCATTGTAGAACTCGTCTTCCTCTTCTTCGAGGTATTGGGCGAGGTTTTCAGAATCCTGAATGGCCGCCGCGATCTCGTTCAAGCGGTCGTAGTATTGGTCGTCTAAAGCCTGCATATATGTAAGAGACGTGAAGCCCACCAATGCTCCCTCCCGCCGTGGTTTAGCGGGGTAAAAAGACTTGGCAAGTAAAAGTGAGAGATGTGAGAATGTATTTAGCCTTGGGAATTTTCAGTCAATTATCAAACCCTATTTTGAAAAAGACCCGATGAAGCCACCAGGGGCTTCATCAGGTCTCTTCGTCAAAACACGCTTCGAGGGCAAATGTAAACAGTCGCCTCGAAGTAGGCTTATTATTTTTCTGTTTTTTCTTCTGTTGTAGTTTCTTCTGTAGATGGAGCTTCCTCTTCAGCAGCAGCTTCAACTACTGGAGCAGTTTCAACCGCTACTTCTTCAGCAACAGCTTCCACTACTGGAGCAGCTTCAACCGCAACTTCTTCAGCAGCAGCTTCCACTACTGGAGCAGCTTCAACCGCTGCTTCTTCAGCGGCAGCTTCCACTACTGGAGCAGCTTCAACCGCTGCTTCTTCAGCGGCAGCTTCAACTACTGGAGCAGCTTCAACTACTGCTTCCACTTCAGCGGCAGCTTCAACTACTGGAGCAGCTTCCACTACTGCTTCCACTTCAGCGGCAGCTTCCTCAACAACGGGTGCTTCTTCCACTACGGGCACTGGCTTAACCTTCACTTTGGCAATGCCGTCCACTTTAGCGACGAATTTTTTCTTAGCGTCTTTGGTGTCCTCGCGTTGTTTTTCGATGCGATTTTCCTTTTCATCAATCCATTTTGCCAACATCTCATCGGCTTTATCTTGGTCAAATGCGCCTTTCGCTACGCCCTTTTGAAGGTGTTTAGCGTACAAAACGCCTTTGAAACGAAGAATAGCATTAACGGTGTCGGTAGGTTGAGCACCCACGCTAATCCAGTGGGAGGCCCGTTCGCGGTTCAGTTCGATGGCTGCAGGAACCGTTAGGGGATTGTAAGTGCCGATCTTTTCGATGAACTTACCGTCGCGGGGCGAACGGCTGTCGGCGACTACGATGTGGTAAAAAGGGGCGGCTTTGCGGCCTCTGCGTTGCAGGCGAAGTTTGACTGCCATGTTGTGAAATTGAAAATTTAAATGAGAAATTCTCGCCCGGCTACTTATGTGAAATAGCACCGGGCTTTTCGAGGGGCGCAAAGGTAGAAAAACAAGTGCGAAAAAACCAAGCAGGTTGTAAAAAATAGGGCGAAATGAATTTAGCCCTACCGCCAGGCACTCAAAATTCCACCCATGACGGACAATGTTACCATCCAGTAGCCAAGGTTGGAAAACACCCAGCCCCAGCCGCGTTTTTCAAAAATAGACAGGGTGCCTAGAACCGGCAACAGCACCGTGATTGAAATCATAATGCCATGCACGACCCCATGCCCGAAAGTAGCATAACTCTGGCCTTCTGGCCCCACATCTTGGCCAGGACCTGTTACATTGATGCACATGAAAAATGAAAGCAAGAAGGACAGCCCAAGGGCAACTACATACAAAATGGGGTTTGGCCCTTTGCCAATGCTCTCCAAGGTGAAGCCATTAGCCCGCATCCAGGGACCGCCGAGCACAGCAGGGTGGTAGTACACTAAGCCGACGATCATCGGCACAAGCGCTGTCACTGCGACAGCAAGAAAGTTGGGTTCCATAAGTTGTAATAAGTTTTGTTTTGAAAAGATAAGCAAAAGTAAAAACAGGGTTTTGAATTCGCAAATTTTAAAACAAAATATTTTACATAAAATTGTTTATGCACATAAAAGCCCCTTTTCGAGCCAAATCCTGAACTGATGTAGGTTTGATGGAACATGGATGACACGGATTTATGGTCCATCATGAATAAAATCCGTGCCTCAATCCGCGTCATCCGTGTTCTCCACAACTATCTTCTCACCACCAATTTCTCCACCAAAATCTCCCCTCCCCCAAAAAAACGAACGAGATATACCCCACTCGGAATATCCGAAATATTGAACGAATGCGAGCCCGCACTCAGCCGAGCCGTTTGCATCAATTTCCCGTTGAAGTCCACAATTTCCAGACGGCCTTCTGTAGGTAAATCGCTAACAAACACCATATCCCGAGCGGGATTCGGCGCGATGTTCAAATGCCTGACATTGGCAGGATTGGAGGCCCCCACCGTTCCAATTTGCTGATAACCAAGGAAAAAGATCAGGGTGCTTGTCATGGCTGGCACATAACATTCGCCGTGGTCTGCTGTGGGCATTACGTCGTTGATGTCAAAATTGGTAACGCCAGCAACCTGAAATGAATCTCTCGCAAGCAGGCTATTCCGATAAGGCACCTGATCGTCTTCCATACAATAGAAAAGCCGGAAAGGGGCGATGGGCAACCAATTCCCGTCGTAGGTGTCGTTGGCATTTAAAGCGACATTGATGGGGTGGTCTGGATTCGTTTGGACGGCTTGAACAAGGCTCTCTTGCATCATTCTGAATGGACGGGAAGAGCCTTCGTTGTCAACCAAGGCTATAATCAACTGGCTGTTCAAACTGGACAATGTGATTTGTCCGTCATAAAACTGCTGAATCAATGCAGCATAGGGAGGCTTGAATACTTCAGAGAGGTTATTGAACAGATTTCCGTACACCGTTTGATACGACAGGGCCGTGTTTGGGATATAGGCCGGGTAAAAATACACCCCATCAGTCAGGATTAAATCCCGCATCACCCCGGAAATGCTGTACGGCCCTGACATGGGCGCTGCAGCGGTCACCCTAAACTCTTCTGTGGGGTCTTGCTCAATGGCCCGGTGCAACGCCATGGCGCCGTGCCCCCCCTGTGAGTAGCCCGTGATGAACAACTGATCGTTCGTAATCACTTGATTTTGTTGCAAAAACTCCACGCCGGCGCGAAGCATATCCATGGCTGCCCAAGCCTCACTTTCTGCATGGACATAAGGGTGAAATCCTTTGGAGGTATTGCCCAAGCCGAGATAATCTGGCAAAAACGCCACATAGCCCAAGCCGGCAAACAGTTGTCCCACAATGCCCTCTCCGCCCGTCAAAACATTGATGGAAGGCACATCCTGCTTCGAGCCGGAGGTGCCATGCTGATACACCAGGCGCGGGTAAATGCGCGAAGGATTGTCGGGCACCGAAAGCAGACCCGACGCCGTATCCACCAAGCCTTGCACACTTTTGGTGGTATAAGTGATCTGGTAATATTTCGCCCCGTATTGGATGAAGGGCAGGTTGTCGAATTCGGCCAATAATTCGGCCTTGGTTTTTTGGCCGAGGAAGGTGGCGGAGACGAGGTTTTGGCTGAGGAGCGTGGCATTGAACGTTACAGCAAACAGCAAACTGAGGGCAATTTTTTGCATAAAACAGGATATTTAGCAGGTTGAAAATGCGGAAAAAGGGCTGCCTTGATATTCACGAATTTTGTTTCTCGCAGATTTTACACAGATTTCTCCTAACATCTGCGAGAAACAAAATTCGAGCATGCTCCTTAAAAGGCCAAAACTAAGACTTTTACAGAAGTGAGGTGACACCTCCTCGTGCCTCGGAGATGTCACCTCTTCGCTAAAATTTAATCTTTGGCCACCACCAATTTATGACACTCCACTTTGCCTCCTTTTTCAAGAAAAACAAAAAGGAAACCTGGCGAAAGGTTGCGAATTTGCGCTGTCTTTTGGTCAAAAGAAGATTGAAAACAGGTTTGTCCCAGCATGTCCATGATCTTGATCTGCCAGGTTTGTGCGGGGGTGCCATCGAGCCATTCCACCCAAAAATCGCCTGAATTAGGATTTGGATACATTTTCACTGCCTTTTCCAGTGGCTTAGCAGGTTCTTCTTTCTCTGGTTTTACGGTCAATGCGTTCCAGTCCGCCTTGTGTGGTTACCCAGACAAATTCATCGGTAGGCAAGATGTCGGATACAAAGCAGTCATTGGCATAATTTATCCACTTTGGAGATTGCGCGGCCAAAAATTGGCTCAAAAGGATAAACCCGAAGAGCAAGTAGTGCTTTTGCATTGTTTGAAATTTTGGTGAAAGTATTCACAAATGTAATTTATCTATTCGGTGAAAAATTGAGAATCAGCTGTTAGGAACGCAGCACACCTAAATTCGAGTGTTAATAATCAATGTTTTTGGCGAGGTGTGCCACACTTTAATGAACACTCCCATTTTGGCTATTCTGTACCTTTTTTACCTTCACCGCCGCAAATCACTTTTTCATGATAAAATTGACCCGGCTCGCCCTCTTGTCCGCCTTCTCGTTCATCGTTCAGCATGCATCGGTAACCGCCCAACAAACCTTCCCCACCCCTGCCCCTTCCGACGAACGCACCGGTCTCCACGCGTTCACCAACGCAACGATCTACATAGATTACAAAACCCGCCTTGAAGGTGCTACCCTACTCATTAATGACGGTACAATAGTGACTGCCGGCCTCAACGTGAGCATCCCAAAAGACGCGGTCACACACGATTGCTCAGGCAAAACCATCTATCCCTCGTTCATTGACTTGTACGCCACGGATTTTGGCCTCACTGTGACGCCTCGCGGCGAAGGCGGCGGCTTTGGCAGGCCGGCTCAACCACTTTCCAACAAAAAAGGCGCGTATAGCTGGAACCAGGCCCTGCGGCCGGAATACAATGCCGCAGCAGAGTTCAGCCTTGACCCCAAAGCCGCCGAAGAGTGGCGAAAACTGGGTTTTGGCGCCCTGCTCACCCACCGGGCCGATGGCATTTCCCGCGGCACCGGCGCCCTTGTAATGCCGGGCGACTTGCGCGAACACGAAATGATTTTGGCCGAAAAAGCCAGTCACCATTTGTCGTTTAACAAAGGCAACAGCACCCAGAATTATCCTTCCTCGCTCATGGGCATCATTGCGTTGCTGCGCCAAACTTATCTGGACGGACAGTGGTACAAAACGGAGGGTTACAAGGAAGAAGAAAATCTTTCCCTCGACGCCTGGAATGCAGTGCAGGGTTTGCCCCAAATCTTTGAGGCTGGCGACAAATTTGACATGCTTCGTCTGGCCCGCATCGGACAGGAATTCGGAGCCAATTACATTGTCAAATCCGCTGGAAATGACTACCAGCGCCTGAGTGAAATTGTGCTTACTGGCTACCCGCTCATCGTGCCGCTCAATTTCCCGGAAGGTTATGACGTGCGCGACCCCTATGACGCGCTCAACACCCCGCTCAAAGACCTCAAACACTGGGAACTTGCCCCGACCAACCCAGCCCGTTTACAATCAGCGGCTGTTCCTTTTTGTCTGACAACCAGCGGTTTAAAAGACAAATCCAAGTTCTGGGAAAACCTGCGCAAGGCCATCGAATACGGTTTGGATGAAGAAACAACATTGAAGGCTTTGACCTACAACCCTGCGAGTTTTGTGAATGCATACGCACAAATAGGAAGCCTTGAACCTGGCAAAATCGCCAATTTCATCCTCACGAACGGCAACATTTTCAAAGCCGAAACCAAGATTCAACAACACTGGGTAAAAGGCCGCGCATTTGACGTTTCGGTGGATAAATCGTTCCCGAAGAGCAGTATGGGGAATTACGATTTGAAGATTGGAAATGACGTTTACACATTGATTATCAAAGGAAAACCTGATTCGCCTGAGGCCCAAATCCTGAAGGCTGACAGTTCAAAAGTCAAAGCCAATTTTTCGTACAACCCCAGCGGTCTGGTGTCGCTTTCGTTTCAGCCAGACACCCTTAAAAAAGGATTCATCGGGCTTTCCGGCACGGTCGGCAATGATGGTTGGACCGGAAATGGCACGCTGCAGGACGGGTCATGGGTTGCCTGGTCGGCTACATTTAGCAAAACCGGCGAACCTGAAAAACCCAAAAAACAAGATCCGGTGCTTGTGCCACCCACCCTGGGCGACGTGACTTACCCATTCACTGCTTTTGGCTGGAAAGATAAACCGCGTGAACAAACCGTTTTGATCCAAAACACCACCGTGTGGACAGGTGAAAAAGAAAGCATCTTGACCAACACCGACGTGTTAATTTCCAAGGGTAAAATCCAGAAAATTGGCCGCAAACTCAATGTGCAAGACAACGCAATTGTAGTCAACGGTACGGGCAAACACCTCACGGCAGGCATCATTGACGAGCACTCGCATATTGCCGCAACCCGTAGTATAAACGAAGGTACTCAGGAGTCTTCCGCCGAGGTGCGCGTGGGCGATGTCATTGATTCTGAGGATATTGACATTTACCGTCAGTTGGCGGGCGGGGTAACTAGCAGCCACATTTTGCACGGTTCGGCCAATCCAATAGGTGGGCAAACGCAACTGCTCAAACTTCGCTGGGGTTTTACGCCAGAGGAAATGAAGTTTCAAAACTGGCCAGGCTTTATCAAGTTTGCCCTCGGCGAAAATGTGAAGCAAAGCAACTGGGGGCGTGAAGGCGGCAGCCGTTATCCTCAAAGTCGCATGGGCGTAGAGCAGGTGTACATGGATTATTTTGCCCGTGCACAGGAATATGCTCGCCTCAAAACTTCTGGCAAGCTCTTCCGCAAAGACCTGGAACTCGAAGCCTTGGCTGAGATCCTGGACTCCAAAAGATTCATCACTTGCCATTCTTATGTGCAATCTGAAATTACCATGCTGATGCGTGTGGCGGAACAATACAAATTCAAAGTCAACACCTTCACGCATATTTTGGAAGGCTATAAGGTGGCGGATAAAATGGCCAAACACGGTGCAGGCGCTTCCTCCTTTTCTGATTGGTGGGCTTACAAGTTCGAGGTGTACGACGCCATCCCATACAATCCAAAAATCATGACTGACCAGGGTATCATCGTCGCCATCAACTCCGACGATGCGGAAATGGCCCGCCGACTCAATCAGGAAGCCGCCAAATCCGTCATGTACGCCGGTATGAAAGAACACGATGCCTGGAAAATGGTGACCATCAATCCCGCCAAACTGCTTCATGTAGACGACCGCACAGGCAGTGTCAAAGCGGGCAAAGATGCAGATGTGGTACTTTGGAGCGACAACCCACTCTCTGTTTATGCAAAAGCCGAAAAAACCTGGGTGGACGGCATCCTTTTCTTTGATCGTGCGGAAGATATAAAACGACAAGAAGCAGTACAGCAAGAACGCGCCCGCCTCATCCAAAAGCTTCAGTCAGAGAAAAAAGGCGGCGAAGGCGGCGAAAAACCGAGCAGACCGAAGCAGCATTATCATTGTGATAGCGAGGAAGATGAAGGCTGAGGAGGATATACAATGTCCAATGTCCAATTTCCAATGTCCAATGTCCAAGTAGGCTCCGGGCCTTGTATCATCTGTAGTTCACAGCCATGAGGTCACTGTGAGCGATCAAGCGCAGTCAAAACTTGGACATTGGAAATTTCTTGTTGGACATTGGACATTTCTTGTCGGACATTGGACATTTAAATATTAAACCATGCACAACTTCTTCTCCTCCCGTCCCACCCGTCTCTGGACCATCATGGCGGGATTTTTTGTGGCCAATGCCTTGGTGGCCGAGTTCATGGGGGTCAAACTTTTTTCCTTGGAAAAAACGCTTGGTTATCAACCAGTTGACTGGTCGTTTATGGGCCAAAGCGGGCTTTCCTTCACCCTCACGGCAGGGGTGCTGCTTTGGCCCGTGGTGTTCGTGATGACCGATTTGATGAACGAATATTTTGGCCCGCGCGGGGTGCGACTGATTTCTTACCTGACCGCCGGGCTGATTGCCTATGGTTTTGTGATGCTGTATTTTGCCATGGGACTGGAGCCTGCAGAATTTTGGCGCACGGCGCACATCAAGCCCGGCCTTTCACCTGAAGCTGCCGATGCCTTGCGGGCACAGGTAGCCGATTACAACACGGCTTATTCGGTGGTTTTTGGGCAAAGTCTTTGGATTATTATCGGTTCGCTGTTCGCCTTTCTGGTCTCACAGGTGGTGGATGTGGCGATTTTTCACCGCATCAAAGCGCGGACGGGCGAGGGCAAACTTTGGTTGCGTGCTACCGGTAGTACCCTGGTGTCGCAATTTCTGGACAGTTTTGTGGTAGTGTTCATTGCGCTGTACATCGGGCAGCAGTTGCCCTTCGTGATGGTACTGGCCATTTCAATTATGAATTACCTGTACAAAGGTTTGGTGGCGCTGGTGATGACCCCGGTTATTTATTGGGTACATAACGGGATTGATCGGTATTTGGGGCCTGAATTGGCGGAAGAGATGAAGCGGGTGGCGCAGGGTAAGGGGGGTTAGTTTGGGTGTTCTCCTACTTTTACCAATACGCGCCTAAGATTTACAATGCTTTCTCTGTTGACCTTGATTTTATCAACGGTAGCACGTCCTATGGCGCTGATTCCGATGATATACGTAAATTCGGCATCCCACCGAAAATGTTCAGCCCAATCATCAGTTCGTGGATTATACAAGGGGGATAATTGACCTGTACCTGGGTCAATTGCAACAAAATAATCGGATTTATAGCCGTTACAGCCTGAACAAGCGAGGGAGAGGTTGTCAGGTTGAGAAGTCCCCCCTGCAGCAAGAGGGAAAATGTGATCTATCTCAAAAGGATCTGGACTGAAATATTCTGGGCAATGGCAATATTCACACAGATACCTTGCACGCAGTTTTACTTCTTGCCTCACAAATTTATTCACGATTGGCAACAAGTCCAAGTTGTTCCATCAGATATCTAATAGGAACATTTCTTATTAGAGCGAGTTCCGCCAAAACAGCAATTCGTTGTGCATTTGCAATTTCCACTTGTTCGGTAATGCTCTGTAATTCTGCCAAATCTCCCTCTGTTGCCGTCATTGATTGTCGACTAGCCTTAAGTTGGAGATAGCGATTCCAGATTTTATCTGTGATTTCAAGATTTACTTTATGCAAAAGCTCGGCCTCGCGTTTTGAGACTGTCAAAGGTTGGGATTTCTCATCTGGGAAATTTCGCTCCAAGAACTGCATTACAAACTGATCCACCCCTACACCCTTTTTTTGGGCGTTTTCACGCAGTCTGTGTTCAAGCGACGGGTTGAGTTGAATGGTTATGGACATTTTGCGTTGGCTAATTTTGAAGCAAATTTCAGCGATTTGCTTGACATTTTCAAATCCGCTGCAAAAGACCTCTGTCTGGAATGCAAAACCGACTAAACATCATTCCAAACCCGCCAATGTTTTCCAGCAAATTGCCCCGCTTCCTACCTTCGTCCCTCAATTTTTGCTGCTATGAAAACCTCCTTTATTGCGTGTCTGCTTCTGCTTGCAATCTATTCTTTATCCAGCCAAAACAACGCCGAGAACTATCAAATTCGAGTCAAAAAATCTGCCGTAGCCATCAAGCTCGACGGCGCACTCGACGAAGCGGCCTGGCAAACGGGACTGGAAAAAGCCGATCATTTCAAACTCAGCTTCCCAAACGATACCGCCTACAGCCCTTGGACTACCCAGGCGCGCATGACTTTCGACGACCGAAATTTGTACATCGGGATCGTGTGTCACCAGCGTCGAGCAGATTATACCGTGCAGAGCCTGCGCCGCGACTATGGCGGCGGCACCACCGATGCCGTCAACGTTATGTTTGACCCCAGTAAAGATGGCCTCAATGGATTTATTTTCAGTGTAAGTCCCCTCAATGTACAGCGTGAAGGACTTATTTCTGTTGGAGAAGTTATGTCTTTGGAATGGGACAACAAGTGGAATTCAGCAGTTCAAAACTTTGACGATTATTGGACGGTAGAAATAGCCATTCCCTTCAAAACACTGCGTTACAACGTGTCGGAAGGCGAAAACTCCTGGGGGTTGCAATTTATCCGCGCCAAAGTGAAAGACTTTGAAGCTAGTTCGTGGGCATCCGTTCCTTTTCAGTTCTCCAACACCAACCTTTCATTTGTCGGACGACTTCTCTGGGACACTCCCCCTCCCAAGCCTGGCGCAAACATCAGCCTGATCCCTTATGTCATTGGAGGTGCTTCCTTGAATTATTTGCGTGATGGCAATTCATTGGAAATCAGTGAGAAACAACAGGATTGGACGGGAGGTCTGGGCGGCGATGCCAAAATCGGGCTCACCCCCGGCTTAAATTTGGATCTGACGATCAATCCCGATTTCAGTCAGGTAGAAGTGGACCGCCAAGTGGCAAACCTGAGTCGTTTCGAGCTTTTTTTTCCTGAAACCCGTCAGTTTTTTCTCGAAAACCGCGACCTCTTTGCCATGTATGGCTTCCCGGACACACGGCCATTTTTCTCCCGTCGGATCGGATTGGCCTACAACCCTGTGGCGGGACGGAACGAAAAAGTCCCCATCGTGGCAGGGGCGCGACTGAGCGGCAAACTGACCGATGGCCTGCGCATTGGATTACTCAATATGCAGACCAAACGAAGAGATTGGGATTCAACTTCGGTGCTGCCAGCGGCCAATTTCAGCGTGGCTACCATGCAGCAAAAAGTGTTCAGCCGTAGCATTATTAGCGGCTTTCTGGTGAACAAACAGAATTTATTGGACGATCTGGAGGAGACGCAACGCGCAGGCTGGCAGCCTTGGAACCGCGTAGCTGGACTAGAATACAACCTTTATTCAAAAGACAATCGTTGGGAAGGAGAGGCCTATTACCACCGTTCGTTCTCCCCTGACAAAGCGCAGCGTGGCTCCACGGCGGCTTTTTTTCAAGGCTATCGCGACCGGTATTTCAATGCTAATCTTGGTTATATGCGCGTGGATTCAACCTATTCAGCGGACGCTGGTTTTGTGCCTAGAACGGGTGTACAATCGTTTTTTCCCGGAATCGGTTGGAGGATTTATCCAGAAAAAGGCTGGGCAGCCCGCCATATCACAAACTACAACATGGGCGCTGAAGGTTCCCTGACGTATGGCCTCAGCGGCAAAAATACCGACCGCGATGCGTCTATCTATGCCGGGGCAAACTTCAAAGACCAATCGTACTTAGGTGTCGCGGCGTTCAACACTTACATTTTTCTATTTAATCCTTTTGACCCCAGCAACACCGGGCAAGCAGAACTTCCTGTTGGCGGATACAACAACTATGGAGCACGATTAGAATATTTCACCGGCACCTCCACCAATTGGCAAGGGAGTGTAGAAGTAGTAAACGCTGGCTTTTTCAACGGACGAATTTTTAGCAGCGATGGACTTTTGGCTTATCGCTGGCAGCCTGTGGGGCGGTTTTCATTGCAGTATAGCTACAATAGAATCCGGCTCCCAGCGCCTTATGCTTCAGCAGATTTTTGGCTCGTAGGGCCCAGGGTAGAGTTGTCGTTCCGGCGAGATTTGTTCCTGAGCGCTTTCATGCAATACAATACGCAATACAACAACTTCAACTTGAATGCAAGGGTGCAATGGCGTTTTGCACCGGTTTCGGATGTATTTTTGGTATACACCGACAATTCCTACGCCGAGCAAATCCCCAATACGCCTATTCGACTTTTTGCTCCAAAAAACAGGGCGGTTGTGTTGAAAGTGGTTTATTGGTTGAATCTTTGACCCATGAATCAACGCATCGCCCACATCGCCCTGATCGTAAACGACTACGATGAAGCCATCGAATTTTACACCCAAAAGCTAGGCTTCAATTTGCTGGAAGACACACCCTTGAGCGAAACTAAACGCTGGGTTATGGTTGCGCCAAAAGGCTCCGGAGAGTGTTGCCTTTTACTCGCCAAAGCCGCCAACGACGAACAACGCAGCCGCGTGGGCAACCAAACCGGGGGCCGGGTTTTCCTTTTCTTGCACACGGATGATTTTTGGCGAGACTATCACAATTTGCTGAAAAACGAGATTGTAATTGTGCGCGAGCCTTCCGTGGAGGAATATGGCACCGTAACGGTTTTTCAAGATTTATACGGAAATTTGTGGGATTTGATTGGTTCAAAAAAATAACTTGACGGTGAAAACTTTTGATTCACACCACCGCCTAAATGCACTCAATTATGAAAAAACTGATCTTCCCACTCCTCCTAGTCTCGCTTTTATTCGCTTGTACTGGCGGGCAAAAAGCCCTGAAAGGCAATGATTGGATGTTCAAATCCATGGAGCGGCTGGATGAATACAACCCCTTGATGGAACCCGATTCCAAGCCCGAATTCTACTGTCCGATTAGAAAAAAGCGGGTAGAATGGGAAGAGAAATCTGTTTTCAACCCCACCGCCGTGATCAAAGACAATCGGGTATGGTTGCTTTATCGAGCGCAAGACCGTTTCGGCACTTCACGCATCGGGATTGCCAACAGCCGCAATGGCACCGAGTTTCGTAAAAATCCACTACCCGTGCTCTTTCCTGATAAAGATCCTATGCAAGACCTAGAATGGGAAGGTGGCTGCGAAGACCCCCGCATTGTGCAACGAGAGGACGGGCTTTATGTGATGACCTACACGGCCTACGATGGCGAGACCGCTCGACTTTGTCTTGCCAGTTCGCGCAATTTGATCAATTGGGAAAAACACGGACTGGTACTCAGCGACCGCAAATACCGCAAACTTTGGTCAAAATCCGGGGCCATCGTTTGCGAGAGAGACGGCAATCAAATCATCGCCAAAAAAGTAAAAGGCAAATACTGGATGTACTGGGGCGACACGGATCTGTTCATGGCCTCTTCTGACGATCTGATTTCCTGGCGCCCCCTGGAAGACAAAAAGGACAAGCTATCTCGTGTGATGATGCCCCGCCCTGGGCTGTTCGACAGCCGTTTGGTAGAACCCGGGCCTTTTGCCCTCTTACAAAAAGATGGAATTTTGCTGCTTTACAATAGCGCCAATAGTGCCAGCAGCGGCGACAAATCTATTGGAGCGGATGTGTATTCTGTGGGCCAGGCCCTGTTTTCTGCTCAAAAGCCCTGGGAACTCCGTGCCCGTTCAGACAAATACCTGCTGACCGCTGAGCGCGATTTTGAAAAAGTGGGGGAAGTGGCGAATGTCTGCTTTCTGGAAGGTATGGTTTGGATCAATGGGAGGTGGTTGCTGTATTATGGGGCGGGGGATTCTAAGATTGGGGTGGCAGAATGTAAAGAATAATCATGCCCCAAAAACCAAGCCCACTTCCAACTCCAGCCCTTCCAGCACCGAAGACTTCACAACCCCTTCTTCCTCAGCAAACGAATACAATCGGTAACGATTATTCTCTATCCGATATACTTCGATACTTCGGTTTTGCGGGTCCACGATCCAGTATTCGCGAACGGCAAACTGTTCGTAGATGTCTTTTTTGTCGCCCCGATCTTTGTTGGTCGTGCCTTTAGAGAGAATTTCAACCACTAAATCGGGGGCGCCTACCACGCCGTTGTTCTCGCGAATGACAAAGTTGCGCTCGTGGCTCACAAACAATAGATCCGGCTGAATACCTGCGTTATATTCATCTAAATAGACATCGTAGGGAGCATGAAAAAGTTCGCCCAAGTCTTTTCCCTCAATAAATTTGACAAGTTGAACCAACAGTTTCAATGATGCCCGCTGATGTGGTGTATTTGGAGAAGATCGTTTCACAATTTCGCCTTTTATGAGTTCATAAATACCCGTGTCGCCTTCTGGAATTTCAAGATTCTGAAGGTCGGTATAGGTCATTGTTTTTTCTAAAACTTCCATAATAAGGATGATTTTAGTTTTTTGAGGAAACTTGGTTGCAAAAATAACAAAATTTGGTCGCAATTCCTATCCACGCAACAACGGATCTGAAAAAAGATTTAGCAGCCATTCCTTAAAACCCCTCCGATGTCTGGCTTTGCAGCTACAAGTCCCCCCATTTTGTCGAAAAACCCTTTCCCCACCGCAACCTTCCCCTCACTTTGCTGTCCGCTTCGGGCGTACTCGCAAGCACAAAATTTTAAGCAATGAAAATATTAACCACCCTCCTGTGGCTCTGCGCCGCCCTTTCCCTGTCGGCACAGACGGCCAGTATTCGCGGACAATTACAAAGCAAAACGGGAGAAGCCGTTGCCTTTGCCAATCTGGGGCTATACACCGCTGCGGATAGCAGTCTTTTTAAAGCAGGTGCCAGCGATGAATCTGGCATTTTCGATCTTAAAAGCCTGAGTGCCGGAACCTATTATCTTAAGGCGAGCGCCTTGGGCTTTGGCAATATTGAAAAACCCGACATTCAATTGAAAGAAAATCAACGCCTGGACTTGGGCGTTCTGGCCTTAACGGCTTCTAACCTTAATCTTGAAGAAGTCACCGTCAGCGCTTCGCGGGTCATGGTGGAAATCAAGCCCGACCGCACCATTTTCAACGTGGACGGCACGATCAACAGCGCTGGCTCCGACGCCATTACACTGTTGCGAAAAGCGCCCAGCGTAACCGTAGATAACAACGACAATATCAGCGTGTTAGGCCGCTCCGGAGTACTCCTGTATGTGGATGGTAAACGCCTTCCATTGACGGGCGAAGACCTTACCAATTACCTCCAAAGCCTGCCTGCCGAGCAAATTGACCGCATCGAAATCATCACCAACCCCGGTGCGAAATACGAAGCGGAAGGCAATGCGGGCATTATTGACATCCGACTGAAAAGGGACAAAAACATCGGCGCCAACGGTTCGGTGAATGCGACTTACAGCCAGGGGGTTTATCACCGCGCCAACCTCAGCGGCAGCGGCAATTATCGCAACAAACGTTTCAACACCTTT
>Ga0105044_10006324_pt1 | contig 16277 bp, 12 predicted proteins | sample MAT01_FD_78092 | JGI IMG/M metagenome (GOLD analysis project Ga0105044, IMG submission 78092) | Freshwater microbial communities from Lake Fryxell liftoff mats and glacier meltwater in Antarctica - MAT-01 | ecosystem: Environmental > Aquatic > Freshwater > Ice > Liftoff microbial mat | place... | reverse complement strand
TGCGACTCCTTCGGCCAAGTAAGCGACGGAAAATTCCGCCGACGTCATGCTCGGCTACACGCCGACCTACCTGACGCTCAGCGGGGCGACGCCGACGCTGACCAAGCTGATCGCTGATGGCAAGGCGCGCGATGCGGCGCGGACGGCGGAACGTAATCGTTTGGACAAGGTGGTGACGCGGGCCTTCGACTTCGGCACCACCGAACACGTTGGTGTGCTCAAGGGCCTTGGCCTGCCACGCCGCTTCACCGCCATCGGCAAAGATACGCTGTGGAGCAACAGCGCTGGTTTCGGTTTCCTGCAACCGGCGGCGCAGCTTGAGGATGCCCACTGGATCGGCAGCGCGCTTGAACGCGACGGTGTCAAAGTAGCAAAAGATGCGGTGTTTCGCCTGCGCGTTCCGGCTGGTCGTCAGCGCGTGACGCTGTCGGCGACGCCGATGAGCGGTGACAGCGTGACCGCCACCATCGCCGACCAGAAGCTGATCATCACCAAGCAGCAGTCGACGGCCGAAGTGGTGATCGATGGCGGCAAGGACCTCGACCTGACGCTCGGCGACTGGGCGATCCTGCGCTGGATGACGGTGGTGCCGGAGAAACCTTAAATGCCAATCGTACGATCCTTGGAATCAATGCTTGGGTTTCAGGGGATTGCCGTGCGGACGGCGACGTAACGATCCCCGCCCATGTCCACGCGTGGTCCGTACAACGCCAAGGCTGTCCGCTTGGCGGAGCAGTTGGCTGGCGAGATCCGTCGTGGGCGGTACCCGTCTGGCAGCCATTTGCCCGCCGAACGTGTGCTGGCGAGTGACTACGGCGCTGCGCGCGAAACCATCCGCCGGGCGGTGATGCTGCTGGAACAGCGACGCGTCCTGCGCCGGGTGCCGCATCGTGGCGTGATGGTGCTGGGCGCGGATGGACCGGCGATCTCGGTCGCACCACGAGGGCTGCGCACTATCGCCGTGGTACTGGCGAGCGAACCCGACGGCGGCATGGGACTCATCCAAGCTGGTGTGCGCGATTACGCCCGTGAGCGCGGCTACACGCTGAAATCCATCATCTCATCTGATGATCCCGAGCGTCCGTTCCAGGTGCTTGATCGCTTTGATGCCGCCGGCATCGATGGCGCGATCGTGCTGCCCTACCCCGGCCGCGAACACCGCGAAGTGCTGGAACGTCTGTGGCCGCGCGGCCTGCCGGTGGTGTGTGTCGAGCGCCGCAGCGCTGCGCTCACGGTGCCGTCGGTCGAGATCGACAACGCCGCGGGCATGTACCGCGCCGTGCGCCACCTGCTGGTCAACCACCGCCGACCGGTGTGGTACCTGAGCCTGCGTCCTGGGCACCACACCGATCGCACGCGTTATGATGGATATAGCCGGGCGATGACGGACGCCGGGTATGGCGACCTGATCACCTCGCACACCGTCTGGCATCCGTGGTCCACTGATGATCCGCGTTACTGGCACGCGCAGAATCCATGGCAGCAGGGTTACGAGGTCGCGCAGCAGCTCTTCGCCAACAACGAACGATTCTGGTCGGTGGCTTGCCTGAAGGACGACATCGCCTGGGGGCTCTACCGTGCCGCCAAGGAACGCGGCCTGACCATCGGCCGCGAAGTGATGGTCACCGGCTTCGACGATCACCCGTATGCCGCCGAACTAGATCCGCCGCTGACCACCGTGCGCCAGCCGTTCCGCGACAAGGGCTATCAAGCGGCGCGGCTGCTCGACCGCGCGATGGTCGATGGCTTCCATGCGCCGGTGCAGGTGACTTTAGGAGTCGAATTGGTGGTGCGGAAGTCGGGCTGAGTCACTTCACCGGCGTCAACAATACCTGCCGCAGGTCCATCACCGCCACGCCGGGTTTGCTCTTGGGCTTCACGCTCAGGGTGATCAGGCCGGCCTCGCCGATGGTGATCTGGCCGATGCTGCGCTTCACGAAGTTCTGGAAGTGGCCGGTGTCTTCGACGGTGAAGGTCACCGCCTGCTCGCCGATGGTCACCGTAACCTCGGCGCCGCCGCTGTCCTTGCCGCAGCCTTGCAGAATCTCGACGGTGAAGGTGCCGGGTTTGGCGACCGCGAAGGTCCAGCTGACCCAGTCGTCCTGGTTGGTCCAGAAGCCGATGGTGTTCTTGTGCTGCTGCGGTTCGTAGCGCACGGTCGTGCCGTGGATGGTGACATCGCGCGCGTGCAGCAGGATGGTGCCGTCCTCCGCCTGGGTGATGCTCGCCGGTGAGGGCATCGGTGGCGTCTGGGTGCTGGGCTGAACAGCCGGTTCAACAGCAACCAGGACGGAACAGAAACCCAGGGTCAGCAGCAGACGGGCGGTGAACTTCATTGGACGGTGAAAATCTCCCCGAAGAAACGCTCCATCGCAGCGATGCTGAGCTTCTCCGCAGTAACGTTATAAGCCGAACCGCTCGCGACGTTGTCGCCGGCTGTCGGGTTGCTGAAGCTGTGGACCGCGCCGCCGTAGGTCTCCATGCGCCAGACGGCTTTGGCCTTGGTCATCTCGTCCATGAACCCCGCCACGTCGGCGGGTGGGACAAAGGGGTCTGCTCCACCGTGCAGCACCAGGACCTTGGCTGTGATGCCCCCCTCGCTCGCCGGGACGGCGGTGGCGGCTTTCAGGCCACCGTGGAAGGACACCACTCCCGCCAACGAATCGCCGGAGCGGGCGAGGTTGAGCGACACCGTGCCGCCGAAGCAGAAGCCGATGGCGGCGAGACGCGTCTTGTCGACGGTCGATTGGCGGGTGAGCACCGCCAAGCCAGCGCGCGAACGGCGCACCATCAGCGGCAGGTCCTGGTAGAAACCCCCCGCCAAGGCCGAGGCGTCCTCACGTTTGCTGACCACCTGACCATCGCCGTACATGTCGAGGGCGAAGGCGACGTAGCCACGCTGCGCCAGTTCCTTGGCGCGCTGCTGAGCGTAGGGACCACAGCCGTACCAGTCGTGCACCACCAACACGCCAGGGGCGATACCGACGAGGCCGGCTGGTGAGGCGAGGAAGCCTTTGCAGGTCACGTCACCGTCTTTGTAGGTGATGGTCTCGGTCTTCACCTCATGGGCGGCATGCAGGGTGAGGGTCATAGCGATGAGGCAAAGCAGTGTGCGGATCATGGGGACTCCTGGGAGAAATGATGAATGATGAATGATCAGGCGACCACCGGACGATCAGCGCCGCTGGTGAGCTCCGCCTGATGGCGTTCGGTCCAGGTCTCAATCGCTTCGACGATCGGCAGCAACGTGCGTCCGAGCGGAGTGAGGGCGTACTCGACGCGTGGGGGCACCTCGGCAAACACCGTGCGGGTGATGAGGCCAGCGCCTTCGAGATGTTTTAGCGCGTCGGTGAGGGCCTTCTGTGAGATGTCGCCGATGGCGCGTTCGATCTCGCCAAAGCGCAGGCGACCACTGCGCAAATGCCAGACCACGATCAGCGTCCATTTGCCGCCGATGAGTTGCTGCGCGGTGTGGATGGCGCAAAACGGATGCGTCGCCTGACGCGGCGTCTTCCCGGTTTTCTGCGTCATCGGCACCTCACTTACCGCGCGGTTAGTGACCGAACGGCAGGTGCGTACTTGCCAGGATGGGGCCCGATCGCAATACAATACAGCTGTACGATCCGCTGATCCGCCGGCCACAAGGGCCTGCCGATTCACGTGGTCGACACTACGTGCCCCGCGCCCAGGAGGTTTCCCATGATCACCGTCCGCAAAGCCCACGACCGCGGCCATTCCGCCATCGGCTGGCTCGACTCGTGGCACACGTTTTCTTTCAGCGACTACTACGATTCCGACCACATGGGCTTCCGCGCGCTACGCGTCATCAATGATGACCGCGTCGCAGGCAGCATGGGCTTCGGCACCCATCCGCACCGCGACATGGAGATCGTCACCTACGTGCTCGATGGCGCGCTGGAGCACAAGGACTCACTCGGCAACGGCGACGTCATGCGTCCAGGCGATGTGCAGTACATGTCCGCCGGTACCGGCATCTTCCACAGCGAGTTCAACCCGGATGCGGCCAGGCCCGTCCACCTGCTGCAGATCTGGATCCAGCCGGACAAGCTCGGCGGCAAGCCGACCTATGGGCAGAAGCACTTTCCGCTGGCCGAGCGGAAGGACCGGCTGACCAAGGTGGTCGACAACGTCGGCGCCGACGGCGCGCTCAAGATCGGCGCCGACGCGGCGGTCTACGCCAGCGTGCTGTCGGCCGGCAAGCAGGTCGAACATGCCCTGGCGCCTGGACGGCATGCTTGGCTGCACGTGGCCAAGGGGTCGGTCACCGCGAACGGCCAGAAACTGTCCGATGGCGATGCCATCGCTGTGAGCGACGAAGCACGGGTCTCCGTGACCGCCGACCAGGAAAGCGAACTACTGCTGTTCGACCTCAAGTAAGCATCGACCGAGCTGATTCAAACGATGCGGAACCTGCGCGGTTCCAGCAAATCGTCCGACCCGGCGCGACGCACCGGCGGCTGATGGCCGCCGGTGCGTCGTTTTCGTGGGATCGCGACCAACCGTGACGTCAGGAATCACGCTCCTGGGGCAAAGTGAGGATCGACCTAGGATCCCGTTCGTTGGTTTCTCGTGTGTCGGTCTACCTCCGCCGGGCGGCGAACCCGCACATGTTTGACACAGGTTGTGCAAGTTGCTGTCAGCACGGCAACAGGAACGAGGTACAATCGTCACTTACTACGGGCGAAGGCCCTTGAGGAGGCACGTGCGACGACTCGGAACTTGGCTGATCGGCGGGCTGCTGCCATTGACGTTGTCGACGTTGTCGACGTTGTCGACGTTCGCGACCGCCGTGGAGGCCTCGTTCACCAAGGACGTCAGGCCGCTGCTCGAAACCTACTGCTTCACCTGCCACAATTCGGAAAAGAAGAAGGCCGATCTCGACCTGACGATCTACAAAGACGACGCTGCGGCGAGTCGCGCGACCAAGCTCTGGCGCGGCGTCATCGAGCAGGTGGGCGACCACCTGATGCCGCCAGACACCGCCAAGAAGCACCCGTCGATGGAAGAGCGCGAAGCACTCGTCAAGGCGCTGAAGAATCTCAAAAAATATGACGGCCCGGCAGATCCCGGTCGCGTCACCATTCGCCGCCTGAACCGCACCGAATACGACTACACCATCCGCGATCTGATCGGCATCGATCTGCGCACAGCGCGCAGTTCGTTCCCCTCCGATGACGTGGGCGAAGGATTCGACAACATCGGTGACGTGTTGTCGCTGCCGCCACTGCTGCTCGAAAAGTACCTCGACGCGGCGACCAACATCCTCGACAAGGCGATCGTCGCCCAACCGCTGTACGTGTCCTACAACGGCGCGCAGTTGCCGGCCATCCATGAAGGCAAAGCGGTGCCGGCAGAATCCGGTTCCGGCTCGCGCGATTTCACCGGACACGGCGAAGCCATCCTCACGGTCGCCGTTCCGGCAGATGGCAAGTACACACTGAAGATCCGCGTCGGTCAGATCCCCGCCGGTCCGGACCCCGCCATGCTGGTGGTCAAGGTCGACAACCAAGTGGTGAAGGAACTCAAGGCCACCGCCAAGAAGGGCAACCCACCATCGCAGAGCGTGGCCTTGACCCTGGAGAAGGGCTCACGCCGCATCACCCTGCACTTCGCCAATCCCTTCACCGAACCGGCGCCCGACAAGGATGCGAAACCCAAGCCAGGTGATAAAAAAGGCGATGACAAACCAGCCGTGCGTACCCTCAGCATCGCCAGCGTGGAACTGACTGGCGGTCCTGGTGGTGGAAACCGCACGGAACGCAACAAGCGCATCTTCGTCGCCGAACCCAGCGCGGACCTCAAACCGCGCGACGCGGCGGTGAAGATCGTCGACAACTTCGCTTCGCTCGCCTTCCGCCGCCCGGCGACCAAGGAGCAAATCGAACGGCTGCTGACCATCTTCGACCGCGCATCGGGCCAAGGCGAGACTTTCGATGAGGCGATCACGTACACGCTCAAGGCCGTGCTGGTGTCACCCGCCTTCCTCTACCGTATCGAAGCCGACCGCAAGGCGACGCTGCCGAACAACGCATATCCGCTCGACGACTACGAACTGGCCTCACGCTTATCGTACTTCCTGTGGTCGAGCATGCCCGACGCCGAGCTCTTCGAGCTGGCCAAACAGGGCAAGCTGCGCGATCCGGCGATGCTGGAGAAACAGGCGCGTCGCATGCTGAAGGACGGCAAGGCCCACGCCCTGGCCGAGACCTTCGGCGAACAGTGGCTGACCCTGCGTACCCTCGACACCATCCAACCGGATCCCAAGAAGTTCCCCGACTACAACCGCCAGTTACGCACCGCAATGTACGACGAGGCGATGATGTTCTTCGAATACATCATGCAGGATGACCGCAGCATCCTGGAGTTCATCGACGCCGACTATACCTTCGTCAACGATCGCTTAGCCAAACACTACGGCATCGAGGGCGTCACCGGCCCCAACATGCGCCGGGTGACGCTCAAGGACCGCAACCGTGGCGGCGTGATGACCATGGCGGCGGTCCTGACGGTCACCTCCCAGCCGGGCCGCACCAGCCCGGTGAAACGCGGCAAGTGGGTGTTGGAGCAGATCGTCGGCGAACCGCCGCCGCCGCCGCCGCCTGCGGTCCCGGCGCTGGAGGAACAGGACAAGGGCAGCAATGCCAGCCTCAGCCTGCGCCAGAAGATGGAACTGCACCGCCAGGATTCGGTGTGCGCCTCATGCCATGTCAAAATGGATGCCATCGGCTTCGGCATGGAAAACTTCGATGGCATCGGTCGTTGGCGCACCAGCGACGACGGCGCCAAGCTCGACACCGCAGGCGACCTGCCCGGCAGCGGCAAGTTCACCAATCCGATCGAACTGAAGGCGATCTTTATGGGCCGTAAGGACGCCTTCACCCGCTGTGTCACTGAGAAGATGCTGATCTTCAGTCTGGGACGTGGGTTAATGGACTACGACAACCAAGTGGTGGAAGACATCTCTGCTGCTGTGACCAAGAACGACTACAAGTTCTCGACCCTGATTACGCGGATAGTTACCAGTTATCCCTTCATGAACCGCCGCAATCCCTGATGCTTCTCCTTAACCTTTTGCTGACTACCTGGACAAGGAACACGTTATGAAAAAGTCCTGGCTGATCTCCCGCCGCACCGCCCTGCGCGGCCTCGGCGTCGCTATGGCGCTTCCCCTGCTAGAAACCATGGGCTGGGCCGAGTCGCCCAAGGCCTCCGGTGGAAAAGGTGCGTTCAAGCCCCCCGTGCGCAGCATGTTCATCATGATCCCCAACGGCGTGGTCTACGAAAATTGGAAGTTCAAGAAGGACGCTCAGGGCGTCATCCCCCGCACGCTCCAGCCGCTGGTACCGGTGATCAGCGACGTGCTGGTGATCAACAACCTGCGCCACGACAAGGCCAACGGCAACGGCGACGGTGCTGGCGACCACGCGCGCGAAACTGCAACCTTCCTCACCGGCAGCCAGGCGCGCAAGACCGCCGGCAGCGACATCCAGGCCGGCCAATCCATCGACCAGGTGATGGCAGACAAGATCGGCATCTACACCTCGCTGCCGTCGCTTGAACTCGGCATCGAACAGGGCGGACAGGCCGGCAACTGCGACTCGGGCTACTCCTGCGCGTACTCTTCCAATATCTCGTGGCGCACGGCGAACACGCCGATGGCCAAGGAGATCAATCCCAAGGCCGCCTTCGATCGCATGTTCTCGGCCAAGAAGAACGTCAAACCGAAGAAGTCCGGCAGCCCGGACGTTGATGCCAGCAAGTTCGCCAGCACTGGTAGCGGTGGTGACGAGAAGACCCTCGACCAAAGCGTGCTCGACCTCGTGCTCGACGATGCCAAACGTTTGCGCGGTAACATCGGTGGGGTCGATCAGCGCAAACTCGACGAGTACCTCGACTCGGTGCGCGCGCTGGAAAAACGCATCGAACACGCGCAGAAAGAAGCCGGAGTCGCCGCCGTGGCTGCCGCCGCCAAGAAGCCCGGCACCTACAGCCCGACCATTGAGCTGAAGATCCCAGGCGACAAGCCGCAGGATTTCGCCGAACACGTCAAGCTGATGTTCGATCTGTCGATCCTGGCCTTCCAGACCGACACCACCCGCATCATCAGCTTCATGATGGGCAACGGTGGTTCGAACCGCAGCTACCCATCCATCGGTGTGTCGCGCGCGCACCACGAGATGTCGCACCACCAGAAGGATCCGGGCAAACTCGAAGACCTGACCAAGATCGACATCCACCACGTCGAACTGCTGTCGTACATGCTGCAACGCATGAAGACGCTCAACGACGGCAAGGGCACGCTGCTCGACAACAGCATGGTGCTCTACGGCTCGGCCATCGGTGACGGCGATCGCCACAACCACGACGACCTGCCGATGCTCCTCGCCGGTCGCGGCGGCGGCACCATCAACTCGGGCCGCGTGATCGACACCCAAAGCAACGTGTGCGACCTGTTCCTGGCCATGGCGGCACGCGCCGGATGCATGCTGGAGAGCCACGGCGACAGCAAGAAGATGATGGAGGGCCTGTCCTAAGCTCGATTTTTTCCACGCTCGTACGGGCATAAAAACCCAGCGGCCTGCGCCGCTGGGTTTTCTAGCTCTGCGTCATTTCATGTGGGTCCTTGGCTGACCGGAGATGATGCCTGACTGCGAACAGGAGACGCAGAGGCGCGGAGATCGGAGGAGGCGAAAATGGTTTTGCGCCGACATCCCCTGCTCATTTACCCTCATCCGATCTCCGCGTCTCCGCGCCTCCTGTTCAATTCGATGAGGTTTCTCGCTCGATGTAGTTGGACCAGCCGAGCGAAGGGCAGAGAAAGGACCCACACGAAACGCCGCAGGGCCGGTTTTTTGTTGGCCTCACCGCTGTCGGCCTGACTTCAATGCTGCTCGATCGAGAGATTCCAGATCGTCCTGCGGTGCTACACCAAGCCTTCGCGCAGCGCCTTGGCCACCGCGCCACCAAGAGTGTTCACGTGCAGTTTCGCGTAGATGCGGCGCACATAATTGTCGACCGTATGCAGGCTCAGATCGAGCTTGGTGGAAATCTCTTTTTTAGTCAGGCCATCGGCGAGCAAGCGCAGCACGTCGCGTTCACGCTGCGACAGTTCGACTGCGCCAATCGACGGTCGCAGACGGCTGAAGCGATCCAGGACGCTGCGGGCGATCTCCGGCGACATCGGAGCGCCACCGTGCAGCACTTCCTGCACGGCGCCGACGATGCGCTCCAGCGTCTCGGACTTGAGCAGGTAGCCTGAGGCCCCGGCGCAGATGGCGTTAAATACGCGGCCGGGATCATCGAAGACACTGAACATGATGATGTGGCAGGCCGGCGCGAGCACCTTGAAGCGGGCGATGCCGTCGATGCCGGACATGCCTGGAAGCCCGATGTCGAGGATGATGACCTGTGGGCTACTGCCGCTACTGCCGCTACTGCCGCTACTGCCAGGACCTGGGAACCCGGCCAATGCCGCTTCGCAGCTGGCAAACAACCGGACCGTGGTGGCACCTGCCAGCGTCATGGCCTCGCCCAGGGTCTGACGCAACCGGTCGTGGTCCTCGACGATCCAGATAGTGGATAAGGTGGTTTCAGTCATGGGTAATTCGTGGCGGTTGGAGGTTGCAGCGTGCGGCCTCAGAAGTGGTCTGGAAAGACCGAAATTTACATGGAGGACCGGAGAACCGGAGAGAAGCAAGTAACGAAGTGTCGGTGAACACCCGAGGTTCCGCCGCTCCGTATTTCTCCGGTCCTTCGGTCCTCCATGTCGGCCCTGTCTTTCCCGACAGCTTCTCAGATGGCCGCGATGCCCACGCTGAGCTGGATGCGGGTGCCCTGCCCTGCGCTGCTGTGCAGCTCCAAAATAGCCGACAGGGCAGCGGCGCGTTGGCGGAGGTTGTCCAGTCCAGAGCCGCCGTGCGGGCGAGCGTCGTTGACATCGAATCCGGTGCCGTCGTCGCAGATTTCAATCACCAGCCGCTCGCTCCAGGTGATCGACACCCGTACGTGCTGCGCCTGGCTGTGCCGTCGGGCGTTGGTCAGGGCCTCCTTCATGAACGACACCACATCGCGTGACCAGGCGATCGCTGGCTGGCCATCGGGTGGCGTGCCCGTGACCACCACGTGGTGCGGGACGCTCTCCAGCAGACGGTTGGCGATCGCCGCCATGCGACGCGACAGATCGCGCCAATCACCGGCCTTTGGCGCCAGCAGCCAAATGATGTCGCGCATGTGATCGATCAACTCACGCGCCGATGCCGACATCGCATCAAGGCGGTCGCTGTGCAGGTCGCCGTGCTTCAAGTGTTGCTTGGCCAAGTCACTCTGCATCGCCAAGTGGGACAAGCCTGCGCCAATCTCATCGTGCAGGTCGCGGGCAATGCGCATGCGTAGAACGTCGCGTTCGCGCCCGGCGCGTGTGCGCAGCAGCAGCAAGGCGATGGCGGCGAGCAGGGCGATGAAGACGGCGGCACTGATGGCGATGAGCACTAGGCGCTGCTGCCAACGTTCGTGTTCGAGCGCGAGACCAGCGCGCAAAGTCTTGGCTTCTTCGCGCAGATGTTCGCCGCGTTCAATGCCGTCGAGCCAAGCATCCCAATCAATGAGTTGATGACGGCTCGAATACCCGTCGGTCAGCGCCTCTGGCGACCAGCCTGTGGTTTGCGTGGCATCGGCTGCCAGCACCGGCCTCCAAGCGGCGATGTTCGTGCGACCGCGCCATACCTGCAGTTCGCTCAGCGCGAAGACGTGTTCATCGGGACCTTTTCCGCTCCCCGGGCCACGCCGCCAGAGCGCTTGGCACGAGACCCGGATGCGGCGAGCGCTCAGCCCAGGCGTGGCCACCATCACCTGTGCTGAGCCGGGATTCGGCAGCGCATCGGCGGGCCACACGGGTTCCAACTCTTTGAGGATCACTGTCTCGGTCGGCGTCCCCGCATCACCCAGTACCCGGAAGTGCGTGGGGAAACCGAAGCCGGAGGAATCGGCGAAGTCGCGCGGATGCGCCGGCACCAAGTGGATCTGATCGATGGGCATCACATCGCCCAGATCGACCTCGACCCAACTGCGGTCGGCCACCACGGCGGCGACACTGACGCCACTCTGGAAACCATGCGTCGGCGACGGCGACGCTCCCAACAGCGGCAGGCACCACAGATAGCCGTCATTGACGTTGATGCGCTCCCACCGCCGAGCCGACTCGGTGGACGCGGAACTGCTGACCGGCGCGTGCAGGGCAACGTTGAGGCCGTCCGCCAAGACCACGATCTCGCCGATGCGAAAATACTGCCGATCGCTTTGATCGGGATCGGGTCGCAGCCCGGTGACGCGTAAACGGATGAAGCGACCGGTCGCGCCATTGCCCGAGAAGATCAGAAACGGCAGGTGCTCGCCAGCACCCGGCAGCGGCTCGCTCCAGCGGACAATGCGGATGGCGCGAGCGAAGTCCTCGGTCTCGGCGATCTCCACATCAAAGGCCGCGGGAAACCCAGGAGAGGGCACCCGCTCCGCCAGTTGCGACCGCGCCGGAAAGACGGCAATACGGTCCGGAGTGACGGTGCGCCCTAAATCGATAGCGATCCACGCCGGATCCGCCTGCAGCCCGTGAAAACCAATGCGCTGATGCGACTGCTGCGACAGGATGAGCTGAGGCAGACTGGCCTGGTCGCGTTCGATCGCCGCGAGCCGTTCATGCTGGGAGGTCGATTCCTGAGCCCCCAAGCCGAGCGCGGTAGCGAGCAACCACCCCAACCTAGCTCGACGGACGGACATCCTCATGCTGCCATAATGGTGCAATCGCCAGATTGCCAGCACCCAGGGGTGTGACGGATTGTCGTGGCATGCGCCCTGGTGGCGGGCTGGCACCATCCCCTCTCAGAAGCTATCTGGGAAGGCAGGACTGACATGGAGGACCGGAGGACCGGAGGAAGAGAGCGTTGGAGAACCACTGATGTTCTTCGGCATATCGTTTCTCGTTTTTCTCCGGTGCTCCGGTCCTCCATGTGAAGTCGGGTCTTTCCAGCCAGCTGCTCAATATAAACGCCGACGTGCCTCGAATGCAGGTGGTACCATGTTCAGACAGGATCCCGCGATGAAGATACTGATCACCACGCTGCTGCTGTTAGCCACCCTCGGCGGACACCTCGCCGGCGCGGACAAGCCAGCAACCGCCGGCCGCGCCATCGACGGCTTCCTTAAAGACCACTGCCTGCGTTGCCACGATGCCACGAAACAGAAAGGCGATTTGCGCCTGGATACCCTGGGACGTGATTTTTCCAACCACGTCGACGCTGAGCGCTGGGCCGAGATTATGACGCGCATCACTGCCGGCGAGATGCCGCCGAAGGACGAGGCCAAGCCATCAGCCAACGAACTGGGCGCGGTAGTGGACTGGATCGCCGGGCGGATCAAAGCCGGCGAAGCGGCGCGTATGGCCAAACGCGGCCCCATTGCGCATTACCGGCTCAGCCGCGAGGAATACGCCAACACCATCTACGATTTGCTGGGGGTGCACTACGACGTGCTTCTGCCTGGAACGTTCAGCGAGGACCCCAGGTGGCATGGGTTCGAACGCATTGGCTCGCTGCTGTCGCTGTCGCCGTCGCACGTCGAGCGCTATTTCAAGGCGGCGGAGACCGTGCTCGAACGCGCCTTCCCGGAACAGCCGACCAAGTCGACCGTCTTCCGCGCCGACGCCATCGAGATGGCGCACCGCAACGAACGCAAAAAACTCGAGGCCATGGGCATCGCCAAGCAGGTGCGCGCGGTGGTCTGGCCAGAGCACAAGCTGCCGGCCCTGCGCGGGTATTGGGGTGGCCTCCATATTCAGCCCGGCATGTACCGTGCGCGCATCCAACTCAGTGGCCTGCAGCCCGCTGGTGGCCGCGCACCGCACTTGGCGATCTGGCATACCGAATTGAAACGCACGATCTTTGACGAAGACATCATCGCGCCCGAAGGCAAACCGGTGATCGTTCAATTCGAAACTTTCCTGTCGCCGCCGGTGGAGCTCGACATCTACAACGCCGTGGCCGGGACCATCGAAGGTCACACGCGCAATGTGCTGACCATGGGCAGCAATTATTTCATCAGCACCAGCGACACCCGTTACATGGAGCCGACCGGCTACAAGCTGACTGATGATGCCGGCAAGCCGCTGCACCCCCTGCTGCTGGTCGATTGGATTGAATGGGAGGGTCCGCTGGTCAGCGAAGCAGATCAGCGCAAACGCGACGGACTGATGCCAACCACGGCTGGAGATATGAACCAAGCACGCGCGTCGCTGCAGTTATTTGCCGATCGCGCCTGGCGACGTCCGGCATTGGCGGCGGAGTTGGCGCGCTACGTCACGGTGCTGGAGCAAGAGCTTGCAGCGGGCGAGTCCTTCCGCTCCGCCATGCTCGCGGCGATGACCGGCATCCTGACCTCGAAAAACTTCTTCTTCATTGAGGAAGGATCGACCACCCAGCGACGCGCGCTTTTGAATGATTGGGAACTGGCCACGCGCTTGGCGTATTTCCTTTGGGGGTCGATGCCGGACGAGGCGCTGCTGGCAGCCGCACGCGCCAACACCTTGCATCAGCCGGAGCAATTACGCGCCCATCTGAAGCGCATGCTTGCCGACCCGAAGATCCGGCGCTTCACCGAGGCGTTTCCCCGCCAGTGGCTGCAATTGCACAAGGTCGGCATGTTCCCGCCCGATCCCAAGCTCTACCCCGACTACGACGTCTGGCTGGAAAAAAGCATGGTGCTGGAAACCACAGGTTTCTTCAGCGAAGTATTCGCCCGCAACCTCTCGCTCAGCGAATTCCTGCACTCCGACTGGACGATGCTGAATCCGCGCTTGGCCTTGCACTATCAGGTTCCGCCGCTCACGAGTTCCGGTTTCCAGCGTGTGGCACTGCGTCCGGAAGATCATCGCGGTGGTCTGCTGACCCAGGCATCGGTGCTGTCGCTGACCTCTGACGGTACGCGGCATCGGCCGGTACATCGTGGCGTGTGGGTTTCTGAGGCGGTGTTCGGCCACACGCCGCCACCACCGCCGCCGAATGTCGAACCGCTGGCGCCCACACCGGCAAATGTGCCAAAGGCCACGGTGCGCAAACAACTGGAGGCGCATGCGTCCAACGCCAACTGCGCGTCATGCCACCGCAAGATCGATCCCCTCGGTTTCGCTTTCGACAACTACGATGCGATCGGGCAATGGCGCACGCAGGAAGTGATGACCGCGGGCCAGGGCACCAATCCCACCGTCGATGCCAGCGGCACGCTGCCCGATGGCCGGCGCTATGATGGGCCCGAGGCTTTCAAGCAGTTGCTCACGCAGGATATCGATCGTTTCGCCGAGGCCTTCGTCGAGCAGCTTGCCACCTTTGCCGTGCGACGGGTGATGACCGTCGATGACCTGGCACAGATCCATGCGATCGCCCAGGGCAGCGCCAAGGACAAGTACCGTCTTAAGGATGTCGTCGAACAACTGGTGCTCTCCGACTTGTTTCAGAAACGCTGAGCCGTTTCCCGCACGCACTGACCAAACCGCAAGGATGACACCATGAACATTCGCCGTCAGCATTGGCTGCTCAGCCGCCGTCATGTCCTGAAGGGCCTCGGGGTCGCGCTCGCTTTGCCGCTGCTCGATTGCATGCGTCCGCTGTCTGGTGCCGACCCGCTCAAACGCAGCACCGGAAAGGCGCAGCGTAGCGTGTTCATCTATGTGCCGAATGGCGTCAACACGCTGGACTACCAGATCACCACCGCTGGGCCCGACTATAAAATGTCGACCTCGCTGCGGGCGCTGGAAAAACATCGCGCGGTGATCACTCCGATCAGCGGGTTGTACCATCCCAACGGGCTCGGGAATCATCACAACTGCGTCAAGATCTGGCTCACCGGTGGTCGGCTTGGCCAGTCGGATCGCAACACCATCTCGGTCGACCAACTCATCGCGCAAAAAACCGCACAGCACACGCGGTTCTCCTCCATCGAGCTGGCCGCCCAGGGCGCGTTGTCGTGGAACGCCGATGGCATCCAGTTACCGGCGGAGTCCAACGCCGGCGTGGTGTTCCGCGCCTTGTTCGAGGAGCCCAAGGGCGGACCAGCCAAACAACGCCGCGGCCTGCACCGCCGCGGCAGCATCCTGGACGCCATCCTGGACGAAGCGCGTGGGCTGGACGGGCAACTCGGGCGCGAAGATCGCGGACGTTTGGAGCAGTACCTGACCTCGGTGCGCGAGGTCGAAGTCCGCACCGAGCGCGCCGATTCCTGGCTCGATACCCCACGGCCCAAAGTCGATGCGCCGGATCAACAGCGCCTTAACCGCGATGTCTCGCAGCAACAGGTCGGCGATTATTTCCGCACCATGTACGACCTTGTCGTGTTGGCTTTCCAGGCCGACCTCACGCGCGTGGCGACCTTTTGCACCGGTCAGGAAGGTCAGGGCCTGGCGATTCCGGAGATCAACATCCGCCAGGACCGGCATTCGCTGTCGCATCACAACGGCAATCCGGAGCTGCTGCGTCAACTCACTGAAAGCGATGCCTTCAACGTCGCGCAGTTTGCCTACCTGCTTGAGCGGCTCAGTACGGTACGTGATGCCGACGGTCCGTTGATCGACACCACCATGGCGCTCTACGGCAGCGGGATGTCGTTCGGCCACAGTCACGGCAACGCCAACCTACCGATCGTCCTTGCTGGCGGCAGCACGTTGGGTTTCAAACATGGCCGCCACGTCGACTTCAACGCCATGGCCAAGTTTGACGGTTACGACCTGAACGACGCGGGCAGACACTACGGAATCTGCGGTCGTCCGGTGAATGAGAAAGCGCGCCTGAGCAACCTGTTGTTGACCATGGCGCAACGCATGGGCATCGAGGCCACCAGCTTCGGCGACAGTATCAGCACGATGCCGGAGGTGTTGTCATGAGGAACGCAGACAATTCTTTAGACGTTGTCGGGAAAAGCAGACATTCACATGGAGGACCGGAGGACCGGAGAAAAACGAAAATCGAGTTGTCGGTTAAGATTGCCCGTTCATCCGCTCTCTCATCCTCCGGTCCTCCGGTCCTCCATGTCAGTCCTGTCTTTCCGGATAGCTACTTAGAAGCCATCGGGAAAGAACGGAATTCACATGGAGGACCGGAGAGACGGAGAGAAAAGAAAATAGAAGTGTCGGTGAACATCCGCGGTTCAGCCGCTCTCTCCTCCTCCGGTCCTCCGGTCCTCCATGTCAGTCCTGTCTTTCCGGATAGCTACTTAGAAGC
>Ga0105044_10006322_pt1 | contig 16282 bp, 14 predicted proteins | sample MAT01_FD_78092 | JGI IMG/M metagenome (GOLD analysis project Ga0105044, IMG submission 78092) | Freshwater microbial communities from Lake Fryxell liftoff mats and glacier meltwater in Antarctica - MAT-01 | ecosystem: Environmental > Aquatic > Freshwater > Ice > Liftoff microbial mat | place... | reverse complement strand
GTGCCATCCTTATGGTACAAAATCGAAAACGAGCAGCCGACTCCCTTAAATACGATTCGCCCCGATGTGCCGTCCAGCCTGATTTTGGTGATGGCGCGGGCGCTGGCAAAAAATCCGGCAGAGCGTTTCCCAAATTGCACCCAATTCGCGCAGGCGTTTGCATCGGCGGTGAGCGCGATTCAGGCGGATAGCAGCAATTATTTCACGTTCAAATTGGCAAAACAGCAGTCTGGCACACCTTTCATCCCCGCATCCAATCCCAATCCAGTCATTACACCGGCGAATAAGACGCCACCACCGGCCATGCCTAATGAGCCGACGATTTTACTGCCCGCTTCGCCGACCTCTCCCAATCGGCGCGGCTTGATCGTGAGCTGGATCGGGGCGGGGATCATGTTGCTGCTGGCTGCGGTGATCGCCTTGGGCGGGCGCGGTGATTCATCTGCGGCAGAGATGACCTTGACGGCGCTAGGGATTGCGATGATTCCAGATGCAACCGAGACAGCGCCATCGGTGCTGTTATCCGAGAGCAATACGCCCCTCCCGACGCCGACGGATACCGAGTCGCCTACAGAAACACTGCCTCCACCCACCTCAACCCCAACCAGTACGCCGTCTGAAACGTTGTCACCAACCGATACCGCGATTCCGCCCAGCGAGACTCCGACAGCAACGGCCACCAATACACCAACGAATACCGCTATCCCGCCAACCGATACACCTAGAGTTACCCTTACCCCAACCGTCACGCCGAGCTATACCGCCAGCCCGACGACGACTCATACCCCGATTCCAACGCTATCTGCGCGGGAGGCAGCAATTGCGACTCAGACCGCTACCGCATGGACGCCGACCTTGACCAACGCCCATACCCCGACGCCCAACGCCACCCAAATGCTAGAAAAAGCCGTCGCTGGTGTGACCGCCAATGCCGATTGGACGCCTGTTGAACGAGAGTTTGACGGCGTAGTGATGGTACTGGTTCCGTCGGGGTGTTTTATGATGGGCAGCACGATGGGGGAGATTGACGAAACGCCTGTCGAGCAAGTTTGTATTGAAAAACCGTTTTGGTTGGACAAAACCGAGGTGACGCAGAGTCAGTTCACCCGTAATAATGGGGTGAAGGCCATCAGCTATGGTTTCACGGGTGACAACCACCCGGTAGTGGTCATTATATGGTTTGAGGCGCGTGAGTATTGCGAAGCACGCGGCGGGCGCTTGCCAACCGAGGCCCAGTGGGAGTTTGCAGCGCGTGGACCGGATGGATTAGCCTATCCGTGGGGGAATCAATTTATCGCGGATAATATTGTCTATGGGGACAATTCCAATAATGAAACGGCAGAGGTTGGGAGCAGACCGACGGGTCAATCGTGGGTCGGTGCGTTAGACATGTCTGGGAATGTGTGGGAATGGACGAATAGCGTGTACCAGAGCTATCCCTATCATGCTGATGATGGGCGTGAGGATTTGACCGCCACCGATTTGCGCGTCCTGCGGGGTGGTTCGTTGCTCAGCTACGATAACAACTCCCGCGCCGCCTACCGTAGCCTCAGCTCGCCCGATGGCAATGGCTTCGATGTCGGTTTTCGCTGCGCCCGCTCTCAATAAGTTCTGAATCCCTGCTTTTCTGATAGGGGCGCAGCCCTCTTGCGCGGCAAAAAGTCTTAAAAATGAAAAAAGTGGCGGACGGCGGACAGCCCACGGGCTGTCCGTACAGGAAGAAACACCGAATTGTGCTGGTTCTATACGGTTGGTGAAGGCGTGCGGTGTCCGCTGCTATGTCCAGCTAAGGATTTAAAAGGTTTAGCTAATGAACAACGCTCCGCTTATCCTCACCGATCATCATGGACGTGTTATCCGTCTGACGGCAGAGCGTCAAGCGCATATCCTCGAACATCCTGAATTGTTTGGGCAGCTGGAACGGCTTAAAGAAACCATCGCATCCCCAACGCTTATTGTCGCAACGACGGTTGATGATACGGTACATGTGTATCATCGGCATTATGCCAGCACACCCGTGACCCGTAAATTTTTGTTGATTGCCGTTAAAATAATGGATGAAGATGCGTTTGTGCTGACGGCCTTTTTTAGCAGTCGGCAAAAGAAGGGAGTGGTGATATGGACGGCGTGAAGATTTGGTATGACCGTGAGGGGGATATGTTGGAAGTCCGGTTTGAGGATGCTCCAGCCGCGATGGAAGAAATTGAGGAAGATGTGTTTGAACGCCGTACACCCGATGGTCGGGTCATCGGATTTATGGTCATGAATTTCAGCAAGCATGACCGCGATTCGCTGACCTTGCCGTGGGTGGTGACGGCGAAGGCGGGGTAAGCGTAGGGACAGACGATCATCGTGTCCATTCGGGACAACCAAAACGGACAGCATGGAGGCTGTCCCTACGAGGGTGTGGGATTTATGCGCCTGCAAACCGCCGTTGCAACAGGGTCAGCAGGCCGCCGGAGTCTAAGAAGTCATTTGAAAGTTCGACATCAGACCGATTTTCGTCATTTTCATGGCGGGCGCAGCACGCTGTCGCCCCTACAGGACATCCAGTGATGTGGTTTTGTCCCACATCATCAGAAATTTTGTAGGGGCGACGCTTGCGCGCCCGCCGATTATCCTTCTCCAATCATCGCTGAGGGACATCTACCGTCATTTGAAATTAGATGCGTTTGCCCTGTATCTCTTCGTAGGGGCGCACCCATGTGTGCGCCCGCCCGACGTGGGAATTTTACCCCTGTCTATTATTCTCGCAGCGCCAACAACACCCCCGCCGCGATTAAGACCGAGCCGACCAGTAGCCCCGGCGTGAACGGTTGACCTAAGACCACCGAACTTAAAATTGCGCCGACCAGCGGTTGTGCGAAGAAAAACAGTGACGCCACCGACGCATCAACCAGCGCGAACGCCCGATTCCACAGCCACATCGCTCCAGCCGTGCTGACCACGCCCAGATACAAAACGCCCAAAAGTATCGGCAGCGTGATTTCCCCGGTCGGGCGCGTGTTCGATTCGACCAACATGGCCGGGATGGTCAGGATTGAACCGCCGTAAAAGGCGAATACCGTCACAACTAAGGTGTCAGTGTCTTTGCTGACGGCGCGCACCAAAACCGAATATAACCCCCATGTGATGGCGGCGATCAGCAAGGCGAGGTCGCCCATAAAAGTCTGCGAGCCAAAATCCGCCTGTGACAGGTCGATGATGAACAACACGCCGAGCGTGGCGAGTCCGATGGCGATCAGGCGGCGCGACGTCAGGCGTTCTTTGAGGACGACGGCGGCGAATAAGACGATGAAAGCGGGCGAGGCGGACGTGATGAGCGAGCCGTTCATGGCCGTGCTGAGGTCTGTGCCGACGAACTGCGCGCCGACGCTGATGCCAAAGCCCAAAAATCCGACGCCGAGTAGTTGGAGCAATTTTCGGCGGGTGAGAGTCACCGGCTTGCCGCTAATGAGCAGCAAAAAGGACAGCACGAAACCACCGAACAGCAGCCGAAGGGTCAATAATGTAAATGGCGGGATGACCGGCAGCACGACATCCGAGACCACATACATCCCGCCCCAAATCGCCGCAGCGGATAAACCATACAACGCGCCTCGTAGCATTTTTATTGACTCCTCATGTTGCGTAAGTTTTGGGGTGCGTTACAATTGTGCCTCACAGCGTTTTTGTTTTTTAGCTGTGGCAAGGTGCATCCGCACATTAACTATAAGGAGTCAGGAATGTCTATGGCAAGGCGAGTGTTGATTGTTTTGGTAGTAGGTCTGTTGTTGACGCTAGGCGTCAGCGCACAAGACAGCGGCTCTGTGAAGGTTTATACCTCATGGCCGCTGACCGGCGGCACACAAGCTGTCGGCGTTTCGATGCTCAATGCCATCAATTTGGCGTTGACCCATTACATGGAAGACAACGAAGGCGCTGGCCCCGGCGGCCTAACGGTTGAAATCGTCGGCTTGGACGATGCTTCCCCGACCTCCGGCGCGTGGGACGGCCAAATTGAAGCCGACAACGCCCTGCGTTGCGTCAACGATGCGGATTGCGTGGCTTACCTCGGCACGTATAACAGTGGCGCGGCCAAGCTGTCGATGCCCATCACCAATGAAGCGGGCGTGTTGCAAATCAGCCCGGCCAACAGCTATGCGGGTCTGACCCGTGCGTGCGACACTTGCGCCGAGGGCGAGCCGGAAATCTATCGTCCATCCGGTGAGTTGAACTACTACCGCGTCGCGGCCACCGATGACGTGCAAGGTCCGGCGGCGGCGTCATGGGCGGTCTGCCTCGGCGCTAAGAAGGTCTACATCATCGACGACGCCCAAGCTTACGGCGCGGGCATCGCCAACGAATTTGAGCGCCATGCTGAAGAAATCGGCCTCGAAGTGGTCGGCCACAGCAGCCTCGAATCAGCCGACTCTGACCCCCGCGCTGCCTTGCTAGAAGCTCAGGCCAACGGCGCTGACTTGGTGTATGGCGGTTTCGTGCTGGACAGCGGCGGCCCTCGTGTTATTCAGGCCATGTTCGACGAAGGCATGTTCGAGAGCGGCGTGAAGTTCATGGGCCCGGACGGCATTTTGTCGCCCGCCTTGATTGAGCAAGTCGGCGGCGCGGAAATCTTGGAAGGCAACACCTTCTTCACTTTCCCCAGCTTGCTGCCCAATCTGTTGACCGATGACGCCGGTATTCGCTTCTATGAAGATTACCTCGAAGCTTTTGGCGAAGAACCCGATCCGTATAGCATCTACGCTTACGCCTCAATGGAAGTCACTTTGGCCGCCATCGAAGCTACGGCTGAGATGGATGGCGGCGCGACCCGTGAAGCGGTCTTGGCCTATGTCCAGACCTCGGAAGGGTTCACCGGCATCCTCGGCGAGTTCGGCTTTGACGAGAACGGCGACAACACCAAGGCCGCCTTCTTTGGGTATGACTTCTCGGAAGGCAACTTTGCCAACCCGGTGTCAATCACCCCGGCCATGCAAATGGAATGCGAAATCCCAGAGTAACCTCATCCCCAGTCTATGGCGACACATTACCCACATTTTTTAGAGGTGGATAATGCCGATGTGATGAGATTAACGGGTAGGGTACGTAGCCCCCTCATCCCCCAACCCCTTCCCCCACAAGGGGGGAGGGGAGTCATGTCAACCGCGAATGATGTCTTGTGTTTGGGGTGATTCCCCTCTCCATGAGGGAGAGGGGCTAGGGGTGAGGGCTGATGGGTCGTCCCGAATCTCTCTCATAAACTTGTGGGTGATGGTTAGCCATGAGGGAGAAGGGCTAGGGGTGAGGTTCTTTGTTGTTATCGGCGTATTGTTAGGGAAAACGGCAATTTATGAGCCAAGAACTTGAAATCCTGCTCAGTGTTGTGCGGACGGGACTGTCCTATGGGACGGTGCTGGCGCTAATTGCACTGGGTTATACGATGGTGTATGGCATCGTCGAGATGATTAACTTCGCCCACGGCGATTTATTTACGTTTGGGTTCTTTATTTCGCTCATGATTTGGAACGTCCTGAGTCCGCCGACTCCGTTGCCCCCGGAATGGGTCATCCTCATCCTACCGATTGTGCTGATCCTGACGGCGCTGTTGACCGGTGGCTTGAATGTGGCGATTGAGCGCGTGGCCTACCGACCTTTGCGAAAATCCTCCAAACTCGCGCCACTGATTACGGCAGTCGGCATGTCGTTCGCGCTGCAATCGTTGTTTGCGTATATCTGGGGCGGGACGACGGTCAATTACCCGCGCTTCATCCCGACCACCAACCTGATCGCTGGGCTGATTAGCGAGACCAATCTGGTCAAGTTCACCCCGCGTGATATTTTGCTATTGGTCGTGACCATTCCGCTGATGATCGGCCTGATGTATTTTGTTGGGCGCACGCGGATGGGGAAGGCCATGCGCGCCTCGGCTCAAGACCGCGAGGCCGCCGGGATGGTGGGCATCAATGTCAATCGGATTATCGCTATCACCTTTTTCATCGGTGGGGCGCTGGCGGGCGTGGCTGGCACGATTTACGGCCTATATTTCGGTCAGGGGCGCTTCATCATGGGCTTCGAGTTCGGGCTGTTCGCGTTCACCTCGGCGGTGTTGGGCGGCGTCGGGAACATCGGCGGTGCGGTGCTGGGGGCGTATATCATCGGTATGGTGCAAGCCTCTAGCGACTTTTATGTCGGCGGGGAGTGGAGCCGCGTCATCATCTTCTCACTGCTGATTTTGATGCTGGTGTTTAGGCCATCCGGTCTTTTGGGGTCTACCCAAAGCGTAGAGAAAGTATAGGCCGCCATGACGAGTCAAATATCAAGTGCTAAAAGTCTGCTGGCGTCTGCGGGCGCGGGTTGGAATGGTTTTATGACTGCCGTCGGCGATGGCTGGAATAAAATCCCGCGTTGGGCGCAAATCCTGTTGGTCATCGTCGTGATTGTGGTCGTCCCGCCGATTTCGACATCGTTGGAACGCGCCACCAATTTCGGCCTGTTGGGGCAGTTGAATCGGGCGCTGATTTACGTGGCGCTGGCGTTGGGCCTCAATATCGTGGTCGGATTCACCGGCCTGCTCGACCTCGGTTACGCGGCCTTTTTTGCGATTGGCGCGTATGCCTTCGGGATTATGACGTGGCCGACCCACGGGCTGATGTTCAGCTTTTTTGTTGCTATCTGGATTTGCGCGCTGGTGGCGGCCTTTTTTGGGATGTTGGTTGGCGCGCCGACTCTGCGGTTGCGCGGGGATTATCTGGCGATTGTGACGTTGGCGTTCGGTGAAATCATCCCGACGCTCGTCCGCAACTTCAAAGAAATCACCATCCAAATCGGCGGTTGGACGCTGATTAAGGACTTTAACTTGACCAACGGCCCGTTGGGGATTAACCCGCTGGGCAAGCCCGATTTTGGGATGGTCGAGGAAGTCTTTTCGTTGCCAAGCGGGACGCTCGCCCCCGGCGTCAACCCAAATTTCTGGTATTTTATGGCCGTGGCGCTGGTGCTATTGGTGCTGTTCGTCTCCAAACGCCTAGAGTTCAGCCGCTTGGGGCGGGCGTGGCGGGCCATCCGTGAGGACGAGACGGCGGCAGGCTTCATGGGCATCAACGTCGTGCGCGTCAAATTGCTATCGTTTGCCATAGGCGCGTCATTCAGCGGCTTGGCGGGCGCGGTGTTCGCCTCTAACCTCGGCAGCATCACGCCGGACGCCTTCCGCTTTCAGGTGTCGATTTTCTTGCTGATTATCGTCATCCTCAGCGGGGCGGGTAGCGTGTGGGGCGTGTTGATTGGCGGGGTGTTTATCACGATTTTCGACGGGGTGTTCTTAGCCCAGATTCTACCGGCGATTTTCCCCAATAGTGACGTGCAAAACTTGCGCTGGGTGTTCTTTGGGGTCGGCCTCATCGTGATTATGCTGCTGCGCCCGCAGGGGTTATTCGCCCCCGCGCAACGCACGCGCCAAAAACCCGCCGTCAGCGCGAAGGGATAAGCCAGATGTCGAGAAAAACCCTATTAGAAGCACGCGGCGTCAGCAAAAGATTCGGCGGTCTGACGGCGGTCAATACGTTGGATTACACGTTGATGGAAGGCATGATCGCCAGCATCATCGGGCCGAATGGGGCGGGCAAGACGACTTTTTTCAACGTCGTGACCGGCTATTACACCCCGACCACCGGCACGGTCTTTTTTGATGGAAAGCCCATCAGCGGCTTGAAACCGCACCAATTGACCCGTGTCGGCATCGGGCGCACCTTCCAGACCATCCGCCTGTTCAATAATCTATCGGCGCTGGAAAATGTGCTGGTCGGGATGCACCATCACCTCCAATCGAATTGGTGGAATGACATCTTGAAACCGGCCAAAACCCGCCGCGAGGAATTGGGCGCAGAATATCAGGCGCGTTCGCTGTTGGAATATGTCGGGCTGGCGGGTTCTGAACACGAGATGGCGAAAAGCCTGCCGTATGGCTATCAGCGGCGGCTAGAGATTGCGCGAGCGTTGGCGACCAACCCTAAACTTTTGTTGTTGGACGAACCGACGGCGGGCATGAACCCCAATGAAACCGGCGAGATGACCGCTTTCATCAAGGGATTGCGCGACGCCCTCGGCCTGACGATTTTGCTGATTGAACACGACATGCAAGTGGTCATGACCATCAGCGACAAGGTGACGGTTTTGGACTACGGCCAGAAAATCAGCGAAGGGCTGCCGTATGAGATACAAAATGATGACCGCGTGATTGAAGCGTATCTGGGCAAGCGGGCGCTGGAGGTTTTGAGGAAAAATGATCGCAAATAATACGCCCGTCTCGGTTTTGAAGGTCGAGGACATCCACAGCTATTACGGCAACATTCAGGCGCTACACGGTATCTCGCTAGAAGTGTTCAAGGGCGAAATCGTCACGCTCATCGGCGCGAACGGCGCGGGCAAAACCACCACTATCCGCACCGTCAGCGGGGTGATTAAGCCGCGTCAGGGAAGCATCTGGTTTAACGGGACTCCTATTCACGGCAAGCCCGCCCACGAATTGGTTGGGATGGGTATTTCGCAGTCGCCGGAAGGTCGGCGGATTTTCCCACGCTTGAGCGTCATCGACAATCTTGAGATGGGCGCATTTCTGCGGCGCGATAAAGATATTCAGGCCGATATTGAGATGGTGTTCGGCCTATTTCCGCGCCTGAAAGAGCGCGTTAAGCAGTATGCGGGGACTCTTAGCGGCGGCGAACAGCAAATGCTGGCGATGGGACGGGCGCTGATGGCGCGGCCTACGCTGCTGCTGTTGGATGAGCCGTCGATGGGGCTTGCCCCAGTGTTGGTCGAGCAGATTTTTGAGATCATCACGCGCATCAACAAAACCAGCGGCACGACGATTTTATTGGTCGAGCAGAACGCGCTGATGGCCTTAGAAGTCGCCTCTCGCGGCTATGTCATGCAAAGTGGCACAATTATCCAAAGCGGGACGGGCGACCAACTGCTCAACGATGAGACCATCCGCCGGGCGTATCTAGGCGCACATTAAGGATAGTGATGCGAAAACTGAAATACCTGTTTGATAATAATCGGGCGTGGGCGGCGCGCATGGTCTCGCAAGACCCGACCTTTTTTCAAACCTTAGCCGAGCAGCACGCCCCAGAATATCTGTGGATTGGTTGCTCGGATAGCCGTGTGCCGGCCAATGAAATTATCGGCAAGATGCCGGGCGCGGTGTTCGTCCATCGGAATGTGGCGAACGTGGTCGTCCACACCGACCTAAATTGTCTGTCGGTGATTCAATACGCCGTCGATGTGCTGAAGGTTCAGCACATTATCGTGTGCGGGCATTATGGCTGCGGCGGCGTGTCGGCGGCCATGCAGCACAAAGAGCTCGGCCTGATCGACAATTGGCTGCGCCACTTGAAAGACATTTACCGCCGCCACGAGTACGAATTAGAGTCGATTGAAGACCCGTCACATCGTCAAAATCGTTTTTGCGAGTGTAATGTGATTGAGCAAGTCCGTAACGTCTGCCATACGACCATCGTGCAAGGCGCGTGGCGACGTAATCAGGAATTATCCGTACATGGCTGGGTTTATGGCCTCGGTGACGGCCTGTTAAAAGACCTCGACTTGACCATCACTTCCCCCAATGAGTTGGATGCGGTCTATCGGATGGTGGACGGGCGATAAGACGTTTCTTGTGATTCAAAAAAGGCTATTTCATTGAAATAGCCTTTGGCCTGTTTGTCTTGTTTACACCCATCGTATTGTACTTTAGAATGATTTCATCGCTTAGAATTGAGGATAGACAATCTTGAGTCGTGTTAAATCCTTTTGGTTGATGATGGTGGTCTTAAACCTGCTGCTGGCGACAGTCGGCGGGGTGGCGATTGGGCAGGGGAATATTGCGCCTAAACAAATCACAGACGCGCAGACGGGCAAAGCTCGGCTGTTGACGTTTGAAGCGGGCGCACTGGGGATGCCGGTGCGCGATGTTCGGACGGCGGCGCTGGCGGCGTCGGCGGACGCAGTGGCACGTTATGCGGGCGCGTTTGGTGCGTCTGCGGGCAGTGATTATGCGATGCTGGCCGAACCTTTCACCCTGACCACCGCCCCCGCCAGTATGACATCGGTGCGCTACGGGCAGCGCATTGGCGGCGTGCCGGTGTATGCCGGTCAATTGATCGTCAATGTGCGCGGCGACGGTGCGGCCATGCTGATGACGGGTAAGGTCTCATCGGTAGACGCCTCGACCCTCAAATTGTCGCCGGGATTGTCGGCGGCAGTGGCTGGGCAGTCGGCGCTGACCTATGTGGCGACCCGCTACGGCGTGCCGGTTGAATCATTGGCGCTGGAAGATGCTGGCTTGTGGGTATATGACCCGGCCATCGTCAAGCCGGGCGCATCGGTTGACCGCGCTGGGGTGGTCTGGCAAGCGGTGGTGTCGTCACGAGTCGGTCAGCCGATCCGCGTGGTGGCGCTGGTTAATGCCGAGGACGCCAACGTGCGTTTCTCGTTCAACACCATCCATGCCTCCGCTCAATACGGCGACTGGCAGAGCGCCCGTGCGGCTGGCGTGAACTTTGGCGCGGGCTTGATTGGCCCGGCGCAAGCGAACTCCCTGAGCTTGCCGGGCGTGCGCGTTCCCGGGACGGCGGACTTGGCGACCTATGATGCCAATAATTTGGGGGATTTGCCGGGCGTGTTCCTGTGCGATGAGGCCAACTTGGCTTGTACCAGCGGCGCGAATAGCGATGCCGATAGCGCGCACACCCACGCCAATGGGACATATAATTTCTACTGGGACAACCACGGGCTTGATAGCCTTGATGGGTTGGGCTTGCAGTTGAAGTCCACCGTCCATCTCTCGGCTAATTTCTGTAACGCCTTCTGGAACAGCACACAGATGGCCTACGGCGACGGCTGTCCGGGCGGGTCGATTGTGGTGGATGATGTGGTCGCCCATGAGTTGACCCACGGCGTTACCGAATTCTCGTCCAATCTGATTTACGCCTACGACAGCGGCGCCATCAACGAATCGTTCTCGGATGTTTGGGGCGAATATTATGACCTCAGCAACGGGACAGTCGAAGACACCGCGCCCAACCGTTGGGTGATTGGCGAGGAATTCACGGCTGGCAGTGGCTTCCGAGATATGGAAGACCCGACCGTTCATGGCGACCCTGACCGCGTAGGCAGCGTGAATTTCTGGACAGATGCCCGCGACCTCGGCGGCGTCCATATCAACAGCGGCATCAATAACAAGGCCGCTTATCTGATGGCCGACGGCGGGACGTTCAACAGCCAGACCATCGCCGGTTTGGGCTTGGTCAAGCCGCTGCACATTTATTACTATGTGCAGACCATGTTGGCTACTTCCGTCGCGACTTATAACGACCTCGGCATTTACCTTTCGGCGGCTTGCGATACGCTGGTCGGCGGCGCGGCGGGCATCACTGCGCCGGATTGCGATGAGGTCGATAAGGCGGTTTTGGCGACAGAAATGGCCTTGCGGTCCCCTCACTTGCCGGACAGCGCCCCGGTTTGCACCGGCGGAGCCGTGGTGAGTACGATGTTCTTTGAAGATTTCGAGAGTGCCGCGATCAGCGCAAGCCGCTGGGCGACGACTGCGCTCAACGGCAAGAACGCTTGGACGGTTAGCTCGAACACCAACCCACTGCACGGGTTGCGGACGATGCGCGCTGATAACGTCGGTGGGGCAATTCTCAAGAAGGTCAGCAACAGCACTTCGACGCTGGATAACACCTTTAACAATCTCGTTCCTAACGCCTATCTGCATTTCAGCCACCAATACCTGTGGGAATATGACGGCTGGGACGGCGCAGTCGTGCAATATAGCACCGACAACGGCGCAAACTGGACGACCTTCAGCAACGCCCAAATGGAGGGCGAGTTGTACCCGGGTTTGGTGACCAGCAACAGTAGCATCCCGTTTGCCGGTCAATTCGCCTATACTGGTGACTCATTCGGCGAAGGTTCGACGCGCATCTCCTTGGCGGCGTTGGCGGGTCAGAACGTCAAGATTCGCTTCTATGCCAGTTCTGATGAGGCCTATAGCGGTGGCGACCCCGACGGCTGGTGGATTGACGATGTGCGCGTCTACACCTGTTCTGACCCGGTTGAAATGTTGTTTAACGGCGGCTTTGAAAACGGCCCGGCTCTTCCGCCGCAATCGTGGACGGTCATCAACGCGGCTGGCACGACGCTGAACGATAAGCGTGTTTGCAATGGGGTTCTGACCGTTGCGCTCAGCGGTAACTGCGCCTTCCGCTTCTCTGGCAAGCCCGGTGAGGACACCCGACTCCGGCAAAAAATCAATATCAGCGGACGCACCTTCGCAGCGGGCGATAGCATCACCCTCAGCGGATATTACAACAGCATCAACGCGCCGATTTTGACCGCCAAAGTCAAGGTGGTCTATACCGATCTCACCACGACCATTCAGACGTTGGCGTTGAATACGGTCACGCTGGGGTATCAGGCCTTCACGCTGCCCCCGGCGGTACTGACATCTGGTAATGTCCAACGGGTGGTGGTCGTGTTCATCTTCAAGAGTCCGCAGGGCAACCGTAAGCCGATGCTGGATGATTTATCGCTAACGCACACGCTGGTAGGGCCGCGTTTAGCCGACGGCGAGACCTTCCGAGGCTTGCCGTAAGGCGTGCGTTTAAGCTCTCTATGTTAAATTAAGAAAAACATCCCCTTATCCGTCATGGACAAGGGGATGTTTTTTGTAGGATATTTAATCCTACTTCAGTTCGTATTGAAACGGCTGGAGCGCCAGTTGGATAAACTTGAAGTTTTGCAGCCCCAATGGGATGCCGATGATGGTGATGCACAGTAAAATCCCAGAGATGAGGTGGGAAAGCGCCATAAAAATGCCCGCAGTCAGCAACCAAGCCAGTGTCAAGCCCGTGGTGATGCAGCCGGAATTCGTCTGTGCTTTCGGGACGACGCTCTTGCCGAATGGCATCAGCATTTGCACACCGATGTTGATAGACGCAATCCCCAGCGGGATGCCGACAATCGTCAGGCAGAACGCCAGTCCGAGAAAGACATAGCCGATACACAGCCAAATCCCAGATAACAATAGCCAAATGATGTTCAACAGCAAGTTCATGTGTAATACCCCCGAATGGTTTTAATCAGCCCAAAAATTCAGGATAGATCATAACACATCTGTATTAGACGCGCAAATTTTAGTCCTCGTCCTGATTCTCTGAACCCAGCATCCCGCGATAGAGGCCGGGTGAGGAGTCTGGGATGAGGACCGCGCCGGCGACTTTGGCGTAAAAATCGGCGGGGCCGACGCCGCCAATCACCGCGTATCCATAGCCTTGAGCGAGCATATCATGCAGCGCAGCCAGCAATAGCGCCGCGCCGACCTTTTTGCCGCGTGCGGCCTCGCTAACGCCCGTTGGGCCAAAAAATCCGCGTGCCGTCACGTCATAACAGGCGAATCCCAACAAAGTATTACCATCTTGCGCGACGAAAATAGAGGCAGGCTGACGGCTGAAGGCGGCGTCGGCTTCGCTGACCCAGAATTCGCTGAAGTGTTGGCGAATCCACGCCAGAATTAGGTGTTTTTCGGGCGCGATGGCGCGGCGCATCGTCACGCCGTGTGCGCTGATGGCGTCAATCGCGGGTTGAATCGGCGGCAGTTCGTAGAGTTTTACGAGCATATCGGGCATGAGAAAAAGTCCTTAATAAGGGTTGGGTGGGGACGCCCCGTGGGGCATCCGTACAGGAAGAAATGAGCGAAATCCTGTGATGTGCTGTGGGGGCAAGGCACGCCTTATCCGCCGTGTAGTTCAATGACTGCTATTCCGTAATTGTGACCTTCGTTAAGCCTTCGGGTTTGTCCACGTCGTAACCCTTTTCCCGCGCCATGTGCAGCGCCAGCAACTGACCCGGCAGCACCGCGCACAGTGGACTGAGCCACTCTGGGACATCAGGCAACGGCATCTGTTTTTGACCTTTGGCGAGCGCCTCGGCGTTGTTGCTGATGGTCAGGACTTCGCCGCCTTTGGCGCGGATTTTGTCCATCAAGTCAATCATCAGCGGCATAGGCGCGCCTTGCGGGGCGATGCACAACACGGGAAAGTTGCGTTGCACCACCGCAATCGGGCCGTGCCGAAAGTCGGCCTCGGAATATTCTTGACTGGTCATGCTGCACAGCTCTTTGATTTTCAAACTGACCTCATAGGCGGTGCAGTAATTATAGCCGCGCCCGATGACCGCCAACGATTGCGCGTAGCGGTAACGCTCCGCCCAGTGTTGAATCCCGACGTTGCGCTTGAGCGTTTGGCTCATCCAAGCCGGTAAGCGGCGCAACTCGCGCAGCCCTTTGTTCTGATAGACGGCGGCCAGCAGCGCGACGGCGGCCAATTCTGACGTGTAGGTCTTGGTAGCGGCCACCGCGATTTCCGGCCCCGCGCCGAGGTCGATTTGGTACTCGGCGGCTTGATTCAGCACCGAGTCCGGGGTATTGGTGATGGCGATGGTCAGCGCGCCTTGCCCACGGGCGTCGGCCAGCACGCGGCGGATGTCCTCAGACGCGCCGGACTGCGAGATGCCGATGACGAGCGCTTTGTTCAGCTTGGGCGGCGCTTGATATAAGGTATGGACGGACGGCAACGCCAGCGCCACCGGCAAGCCGAGTTGGATGCTGAACAGGTATTGGGCGTAACGGGCAGCGTTGTCAGACGTGCCACGGGCGGCAATCATGACGAAATGTGGCTTGAATTTGCGGATGGCTTTGGCAGCAGCGCGGGCGGCTCCTAATTGAGATTCAATCAGCGCGCCGATGACTTCCGGTTGCTGATGGATTTCACGATTGAGGTGTGTTTCTTGCATCATGAACGATTTCCCCCTGTACGATGGTGAAGATGACTTGCCAATCGGCGTTTAAGACGACCAAATCCGCCGGACTGTGATAATAAATCCCCGACTCGACGCCAACGGCTTTGGCGGCGTTGGCGCTACTGACGGCCACGAGATCGGCCAGCGCGTCTGGGTTTGTGCCGTCCCCGTCAATAATACGCCGAAACAGCCGCACACCCCGGTCAAAGGTCAAGACGCTGCCCGCCAATGTGCCGTCAGACAACATAGCGCTGTCGCCAGATTTGACCGCGGGGTAATCACCAAGCATATATTCCCCGTCGGGCATCCCTGTAGCGCGCATCGAGTCGGTGATGAGAACGACTCCGCCCCGTCCTTTCATCCGCCAGACTAACTCTGCCGCGCCGGGGTGGACGTGAATCCCGTCGCAAATTAACTCACAACGGACGTGGGGCGAGAGCAACGCCGCGCCCGCTGCGCCCGGGTCACGGTGATGCACCGGCGACATGGCGTTAAACATGTGGGTGGCGTGGCTGATTCCGAGGCCGATGCCGTTCAACGCTTCGGTATAGGTCGCGTTGGTATGCGCCATACTGACGGTGATGCCGCGCTTGCGGCACTCGTCAATCAGCCAGCCATTTTCGGGGATTTCGGGCGCAACTGACACCAACTTAATGACTCCGGTGTCCAAGAATTCGCGGGCTTCTGGCACGCTGACCGGGCGAATCTGGTCGAGATGTTGCGCGCCGCCTTTAGCGATATTGAGGTATGGGCCTTCGAGATGCGCGCCCAAAATTCTCGCACCGCCCGTGGATTGTTCCATCGCCCGCTTGACGCTCAAGAGCGCCGCCATCGTCCGTTCACGGCTGTCGGTCAGGGTGGTCGCCAAGAAACCAGTCACGCCGTGCTGCGCGAAAAAACCGGCCATCGTCCGCAGGCCGTCTGGGTCTGCGTCCATCGTGTCGTGATTGGCCGCGCCGTGGACGTGAACGTCGATGAAGCCGGGCATGACGGTTGCGCCGCCGAGGTCAATCACGGGCGCGCCGTTGCCGTCGGGGTAAGGCGCGGAGCCAAATGCGGCGACCACGCCATCGCGGACGCGCAACCAACCGGGGCGGAAGGTTCGACCCTCGCTGATGAAATGGGCATTGATGAGGAGCATAGAGAATCCTTGCTGATGATGGAGGAGAAGATTAGACCCTAGATGATGATTGTACCGATAAGGTGCAAGATGCAAACTAACGCTTAACTTGCTTGACCCGTTTGCCTTGCACCTTAATCACACATCATCTCATTTCTATCCTGTCCCCCATGAGTGGCGAGTCATTGAGAGGATAATCCTTATCCGCCCATGACGGCAATCATTTGGACTATTTTGAGTAGCCAGCAAGCCAATCTTCCGCTGAAAACCTTTAAGGGTTAACTTCCAACTTCGCCAGCAGCGCCGCGCCCATCACGGCTGAGAACTTCG
>Ga0105044_10006319_pt1 | contig 16285 bp, 19 predicted proteins | sample MAT01_FD_78092 | JGI IMG/M metagenome (GOLD analysis project Ga0105044, IMG submission 78092) | Freshwater microbial communities from Lake Fryxell liftoff mats and glacier meltwater in Antarctica - MAT-01 | ecosystem: Environmental > Aquatic > Freshwater > Ice > Liftoff microbial mat | place... | reverse complement strand
GGCCGGGTATTTCGGCGGACGGTCCGACAACCTGTTGATGCGCTTCACCGACATCGTGATGGGCGTGCCCTTTCTGCCCTTCGTCATCGTCATGTTGTCGGTGTTCGGTAAGGATCTGGGCAGCCTGATGCTGGCGATGACTCTGGTCATGTGGCGCGCCAGCGCCCGCATCGTACGGGCACAGGTTTTGTCGCTCAAGCAGATGCCCTTCGTTGCGGCGGCCCGTATCACCGGAGCGTCGGATCTGGCCATCTTGTACCGCGAGATCGCGCCCAACATTGTGCCCTTGGCGATGGTGAACATGGCCTTCGCGTTGGCATGGGCGATCACCACTGAAGCGAGCATCGGTTTTCTTGGTTTCGGCGATCCGAATGTAATCAGCTGGGGTTCGATCATCTATGACGCATTTGCCTCTCAGGCCATGTACCGCGCGCCTTGGTGGGTTGCACCGCCCGGCGTCGCCATCATGGTGCTGGTGTCGTCCGTCTACCTGGTCGGGCGCGAGTACGAGCGTGTCATCAATCCACGACTGGCGGGGCCCTGAGATGGTGATCGACTTGTTGCGGCTCGAGAACATCGATATCGATTTCCAGACCGAGCGTGGGCTGGCGAGGGCGGTGCGGGGCGTCAATCTGGCGCTGCCGCCGAATACCGTTCTGGGTCTGGTAGGCGAGTCGGGCTGTGGCAAGTCGACGCTGCTCAAGGCCATCATCCGCGTCATGGCGCCCAATGCCCGCATCAGCCGCGGGCGCATTCTTTTCCGCGACCAGGACCTGGTGCGTGCGTCCGAAAAGGCCATGCGCGCTCTGCGCTGGCGCCATGTGTCGATGATTACGCAAAGTGCGATGAATGCGCTCAATCCGGTGCAACGCATTGGTGCGCAGATCGCGGAGGCCATTCTGACCCATGAGGCAATGCCGCGCGAGCAGGTTGTGATGCGGGTACGCGAGATGCTGGAGCTGGTCGGGGTCGACCCGGCGCGGCTGCGCGATTATCCGCACCAGTTCTCCGGCGGCATGCGCCAACGGGTGTTGATCGCGATGGCGCTGGTGCTCGGTCCCGAACTGGTGCTGGCCGACGAGCCGACCACCTCGCTGGACGTGATCGTGCAGGACGAGATATTTCGCGAGCTGCGGCGGCTGCAGCGCGAGCGGGGTTTTTCGATGATCCTGGTGACACACGACATCGCGCTGGTGCAGCGCCATTGCACGCAGGTCGCGGTGATGTACGCTGGCGAGATCGTCGAGCAGGGCCCGGTGGATGCGGTGCTGCGCCACGGCCGTCACCCCTACACGATGGGGCTGCGCAATGCCGTTTCCCGGCTCGACAGCCGGGTCGAGCCGATCGCCATTCCCAGCCAGCCACCGGATGCCCTGCTGCCATTTCAAGGCTGCGCGTTCGCGCCGCGCTGCCCATTCGCTCTGCCACGTTGCGCCACCGATGCGCCGGTGTTGACCGTGGCTGCGGCGGGCCACCATGTCGCATGCCATCGCGCCGATGCACACGCGTCTCTCGACCCCTTGGCGCGTGACCCGGCCACCTGGGACCGTGTCGCCGCCATTACTCCATCCTGAACCATTGGAAAGAACCATGCCTTATTTCGCCTACGCCAATTTGCTGGACATCGATCGCATCCGGACGGTTGCACCCAGTGCCCGCCCGATGGGTGTCATGACGCTGCCGGGCTACCGGTTGGCATTTGCCATCTGCCACGGTGGTGATATGGGTGGCGCAACGCTGCAGGAAGATCCGGACGCCGTTCTGTATGGTGTCAACTTCGCCATGAACGATAGCGACGCGGCCGCGATGGACAAGTCGGCGTTGACCCATCTGGGGAAGTGGCAACGCAGGCAGGTGACGGTCTACGATGCTGCAGGCGTCGCCCATGAGACATCGACCTATTTCATTCCCCGTGCCGAGCCCGGTAAGTTCGAGCCACCATTGGAAAACTATGTGCTGCCGATGCGCAAGGGTATGACCGATTTCGGTTTCCCCGCAGCCTATCGGTCGCGTGTCGAGGCGGTGCTGACCGGAGGCGCTTGAAGCTGTCGACGGCCAGCCCGGTTCACACCTTGCAGGCACGCAATAACGGGCCTCGATATCCCATGTTGACGCGGCGTAAGCCCGTGAGGAGAGATGAGTATGCAAACGAAGGACATTGACATCCTGGACGCGCTCGGCATTCGCCGCCAATTGGGCGATGGCGGCGACCTGCCGGTACATTCGCCGATCGATGGCGCTCTTCTTGCAACGGTGCGCGCCTCCAATGCGTCAGACATGCAGGATGCAATTGGCCGTGCACGCTCTGCGTTCGAGATCTGGCGCAATGTGCCGGCCCCGCGTCGGGGCGAGTTGGTGCGTCTTTTCGCCGAGGAACTGCGCTGCCACAAGCAGGCGTTGGGCCGCCTGGTCTCGCTCGAAGCGGGCAAGGTCACCAGCGAGGGCGAGGGCGAGGTGCAGGAGATGATCGACATCTGTGACTTCGCGGTCGGTCTTTCGCGCCAGTTGTATGGGTTGACGATCGCCTCCGAACGGCCCGGCCACCGCATGATGGAGCAGTGGCAGCCGCTGGGCGTCGTCGGCATCATTTCGGCCTTCAATTTTCCGGTCGCCGTATGGTCCTGGAATGCTGCTCTGGCGCTGGTCTGCGGCAACAGCATTGTCTGGAAGCCGTCCGATAAGACGCCACTCACGGCGTTGGCGGCGCACGCTTTGCTGGAGCGAGCGATCAACCGATTTGGCACCGACGCGCCCCAGGGCTTGTCGCAGGTTCTGCCGGGTCGGGTCGATGCGGGGGAGGCGCTGGTGCAGGATGCGCGGGTCGCGTTGGTGTCGGCCACCGGAAGCACGCGCATGGGCCAGGCGGTCGGCACGGCGGTCGCGCGGCGCCTCGGGCGCAGTCTGCTCGAACTCGGTGGCAACAACGCGATCATCGTCACACCGTCGGCCGACCTGGACCTGGCCCTGCGCGGTATCGTTTTTGGTGCCTACGGCACCGCCGGGCAACGCTGCACGACGACCCGGCGCGTGATCGTGCAGGAAGCGATACACGATGAACTGGTCCAGCGGCTGGACCGGGCGCGCGCCAGCCTGCGCGTTGGTGATCCGCGCTTGCCAGGGGTGCTGGTGGGCCCGCTGGTTGATCGGCAGGCTTTCGAGCAGATGCAACAGGCCCTGCAGCTGGCGCGCGCCGATGGCGGCAAGGTCACAGGCGGTGCGCGCGCGCTCGAATCTGAGTTTCCGGATGCGTGGTACGCGGAGCCGGCCCTGGTGCAGATGCCGATGCAGACCGCTGTGGTCTGCCGCGAGACTTTTGCGCCCATTCTCTATGTCATGCACTACCGTACGCTCGATGATGCTCTGGCGCTGCACAACGCAGTGCCCCAAGGGCTGTCGTCCGCGATATTCACCAATGACCTGCGCGAGGCTGAGCGGTTTCTTGGCCCGACCGGTTCGGACTGTGGCATCGCCAACGTCAACATTGGCACATCGGGCGCCGAAATTGGCGGTGCATTTGGTGGAGAAAAGGAAACCGGGGGCGGGCGCGAGTCGGGCTCGGACGCCTGGCGCAATTACATGCGACGCGCGACCAACACCATCAACTATTCACGCGAACTGCCGCTGGCGCAGGGCGTACGCTTCGACTTCTGATCGGCATCGCCGGGTTTCCCCTGGTTAGCGCGATCAGTCCGCCATCGGCACATTCACCGCCTGCCGCGGTTGGCGCATCTGCCAGGCCAGGTGGGCCAGCAGGGCTGCGATGACGATGGCGCCGCCAACCAACGTGCGGCCCACCGGAACCTCGCCATGCACCAGCCAGACCCACAGCGGTCCCAGCACCGGCTCGGCCGTGCCGATCAGCGCCGCGACCGCTGCCGGCAACAAACGCACGCCGGTGACGAAACACATCATGCCCAGCGCGAGGTTGAGCGCGCCGAACACGAACAGCCAGGCAGCGTCGGCGGCGCCGACCTGCAGCGAGCCTGCAAACAGGAAACCGGCGACCAGCGTGACCAGGGTGCCCAGACAGGCGGCGGGCATCATCCGGACATGGGCATTGCGGCGCGTCAGCACGGTTGCCAGTGCGAACGACAGCGCAATCAGCAGCGCCAGACCGTCGCCTACCGGCGACACGCTGCCGTCGAGCGAGTCGGACACCATGACGGTGATGCCGGCCATGACCGCGGCTATGGCGACCCAGGTGCCGGCACCGACCCGTTCGCCGAACAGCAGGAACATCATCAACGCGGCAAACAGCGGTGCGCCGGCCTGCATCAGCAGGATTTTGGCCACGGTGGTGTGCGACAAGGCAACAATAAAGGCGGTTGACGCGGTGGCGAAACACAGGCCGACACCGATGCCGGCCCAGCCCATGCCAGCGAACAGTGACGCGGTACCGCGCAGGCCATCGCGCTTGAGCATGAAACCAAGCAGGAATACTGCGGCGCAGAACGAGCGCCAGAAGATGATGGTCCAGCTGTCGGTGACGCTGAGAAAGCGCGCGATCGCGCCGCCAAAACTCCAGATCGCCGCCGCGCCGAAGACCAGCCAGGCGCCGCGCGGGTCTATGGCACCACTTGTCATGGGCGGCCAGCCAGTCAGCGCTGGATCAGCTCGACCTTGTACCCGTCCGGGTCGGTGACGAAGGCGATCACCGTCGTGCCGCCCTTGACCGGACCGGCCTCGCGTGTGACGTTGCCGCCTGCTGCCTTGATTTTTTCGCAGGCAGCGGTGGCGTCTTGCACCTGCAGCGCGATATGGCCATAGGCGGTGCCCATCGCATAGTTGTCGACGCCGTGGTTGTAGGTCAACTCCAGTTCGGCATGGTCCGGGTTGGAGCCGTAGCCGACGAAGGCCAAGCTGTATTTATATTCCTTGTTCTCCGAGGTGCGCAGCAATTGCATGCCCATGACCTTGGTGTAGAAATCGATGGAGCGTTGCAGGTCGCCAACGCGCAACATGGTGTGAAGCAGTCGCATGGTAGAGGTTCAGGTTGTGAGAGTCGGGGCTGGGGCCGCTGGCCCGTGCACGGGCCGACCTCAGGCGGACGCAAATTGTGGCACGGCCGCAGCCGGTTGCCGCTCAGGTGGTCTTGCCGGCGCGTGGAACCAGCACGCAGCCGCCGATGCGCCAGCTTTTGTCGTCCTGGCGTTGCAGCCGGTAAAGCGCGAGCCAGGTAGCTCCCGACTGGTCGGTCATGTGCACCGGCTGCACCAGTCCGTCGTCGGCCGCCTCCGGCTTGAGGAACAACACCGCTGCCGGGCGGTAGACGACCGGATAGGAGCCGCGCACCATACGAATGAACTGTGCGGCGGTTCCGAACGTCTGCCGGATTGACGCACTGGCCAATGAGAAGGCCTGCTCGGCGTCGTCGGCTGCAAAGGCGGCCAGTTGCGCGCGCACGATTTTCTGTGCCTCTTGCGCGTCTTGCGCCTGCACCTGCTGGCTGTCTGTCGCACCCGCGGCATGGGCGGGCGGAGCGGCCTGGCTCAGTGACACTGCAAGAGCAAGAACGGACAGGATGCGGTACATGAAGGCTCCTTCGCAATTTGTCGCTGCATCATGCCCCAGAAGTCACTTTCTTGCCACGCCCGGTGCCTCGAACACCAGGCAGGTGGTAGTGGCATGGGCATACAAGGTGCCGTCCGGCCCGACGAGTCGCGCTTCGGCGGTGGCGAGTTGGCGCCCGCAGTGGATGACCCGGCCCTCGGCGCGCACCCGCACCACCTTGGTCGTGATGGCACGCACCAGGTTGACGCTGAGTTCGGCCGTGGTGTAAGCGCGGCCTGGCGGCATCATCGTTTGCACCGCGCAGCCCAGCGCCGAGTCCAGCAGCGTGGCAAACCATCCGCCGTGCACGGTTCCCAGCGGGTTGTAGTGTTCCATCCGCGGTGTGCCCTGGAAGACGGCCGTTCCGGCCCCGACATCGATCAGTATGAAGTGCAGCGTGCGGGCGATCGGCGCAAACGGCACTTCCCCGCGCAGCATCGCCTGCATGACCTCCAGTCCGGTCCTGCCGGCCACCGGAGCCGGCGTGGCGACGTCACAGCCGATACCGGACTCCAGCATGGCGCTGACGCGCTTTTCGTCTGCCATCCAGGTGTCGATCAGGTTCACGGGCGCCGGTTTCGTTTCAGCCTGGTTCATCGCTCAAGTCCTGTTTGTTGCATATAAAAATATTGTAGCTACAATATTTTTATGGCACTCATTGATCGCCCTGAAACCGACGCAGCGCCGCCCCAGCCACCCGCCTCTGAGCCCAAGGGCTGCAGCAATTTTCGACTGCACGCCCTGACGCGCCGGATGGACCAACTCTACGACGCCGAACTGGCCAAGGTTGGGCTGCGCACCACCCAGTATTCGTTGCTGTCGCATGTGGTCCGGCTGGGGCCGCTGCGGCCCGGCGAACTGGCGCAGGCCATGCGTCTGCAGCCGTCGAGCGTGACGCGTAACCTGCAGTCGCTGATCGCGGCCGGTTGGGTCGAGCTGGGCGCCGGCAGCGACGCACGGAGCCGCAGCGTCAGTGCCACAGCGGCTGGTCGCGAGAAACGGGTGCAGGCACAGCGGCGCTGGAAAGCCGCCCAGTTGGCGCTGAACGAGGCCTTGGGCGCTGATCGTGTGGTGGCACTGCATGCCTTGCTGGACCAATGCATGATCGCGCTGGACGCAGACGGAGCAACAAGACCGCAGGGATCCGACCATGGCTGACAACGCTGCACCCGCACCATCTTCCCGCATCGCCATCTGGCTGGTGCTGTTGGCGGCGGCGGCCACCTTCGGTCTGACGGCGGGCACGCGCCAGACCTTGGGTCTGTTCCTGGGGCCGATGAACACCGCGACCGGCCTGGGCTTGGCCAATATCAGCCTTGCGTTTGCGGTTGGCCAGTTGTTCTGGGGCCTGACCCAGCCCTTCGCCGGTGTCATCGCCGACCGGATCGGTGCCGGCCGTGTGTTGCTTGCGGGTGTGCTGCTGGTGGCACTGGGCACCTTCGTGACCCCCTGGATGACCAGTACCGCGGGGCTGATCCTGGCCATCGGCGTGTTGTCTGCCGGCGGCGCCGGCATGGCCGGACCGGCCGTGCTGATGGCCGCGGCGAGCCGCTTGATTCCGCCACACAAACGGGGCATGGCCAACGGCATCGTCAATGCAGGCGGCTCCATGGGCCAGTTTCTGATGGCCCCGATCGCCGGTGTCTTGCTGGTGGGCATGGGTTGGGCCAATGCGCTGCAGGTGCTGGCCTTGTGCGTGTTGCTGGCGCTGCCGGCGGCGTTCATGCTCAAGGGCAATGCGCGGCATCTAACGCCGGTCGGGCTTCCGGTTGTCGGTACCCGCGAGGCGATCCGCACGGCATTGCGCGACCGCAGCTATCTGTTGCTGAGCGCCGGATTTTTCGTCTGCGGCTTTCACGTGGCGTTTCTGGCCACCCATCTTCCCGGCGTCATTGCAGCCTGTGGATTGCCGGTTGCTTTTGGCGCCTGGTCATTGGCGATGATCGGCCTGTTCAATGTCGTGGGCAGTCTCGCCATGGGATGGGCGGTTGGCCGCTGGCGCATGAAGAGTCTGCTTTCGCTGGTCTATGCGACCCGTGCGATCGCGGTGCTGCTGTTCCTGCTGGCGCCCAAGACCGGAGTGGTGGTGCTGGTGTTTGCCGCAGTGATGGGCCTGACGTTCCTGTCCACGGTGCCGCCCACCGCTGGCCTGGTCGTGAAGTTCTTCGGGCTGTCCAATATGGCGACACTGTTCGGCATCGTGATGTTCTCGCACCAGATCGGCGGATTTCTCGGCGCCTGGCTTGGCGGCCAGGTTTTCGTGGCCACCGGCAACTACGACTGGGTCTGGTACATCGACATCGTGTTGGCGGTGGGTGCGGCGTTGGTGCATCTGCCGATCCGGGAGGCGCCACTGAAAGATGCCGTGCCGGCCTGAGAGTGTGAGAGGCAATCGCGTCGCGCCGTAGAACCGGCTTTCGAGGCCGATAATGGGCCGGTCTTTCCAAACCTTGGCAGCCGCCATCAACCCCAATCGGAGACACACATGATCAAGTCGGGAATCGACCAGGACGCCATCATCGGCATGTTCTCGCAGGCAACCGCCAAGCAGGGCGAGGCGCTGCGCAAGGCGGTCAGCGAGGCAACGCTCAAGGCCTTGCAGGGGCGCGAATTGAGCATGGAGAACATCCGCAAGGTGCTCAAGAGCGTGACGCAGGCGAGTTCGGCAGGCGCGGCGCTCAATCCGGGTGCTCCGGCCGATATCGAGGCGATGCTGGGCAAGGCGTTCGCAGGCATGGATTCCGCTCTGTTGCAGGCGGTCCAGGCCAATCGCAAGGCGCTGGAGCAATTTACAGCGCAGGGTGTGGACATGCAGGGCAAGCAGATGAAGGCGGCCCTTGCCAACGTGGAGAAGATGGAGGATGTGTTCTTCGACACTGTCAGCAAGGCCGTCAAAGGGTCTGCCGCTCCGGTGCAGGGCCCATGGGAGCAGGTGTTGTCGGCGATGAAGCTTAGCGGCACCAGTACCGGCAGCCAGGCCACCGAGGCGCTGGAGCAACTGTTGGAGCAGTCACGCACGGCCATTCGTGACAGCCGCGCCAGCAGCATGAAGGCGGCGCAGGCGATGATGGACAGTTATACGGCCCTGGTCAGCGGCGTCTTGATCGGGTTGTCGGACGGATTGTCGCAAGGCGGCTCCGGCGCTGCGGGCGAGGGACGTGCGCGCAAGCGATAGACCGATCGCGCCGCACAGCTGCTGGCGAAGTGCCAGCCTGCTGCGGCACACCCGGCAGTCGAGCGTTCAAGGGCTGTCAGAACCGTCGGGTCAGAAAGGTGGGAACGGCCGCGCGCAGTGTGGTCCAGGTGCGCCAGAGCGTAAAGCCACGCCGCGTCCAGCGCACAACGCCGGTGGGACGCACCACGACCAGAACCACCACCGCCGCACCGACAGCGACCGGATGCGCGAGCAAAAAGCGTTTGCTGCGGTTGATCCAGTCGGTCACCCGGTCGCCAAAGTGCAGCGCATGTGCGACCGGTGCACCGGCCTGTGCCAGATCGTGGCGCTGGCTCGCGATTCGTTCGAGCAGCCGCCCACGCTGCAGCTGAAGTTCAATCAGGCGTTGTTGCATGATCGCCAGCGGCGGCCTTCAGGCGGCCCAGGTCTTGCCGAAGTTCACCCAGGCTCGCGGCAAACATAGGTTCGGGTCTGGTTGCCATGCGCATCAGCGCGCGATAAGCCAGCCAGGCGCACACGACGCACAACACGGCAAATACGCCGAGCACCGCCAGCCGCAATTCCCACAACCACAGGGCCAACAGAACCACCGTGAGCAGGGCTGCCACCGTGGCGGAGATCATCAAGGTCTGGGCCAACAGCAACATTCGCAGGATGCGCAGTTTCTCGACTTCGACCTCGTTGCCCAGCAACTCGAGGCGAGTGCCCAGCATCGCCGTAAGCGAGACGGCGATGTGCTGCAGGCTCGCAAGGAGACCGTCGCTCCGTGTCGGATGGGCCATGGTTTCCCTGTGGCGCCGGTTGGGATGCCGGGATCGGCCTAGCGTCGGCCGATGATCAGGCCCACCAGCAGGCCCACGGCAGCGGCGATGCCGACCGCCGTCCATGGCGACTCGTGCACATAGGTATCGGTGGCACGCGCAGCGGCACGGGTTTTCTCCATCAGCGCAGCTTCGGCCTCGCCCAGGCGGACCTTGGCGCCCTTGAGGCGTTCCTGGATGCGGGCACGCATGGTGGCAACTTTTTCACCCGCCTGGTCGGCCGTTGCGTGCAGCATGTCCTCGGCGTCGGCGATGACAGACTTGATGTCGGTCACGATCTGTTGTTGTTCACTGATCGCAGGTTCCTGGTTTTCCATTTCGGGACTCCTTCTTTGGTTTCACCTTGACAGCACAAGGGTACCAGACTTGCCATTGCAAGCGGCTTGATTTGCCGCATTGCGGGCACGATCGTGGGATATGCGGTGCTCAGGCACAGTGGCGTTTGCGGGAAAGGTGCGCCTGGCGCGCTTTCAGTTCTTGAATCGGGGTGGCAACGCCAGGCCAGCCTTGGCCATGGCATCGCGCAGCCGGTCTGGGTAGTCTGTGACGATACCGTCGACGCCCCAGCCGATCAGCCGGTCCATATCAGCCACTTCGTTGACGGTCCAGGGGATAACCTTGATTCCGAGTTGTTGCGCCGCTTTGATCTTGGAAGCGTCGATGTGGTTGAAATTAGGCGACCAGAAGCGCCCGCCACTTGCCTTGATCATGTGTGCCACGGATGCATGGTCATGCCAGGAGATGCCACCGGTCCAGGCGAGGTCGCGCACGGTGTTGGAGCGGGGAAATTCCATCGTGATGTAGACGGTCTCGATCGCCGGTTCGAGTTTTTGCACCAGCTGCAGGGTGCGCCAGTCGAAACTGATGATGCGCACGCGCTGCACCATGCGGGCCTGCCGTATCACGGCAAGCAGGGCTTCGACGAATTCCTGCGGCCCAAGTGTGTCGAGCGGCCGGTTCGGAAAGATCTTGGTCTCGATCGCAAACTGGACCTTGTCCGCACCCAGCGCGTTGACGCGGGCAAACAGGGCCGCCAAGGTGGGTATACGTTCGCCGTCGCGTGGCTGCTGGTTGGCGAATTGCCGTGCGTATTCGCTCGCGGCGTCGAGCCGGCCGACATCGTAGGCTTGCAGCTGGGCCAGCGTCAGTGACCGAATCAGCGGCCCCTTGTTCTTGAGCCACTGGCCCTGGGCATCGCGCGTGAGCGCCGGATTGAGCTCGGGGTCATGCGCGATCACCGGCACGCCATCGGCCGTGATCGCGATGTCGAGCTCCAGCGTCGTCACGCCGATTTCCAACGTGCGCTCGAAGCCGGCCAGGGTGTTCTCGGGGAGCAGGCCGCGCGCGCCACGGTGGCCCTGGAGTTCGAACGCCGATGCCGGCGCAACAAGCGCACATATGGCCGCAGCCAGCAGTACCCAGCGGACCATGGTCCAGAAAACCTCAATGACCCAGGATCTTGGACAGGAAGTCTTTGCTGCGTTCGTTCTGCGGATTGTTGAAGAACTCCGTCGGCGTATTTTGTTCGACGATCTGGCCCTGGTCCATGAAAATCACCCGGTTGGCAACCGCCTTGGCGAAGCCCATTTCATGGGTCACACACAGCATGGTGATGCCCTGGTCGGCCATCTCAACCATGACGTCCAGCACCTCTTTGATCATCTCGGGGTCGAGCGCCGACGTCGGCTCGTCGAACAGCATGATCTTCGGGGTCAGGCACAAGGCACGGGCGATGGCGACGCGCTGTTGTTGTCCGCCCGAGAGCTGTAGTGGATATTTGGTGGCCTGCTCGGCGATGCGCACCCGCTCGAGCTGGGCCATCGCCTTGGCCTCGGCCTCTTTTTTGGGCATCTTGCCGACCCACATCGGCGACAGTGTCAGGTTCTCCAGCACCGTCAGGTGCGGGAACAGGTTGAACTGCTGGAACACCATACCGACCTTCTTGCGCACGTCATCCACCGCCTTGACGTCGTCGGTGAGTTCGACACCGTCCACCACCAGGCGACCCTGCTGGTGCTCTTCAAGCCGGTTGATGCAGCGGATGAGGGTCGACTTGCCCGAGCCGGACGGGCCGCAGATCACGATGCGTTCACCCAAGGCCACGTTCAGATCGATGTCGCGCAGCACGTGGAAATTGTTGCCATACCACTTGTTGAGTTTGTCGAAGATGATGATGGGTTCTGCCATGGTGTGGATCCGGATAGGGGTAGATGGGGTTGTCGCGGGTGCGGCGCGTGTTGCGATCACCGCGCCTTGCCCTTGTTGACCTGCTTCTCGACCCAGATGCTGTAGCGGGACATCGAGAAGCAGAATGCGAAATAGATCAGCGCAATGAACAGATAACCCTCGATCATGAACGGTCGCCAGTTGGCGTCGGAGTTCAGCGCCAGACCAAGCGCGCCGGTCAGTTCGTACAAGCTGACGATGGTCACCAGCGAGGTGTCCTTGAACAGGCTGATGAAGTTGTTCATGATGCTGGGCACCACCATGGCCAGCGCCTGCGGCAACACGATCTTGTACTGGGTCTGCCAGTACGACAGGCCCAGCGTGGCGGCAGCCTCGATCTGCCCCTTGGGTATGGCCTGCAGGCCACCACGAATCACCTCGGCCATATAGGCAGCGGCAAACAGCGTGATACCGATGATGACCCGCACCAGCACGTCGATGGACACGCCCGCCGGCATGAACAGCGGGAACATGAACGAGGCCATGAACAGCACCGAGATCAGCGGCACGCCACGGATCAACTCCACGTAGACGGTACAAACGGTGCGGATCGCCGGCATGGATGAGCGCCGGCCCAGGGCTACCACCATGGCGATAGGGAACGCCATCATCATCGACAAGGTCGACAACATGATAGTGAGAGGCAGTCCGCCCCAGCGATCAGTCTCCACCTTCTGGAGGCCTGCAAAGTCGCCGTACATCACCGCGAAGAAAAACGCCAGCACGACAATCCAGGCGGGCAACAGCCAGGCCTTCCAGAACGAGCGGGTACAGCTGCCGACCAGCATCGCCAGCATCACCGAGGTAGCCAGCAGGGGGCGCCATTGGTCTTCGTAGGGGTAACGCCCGAAGATGATGATGCGGTATTTCTCGGCCACAACCCCCCAGCACGCGCCGACGCTGTCGATGCGGCAGGCAGCGTAGTCGGGCAACCAGGCAGCGCGCAATATGGCCCAGCTGAAGAATTGTGGCAGCACCATCAACAGGCCGGCCAGGACGATGACGGTCATCAACCCGGTGGTGAAGTCGCCGAACAGATTGATGCGGACCCAGGCAATCGGCCCTTCGGTTGAGACCGGCGCCGTACGCGCCGCGATCGATTCGAATGTTTGTGCGGTCATGGTGTGGCGCCGATCAGCGTTCCTTGATGGCCGAACGGGCGTTGTACCAGTTCATCAGCAGGGAAGTGGACAAGGAGGTCGTCAGGTAAACCAGCATCACTATTGCGATGGCTTCGACCGCACGGCCGGTCTGGTTCAGCGAGGTATTGGCGATCGACACCACGTCGGGGTAACCGATCGCCACTGCCAGCGACGAGTTCTTGGTAAGGTTCAGGAACTGGTTGGTCATCGGTGGAATGATCACCCGCAGCGCCTGCGGCAAGGTCACCAGGCGCATCACCTGGCGCGGGTGCAAGCCCAATGCAGCGGCGGCTTCTCCCTGGCCCTGGGCCACCGACTGGATGCCCGAGCGAACCACCTCGGCGACGAAAGCGGCGGTATACATGGTCAGGCCAAGCAACACCGCCAGGAACTCCGGCGTCAGTGCGCCGCCGTGCTCGATCGAGAAGTCGCCCTTGGATGGAAAATCGAAGTCCAGCGGAGCGCCGCCAGTCCACCATGCCAGCACGCCGGTGACGACAAAAATCGCGAGCGGCACCCAGAACATGCTGCGCAATTGGCCGGTCTCCTCGAACTTGCGGAATGCCCATTTCCGATAGGCGATCCCCAGGATCGCACCGGCAACCAGGCCCAGCAAGCCCCACAAGTGACCGGCCTCCCAGATCGGCTTGGGAAAGATCAAGCCGCCCTTGGCCACAAAGAAAGGTCCGAACACAATCGCGTCCTGAACGTCTGGCAGGGTTTCGGTCAGCAGCAGATACCACATCAGCAGTTGCAGCAGGATGGGTACGTTGCGGAACATTTCCACGTACGCATAGCAGAGCCCACGCACCAGCGCATTGCGCGAGAACCGGCCCACGCCCAGCAAGGTGCCCAGGATGGTGGTCAGGATGATGCCGATGATGGCCACGCGCAAGGTGTTGACAATGCCTACCGCATAGGCCTTCCAGTACCGATCGGCTGAATCGAATGGGAACAGGCTCTCGCCAATGTCAAAGCCGGCCGAATCGCCAAGGAAGTCGAAGCCGCTCTGGATGCCGCGCGCCCGCATGTTGACAAGCGTGTTGTGGGCAAGGAACCAGACGCCGAGCGCAATGACGCTTACGGCCAGTATCTGGTAGATGACCCCCCTGAATGCCTGGCTGCGCCAGGACCACTTTTGCTTCTTTTCGGGTGATTTGTCGGTCATGGGCACTGCTTCTTGTTCGGCGTGTTCAGCCGCAAAAACAACAATTGCCGCTAGCGGATCCCCAATGGCGGTCCGGAAGCGGCAATGTCAGGAACCTGACTGGTCGATCAGCGTGCCGGATACGGGTACATCAGTCCGCCTTTGTTCCACAGGTTGTTGAGGCCACGCGGCAGGTTGAGCGCTGTGTTCGGGCCGAGGTTGCGTTCAAAACTTTCGCCGTAATTGCCGACCGCCTTGATCGCGCGTGCCAGCCAATCTTTGTCAAGACCGAGCAACTTGCCGGTGTCTTCGTTGCCACCGCCAAGCAGGCGCTGCACTACCGGATCGTCGCTGGTCTTCATCTTGTCGACGTTGGCCTGGGTGATGCCGTATTCTTCGGCTTCAATCAGGCCGTACATCACCCATTTGACGATGGAGAACCACTCGTCGTCACCACGGCGCACCATGGGGCCCAGTGGCTCCTTGGAGATCAGTTCGGGCAGGATCACGTGTTCTTTCGGATCTTTGGCTTCCTTGCTGCGCACCGACGACAGTCCCGACGCGTCGGTGGTGTAGGCGATGCAACGACCGGCGAAATAGGCGCTGGTGGCGGCTTCGACTTTTTCGAACACGACCGGCTTGATATTGAGGTTGTTGGCCTTGGAATAGTCGGTCAGGTTCTTCTCGGTGGTGGTGCCGGACTGCACGCACACCGTCTGGCCCTTGAGCTGCTTTGCGCTCTTCATCTTGGTCTTGGTGGGAACCATGAAGCCCTGGCCGTCGTAGTAGTTCGCGACAGTCATGGTGAGGCCCAGCGAGGCATCGCGCGACAGCGTGAAGGTGGTGTTGCGCGCCAGAACGTCTATCTCGCCCGATTGCAGGGCCGTGAAACGCTGCTGTGCCGTCAACGGAACGTACTTGACCTTTTCGGCATCTCCCAGCGTGGCCGCTGCCAACGCCTTGCAAACATCGATGTCCAGGCCCGACCATTTGCCGGTCGAGTCGGCAGCGGCAAAACCAGCCAGGCCGGTGTTGACCCCGCACACGACCTGGCCGCGTGCCTTGATGGCGTCCACGGTCTTGCCGGCATGGGTGGGGAAGGCGGCCATCGCGCCCATTGCGGCAATGGCGGCGACAGCGAGTTTGAACTTGGTTGTTTTCATAAAGATGTTGCTACTCCAGTCATGTTGATGTTGAGCATGTGGTGCGTGCGACAGGGCCGTGGCACCCATGTTGCCGGTCTTTAATTTACATTTTCTGACGCGATGTGGCATTGGGGTTTACGCTGGCAAATCATGCAAGATGTGCATGTCACCAGCTTGGTGCGCCAAATCCCGGCAAAAAAATGGCGACGCAAGATGTATGCCTGCCCGATATCGCAGGGAGCCTGCGTCGGCTCCCTGGCAAAGTGTGTGCTGCTGCCTGCGCCGGCTAGATATAGCCTACAGCCGGCTTGGTATGGCGCATGTGCAGTGACATGCCCAGGGCTGCCATGTGATTGGCGTTGCGACCCAATATCTGCTGCGACAGCGGCAGGAACTCGGCTTCCTCGAACTGTGCGTGCGCATGGTATTCCTTGACCAGCTGCGCGACGGCCACGGCATCGAGCGTGGCGTCATGCCCCTTGGCGATCTGCCGCAGTTGCGGCTTGATGCGTGACCACCAGGCTTCGATCTGCCGGTGTTCGGTGGTCAGCCGCTCGACCATCGTCTTGACGTGGTCTTTCTCGTGTCCCTTGGCGGCGCTTTGCAGCACCGCAGGAAACAGGTCGCGTTCTTCTTCGCTATGGTGCTCCACGATCACCGCATCGAAGAAGGCGAGCATGTCGGCTGCGACTTTGCGGGCCTTTTGCGCAGGTTCCATCAATGCCGGCAGTTCGCCCAACGCGTCAAGGTGGCCGATGATGCCGACATGGCACTGGGAGAAGTTGGCGATCGGCGCGTCGGGTGCGCTGCTGGCGTCGGGGATGGTGTTCTCGCTCATCGTCTTCTCCTGAAGATGGCTGTCGTGCCATCATCCATGCATTGTTGTCAAGGCCGTGTGGTACGGCCTTGATGCCGGTCAATGACGCGCTTCTGGCCCGTCGCGTGCCTCTCAGGGCAAACCTTCGCTCTCACTGCACCAGCGGTGTATCGGCCGCCTCCAGGTCGATACCCACCAGACGGGCCTGACCGGCCAGCAACTGCAGGTATTGGCGCAGCGCGGTGACGAAGCTGTGCTGGCG
>Ga0105044_10006318_pt1 | contig 16285 bp, 13 predicted proteins | sample MAT01_FD_78092 | JGI IMG/M metagenome (GOLD analysis project Ga0105044, IMG submission 78092) | Freshwater microbial communities from Lake Fryxell liftoff mats and glacier meltwater in Antarctica - MAT-01 | ecosystem: Environmental > Aquatic > Freshwater > Ice > Liftoff microbial mat | place... | reverse complement strand
CATAAGAAAAATAAATTATTTTAAGCTTTTTTTTGTTGCACAACAAGAGCAATTAAGTAATATTTTCTCCATGCAACGTTCCAATTACTGAATAAATATCGCGACCGCCAAAACCGCCGGGTTTTTTACTTACGAAATAAAGTTGTTTCGCATCTGATGAAAGACATGCAGATGATTCGTGATATTCCGTATTGATATTTCTTCCAAAATCAATTAATTTGGACCATTCCCCATTATTATACTTCACATAAAATAAATCGCCTCTTCTAATACCCCCTTTAAATATGATCATTGTATGTCCATCTTCAAATACCCCACAAATGGCATCGTGTCCTCTTGAATTGATATTATTTCCAGCATTAACAGCAGGTGACCAGAAACCATCTCTTCTGAAGGAAAGAAATATGTCTTCATAATGAAGTCCGTCGTTTTTGTCAATATTTTTTGCATGATCTCCTAACCTTCTGGACGTAAAAAACAATTTTTCTTCATCGGCGGATACATAAGGAGCGTATTCATCATATTCTGTATTAATATTCGGTCCCAAATTATTTATTGTTATAGAATTTTTTATTAAATTAAGTTGGATCCCATTAATACATTCCAATTATCTTTTTTCTGTTAAAATCCATTCTTCTCTTTGTGCAAGTTTATCAAGATTAGCTTCATATATTTTGTAATAGTTCATAGCACTATCCCATTGAGATTCAAGTTGGAAACAAACTCCAAAATAATAATTAATTTTAGGGTTAATCCTAAAATTTAAAAGAAAAGCATTATTGAAAAAAGTTTTGGCCTTTAATTTATCTGCAGTCTTCAAATAACAAATCCCTATATTGAAATTAAGCAATGCATGATTCGGGTTAAAGGAATATGCTTCCAGATATGCTATTTTTGCCAGATAATAAGAATTTTCCCCCTTCATTAAACAAACTATTCCCCAATAAATAGGCGTGCAATGCCTTATTAAATCGGGATCCCATGCCAGGAAAATTGTCTCTTATGAATTCCTTTTCTTGCGCCTTAATGTCCGAAATGCACATCGCAATAAAGAACCAAACGATTAAATACTTCATAAATACCTATTCTTTTCTGCAAATTTGAGCAATATTCGCTTATTTTTGCAGGAAATAAATTTAAATTGCTGCAACTTTTAGACTTCTCCCTCCTCTTACTATACAGATTGCGAGAATACGTATATTTGAATAGTGAGAATCGCTTATATGAGCTTTTTCTCAGGTTGGTGTCTGAATATAAAAATTATTAGAGGAGGTTTTTCAAAAACTGTACTATATCACACGGGATTCTATTTATGGATAAAATGATGTCATCCAAGCAGGAAGAATTCATGAAATTGTACAATCAATCTCATGCCCGGTTGTCACGGTATGTTCAATCTGTAGTTTATAACAGAACAGAAGCAAAAGATATAATTAGCGAAACTGTTTTGAGAGTTTATGAACGTTTTGATAAAATTGAAAAAAAAGAATCATTTATCTATTATTTATTTAAAACAGCCAGTAGACTAATTACTGACTTACATAAAAAACAACAGCGGTATGTTGAATATGATGAGGATATAGCTCTTGAAATTCCAGCTAAAATCATTGATACGGCACAGGCATTAGAAGTTAAAGATCTCTATCGTGCTCTAAGCCAGTTACCTTTAATTGTTCGTGAAGCAATTGTTTTATACGAGATTCAAGGGTTCTCGCAAGAGGAAATATGTGAGATACAGGGTGGATCATTAAGCGGGGTAAAATCACGTATCAGTCGAGGGCGTGAAACATTAAAAAAAATAATTTATGAGGCTAATACTATTAAAATTCCAAAATAAAGTTTAAATGTCAGATAACGAAAACTCCGAAAAATTATTAACCAGCTATTTCGAAAAGGCAAACAAAGAGGAACCAGTTATTTCTGTGGCTGAAATCAATAATTTAATTATCAATTTACCTTTTGGCGATAGCTCTGCTTCTTTATCAAATAAAACGAAACAAAAGGTTTTAGCACAATATAAATACTGGCTTGCCGGTGGTTTAATTTTATGTATAGGCTTGATTTGGTTTTTTACAAACTCAAAACAAGATATTAATAATAATTCAAACTCTGTCACTAATTTAAACCCCCAAGTAAATAAAATTATTTATCAGGAAGTTGCGAAAATTAATTCAACTGAAAAAATTAAAGTCGATGCAAAAAAGTTTGATACAAAAGAGGAGAACGAGGTAGCTAAAGTTGCTTCAAAAGAGAAAATTATGCCTTCCAAAATCGAATCCAAAGCCTCAATTTCTAAAAATTCAAGTTATTATTTTCCTGGTGATGCAAAAGTAAAATTTGAATTAAATGGGCAGTCGGTTCTTATGATTATCAATGAGGATGTTGAGCAACTAGAAATTAATGGTGTTTTAATTGATAAGAGTGAATATTCAGAATATGCTACAACAATTGATGAGGGTAAAAAATTAAAATTGGAGTCAGATAGAATTAAGTTTGATACTAAAGATGCCGAAAGTGAACAAAAACAACAAAATCGCAAAATAATGCATGGTCTTATTGATGAGTTAAATGCTGATCAAATGATTGATGCATCCGGAAATTTTGAATTCCGCATTTCCGATTTAAAATTATTTATCAATGATGCAAAGCAAACAGATGTTGTAAGTGAAAAATACATAAAACTTTATGAAGCATTATCAGGAAAGCAACTCACAGTAAAATCTAATATCAGAATTAAACATTAGTTATAATCATCTTTAATTTCATCCAAATTCAATTTATTCAGCTAGCTTTAAACATTCGCTTTCCGTGTATCTTTAATATGAATATATATTGCAGTAGTTCTAATGCTAGAATGACTTAAAAGTTCCTGGGTAAGATGCAAGTCCCGTCATGCGTGGCTGTATCCATATTTTTACTTCTTCCTAAATTTTGCCAGTTTTCTCGGGCTCTGGCCAAACTCATTGCAGGGTCTTGAATCTCTTGCATTCGTTCGTTTCCTACTTTTGTCAACCATTGCTTAAATGGTTCTGCCTTGGGCGATGGAATAGGTTGTATGAGGCGTAGTAAATTCGGCGTATCTCACTTTCTAGTTGGCTCCAAAGGCGTAAACAGACTGAACAAGAATACAAAGAAATAGTTCGGGTGAATTGCCGGACTACTCAATATAAATTTCCTTATAAAGTGTCTCCGGCAATTCTCTTTCTGCAAGGTCAAAAGTGGTTAAATGTTGTTTTGATTTGAAGACAGGGGTTCTGCACAAATCTCATAATTTGATTTGTTGAATATTTATTTTTCCGTCTTTATTGACTTTAATTCTAAATGTCTCTGACAAACTACATCCATCATCATAACAAGCGCCTTCATAAAGAATTATTGTGTCTTTATTGGCTAAAAAGTATCGAAAGTTTATATGTTGGTCACCACTATACTCAAAATATATATTCAACAGTTTACCATTTCTTGTTAAAGGGTCAAGTAATAAAAGATTTCCATAAATGCCGTGTATTTTTATATTCGTTTCCTGATAAAAATAGTAACATTCGTATATTCCGATGTTGGGTAAGTGGTAAAGACAACTGTCGATAGATTTGATAGCTAATGAATCAAAGTCTTGATCTTTATAATTGTCGACCAATACCTACTATTTCTATCTTATTTACTTTTAATGCACCAATGGTTTTTGCTGAATTGATATGTTGAAAACATTGTCCAATGTCTTCAAATTCCTTTCCTTTAGGTTGTACTAACCCCTCTTCATGACCTTCCCAATGTTTTGGATATTTTATTTTTATCAGATCGTTACAACCAAACGGGAAAGTGTTATTTATTGAAACTTTATTTGCCTCGTTTTTCAAAATAATGATGTCCTTCGTTGGCGATGTGTTGGTCGTATTGGAATTGTTATGATTGGAATTTGAACAAGACCAGATTGTCAAGATTGAAAATAATATGTATAAATGTTTTTTCATTCGTTTTTCATTCTTCACTTTTAGTTGTACTACCGTTGGGTATAACTCCAAAGTGTGGAAATACTAATTCTATTATAATTTGTTAATTATAACTGATAATTATATTCTAAAATTGTCATTCTCTGCTGCGTTTACTTAATTTTATGGCTCTTGCCAATCGTGGTCGATTGAAACGTTGAAGGAAACTAGGATAAAGGTTTAGTAACACATTTAGTGTTAGCAACCACAAGGATTCGATAATTCCAAATTGAAATGCGACGAAAATAGTAAACCCTGTAACTATAAACAAAATAATTATATTTCCTAATTCAGATTGTTTTCTTCGAAAATGTAAATGAATTAAAGTTAAAGTGTTCTTTTCAATAGGGTGAGATTTTTTGTATAGCCTTTCCCAACCTATTACAACCAACAGTTTTTGCAAAATGTAGAAGCCCGGAAAGAATCAGTTAATTAGTTGTTTTATTATTTTCTAAACTGACTTTAATGCGAGAAGGAATTTAATTCTTTTTCTTATTGATCTTAACTTATAAAATCTCTGTATTATTTTTCCACCGACAAAATCATCATCTACGTAAACGCATTCTCCCCGGTCACATCCATTCCTGTAATCAACAAATGGATATCATGTGTTCCTTCGTAGGTGATTACTGATTCCAGGTTCATCATGTGACGCATGATAGGATATTCGCCGGTGATTCCCATTCCACCATGTATCTGGCGGGCTTCACGGGCGATTTCGAGAGCCATGTTAACACTGTTACGTTTGGCCATCGAAATTTGTGCAGGAGTTGCACGGTTTTCGTTTTTCAAAACTCCCAAGCGCCATGTTAATAATTGTGCTTTGGTGATTTCGGTAATCATCTCCGCTAATTTTTTCTGTTGTAACTGAAACCCGCCGATAGGTCTTCCGAATTGAATTCTTTCTTTCGAATATCTTAAAGCAGAATCGTAACAATCCATAGCTGCACCAATTGCACCCCATGAAATTCCGTAACGTGCAGAATTCAAACAACCAAGTGGTCCTTTCAATCCTTTTACATTTGGTAGTAAATTTTCTTTCGGTACCTGAACATTATCAAAAACGAGTTCGCCTGTAGCAGATGCACGTAACGACCATTTGCCATGTGTTTCAGGGGTTGTAAATCCTTTCATGCCGCGCTCAACAATAATGCCGCGAATAACACCTTCTTCATCTTTAGCCCATACAACAGCAATTTGTGCAAACGGCGCATTACTGATCCACATTTTTGCTCCGTTTAAAACGTAGTGATCACCTTTATCTTTGATATTAGTAACCATTCCATTCGGATTAGATCCATGATCGGGTTCAGTAAGACCGAAACAACCCATCCATTCACCGGAAGCTAATTTGGGTAAATATTTTTTACGTTGTTCCTCTGAACCATAGGTGTAAATCGGATACATTACCAAAGAACTTTGTACCGATGCAGTTGAACGAATGCCCGAGTCGCCACGTTCCAATTCCTGCATGATGAGACCGTAGGAAATCTGATCCAATCCGCCACCACCATACTCTACAGGAATATAAGGTCCAAAGGCACCTACTTCTGCGAGCCCTTTGATCAAATGTTTTGGAAATTCACATTTCTGACAAGCTTCTTCAATAATTGGAGATACTTCCTTTTTTACCCAGGCACGAACTGTGTCGCGGATGAGTTTATGTTCATCTGTTAAAAGTTCATCGAGTTGGTAGTAATCGGGAGCCTGAAAACGGTCTTGTGCCATAGGTTTTTAAATAATGAATTTTTGTGGTGTTAATTTTACTGAAGTTTTTTAATGAAAGGTACTAAGATTTTCGAAGATTAATTTTTTATATAATATTGATAATGAATAAATTGATTAAATTTTGTCGAATTGATTTTCGAAATCTTAACGAGACAAAATTAGGGAAAAAAGGGTTTGATTCTACTATAAATGTGACAGTCTAAAAAACAACCAGCTTACCCGAATGTTTTTCATCGCCGTCATTTATTATTTGAAAATAATAAATTCCCGGGGAAAATTGTTTTGAGCCCATCTCCCACCGGTCAGAAGTAGTAGTTTGATCCATAACCAACTTCCCCATCCTGTCAAAGAATAAAAGTTGAAATTCTCTCTCATTTGGATTTGAAAAATAGATCGTGCAATTGGATGAACATGGATTCGGAAAAACAATAACGCCCTCATCAGTATAATTTATAAATACAACCGACAAAGTTTTTGAATATAAACCTATCGAACCTAAATCGAGACGATACCATGAAAGTTTGTTACTAATCGGATTTTCATCTAAAAAAGTGTAACTTTCTTCTGTATTTATTGCACCGCATACGCCTGCAAATTCATGAATTTCAGTAAAATTAACATTATCAGTAGATCTTTCAATCTGAACTCCGGTACAAGTAATGCCTTTGAAAATAGTAAAATTTACAAGCACCCCATCATTCACCGGAACCACCGAAAACGATCGGAAAATAGTGTCGGTTTGAGCCGAAGAAACCGACGGAGTAATAGCCAACCACCCCAAAATCAGCCACAAAAAGGTAAATATGTGATTAATTATGCGCATTAATTTGTAATATTATACCCTAAAGGTACTGATTTTATTGATATGTAACTTATGAGACTTCAAATCATTGCTTTACAAACCAGACTGTTGTTATTTTTTTTGATGCACTTACCGCTGTTTTGTCTCGGTCAGGTGGCCGGGAATATTCAATATACCATCAGAGACGGTTTACCCGGTTCCACAATTTATAGCATGGATATGGATAAATCGGGGAGGATTCTTTTTGGAACCGATCAGGGTGTCAGCATTTTTAATGGGATGGATTTTCGTAACATCAGCAGAAAAGATGGCTTGCTTGAAAACGAAGTGCTTCTTCTTTTTAATGATTCGAAAGACAGAACATGGATAACCACTTTTGGAAATAAAATGTACTGTTATAAGGATGGGAAACTGAGCGTCGCCTTTGAAGATAGCACCGGCTTATTGAGTCATTCTAAATTTATTACTGAAGATAGTAAAGGAAATATCTGGACGGTTGGCAGGAATATTTTAAAATTTTCGAAGGGTAGTTTTCAAAAAATTCAACAGGTAAACGATTATCAGAATATGTATTTTTATGAGAAGGAAAACAAATGGTTTTTTATTTCAGTCAGAGGTACCACTGAAGTGGATGCACAACTCAAATCGAAATTTTCTCAAAATACATTGAAACGCTATTATCAGGGAAGTTACAAGTGGAAAGGCGACATTTATTTTTACTATCAGGGTGGCATTGATCAATATGAGGAATATCCAAATAACATATTTTTAATTAAAAAGAAAACTAATTCCACTACTTATATTAATCGTGTTAAAGTAGATGAGGATGATAATTTGTGGATACTTACTAAAGGCGACGGTGCTTTTCGGATTGATGGTGCGACCGGAGATACTACACGATTTATACCGGGTGGTTCGGTGAGTGATGTATTGATTGATGATGAAAAAAATATATGGTTAAGTACTTTGGGAGAAGGTGTTTTTAAGTTTTATTTTCCTTTTGTTAAATGGTATTTGAAAGACAGAAATATTAATTCCGACCATTTTATTTCGGTAGCTTCTGATGGAAGCAATGGAATACTTGCAGGTGAAAATAATGGAAATGTTTATTATTTCCGGGGCGATACCATAAAAACCTTCCGATATACCTCTCCACAAACCAGCAATAGAATTTTGGATCTTGTGGGGGTTGATGAAAAGTATTTTTTGGCGGCCACCGATGAAGGAATCATTAAATATGATTTCGAAACAGGCAATTCTTTCAAAATGATCGACAGCTTAAAAACTTTTAAGTTCATTAAAAAAACTTCGCAAGGCACATTTTTGACAGGGAATTACAAATATGGTTTGGAGTTAGGGGCCTTACCAGAATTTAAATTACTTAATGTTTGGGATAAAAGAACTGTAGGAATGGAAGAGTACGCTCCCGGCAAATTTTTTCTGGCCTCCATAGACGGACTCTATGAAATTCAAAGCGGAAATCCTCAAGTTTCTCCCGTCGGATTTTTACCCGGAAATGAACGGGTGAATGCTATACTTAAAGATAGTTCAGGTGTATTATGGATGGCAACCTATAATTCAGGAGTTTATGTATATCAGGATAAAAAATTGATTCATCTGTCCGATTCAACCGGACTCGCCGGCAATTCGTGCAAGCATATATTTGTTGATACTAACGGTGATGTATATGTATCAACCGATAAAGGAATCTCTAGATTAAGGACCACAAACAACATAAAAGGTAAATTTCAGATTACGAATTTTACTACTGAAAACGGATTACCTTCCAATGAAACGAATCAATGTGTTGTGGTTGACAAAAAGCTGTGGGTAGCGACAGGCAAAGGGCTGGCTGCAATTGATATGAATTATCAAACAAGATCAATAATTCCTGTTGTTGTTATCAATTCCATCACCACTTCTCAGGATGTTTTTCATCCTAAAGATGCAATCGGTATTCAATACCCTGTTAAATACCTGGACCTTAAATTTGAGGGGATTTCTATTTCGGGTGGAAAGAATATTGCATTTAGGTATCAGGTTAAAGGACTCGACAAAGGCTGGAACGAAACAAAAACTACCAGTATACGCTATGCATCTATCCCACCCGGAAACTACACATTTCAAATTGTTGCCTTCAATGAGGAAACCATGATGGAGTCGAAGGTGGCAGAGTTGCAATTTACAGTTATTGCTCCCTGGTGGAGGTCTGTTATTTTTGTTGTGCTGATGGTACTTGCAATGGCTGGTTTATTGTGGCAAGTTTTTCGCTGGCGGCTTAGGAAATTGCAGGGGAGAGCTGAAATTCGAAACCGAATGTTAGCAGCTGAAATCAAATCCATCCGTTCGCAAATGGATCCTCATTTTATTTTTAATGCATTAAATTCTATTCAGGGTTATGTTCTCAAAAATGAAAAGGTGTTGGCCAATCAATATCTCACTTCATTTTCGAGGCTGATGAGAATGGTTCTTGAAAATTCGAACCGAAATTTTGTTACCATTCAGGAAGAAATGGAATTTTTAGAATTATACCTCAAACTGGAACAGTTGCGTCTCAATAATAAGTTTAGTTATCGAATAGCCTACGACAAAAGTATTAATCCGGAACTCGACGAAATTCCCGCAATGGTGCTACAGCCTTTGGTGGAAAATGCCGTGATTCATGGAATAGGACCTAAAAAGAGCGATGGTCAAATATTGGTAAAGTTTGAATCTCAGAGCGATAAAATATTTTGCATTGTTGAAGATGATGGCGAAGGATTCTTTAACTTAGCCGATAAAAACCAAACTAACCAAAATACCATTCATAAATCATTTGGGTTTAAAGCCATTGAAGAACGTATAAAATTATTAAATACAATCGGCTTGTTTCACATCAAATTCAAAGTATCCGCATCCATTTATCTGGATCCGGGCAAAGGAACAAGAGTCGAAATTGAGATCGAGGATAAGACGAATTGACATTATTTTAAACTAGCCCCCCCTGCTAACCATTTAAAATTATGTTAAAAGCCGTTATTGTTGAAGACGAGCAGCATAGTGCTGACGCGTTGAGAATTATTCTTGAAGAATACTGTCCTGATGTACAAGTATCCAATGTGTATCATTCTGTAAAGGAGGGACGAAAGGGATTGAGTTTAGAGAAGCCTGATCTTTTGTTTCTCGACATTATGTTGTCGGATGGTTCGGGCTTCGATTTACTCGATCTGCCCGACTTGAAATATAAAGTAATTTTTACAACAGCCTTCGACTATTATGCGCTAAAGGCTATACGTTTTTCCGCACTCGATTATCTTCTTAAACCACTTAACATCAAAGAGGTCTGCGATGCTGTTGCCAAGGCCCACGAATTTAATCGTTTTGCAGATGAAAAGGACCGCGTTAAACTGCTAGTCAAAAACCTTAGTGGCGAAAAGCTGAAACACATAGCATTACCTACTCAAACCGGGTTTAATTTTGTGGAGGTGGCGAGTATTGTACGTGTTGAAGCTGATGGTTCCTACAGCAGGCTCTTTTTTATTAAATCTGACCCTGTTTTGGTTTCTCATAATCTTAAATATTTTGAAAATCTTCTGAAAGATCACTCCTTTTATCGCGTACATCATTCTCACTTGGTGAATCTATCTATGGTAATTCGCTATTACAATGGAAAAGGTGGATACTTATCATTGCAGGATGGAAGTTCAGTTGAAGTTTCGAAACGGAGAAAGACTGATATGATAAAGGAGTTGGGAGTAAGAGGATAGATTGGAAATAAAAGGCTGAGAATTTATTCTCAGCCTTTTGTTTCCAATTTATTCAATTGAAATAATATTATCTACTTAAAATGAATTTCGAATTGTAAATAGTATTTCCTTGATCAATTACCTGAAGTAAGTAACATCCGTTAGAGAATTCATCGAAATTGATATTTAATTCTGCAGAATTTGTTTTAGGGTCAACAACCTTCACTATTCTTCCGGATAAATCTGAAACTAGTAGTTTTTTAATTTCAAATGTACTTTCTGAAAATTTTACAAACAAATTTCCATTTGAAGGATTTGGCGAAATTGTTATTTTATTTTCGAGTTGCTCCTCTTCAAACTCGCCTTCTCGTTTCGGAATGCAACAGTATACACCGTTATCCTTACACCATCTTACTCGTACTGATGTTGAATATGGACTTACACAGCCCTGATCAGTTACTCTTGCTCTAAAGTCATATGATATATCAACAGTTGGAGTGGTGACCACACTTAAGTTATAAGTTGGATTGCTACCTGTATTGATGTCATTTGTTGGCCAAGCTGCAGAACTTAATTTTTTCTGCCATCCATATGTTGGATTGCTGATTGAATAATTTGGTGTAGCTGTTACAGTAGTAGTGCCGCCCGGCCCTGTGCATGTTGGGGATGCTATTACAGTTAGTAATGGATTTAAAGAAGAAATTTGTATACTGGAATTTGATGTTCCACAATAGCCGCTACTTGAAGTGGTAACTGAAAGAGTAGTGCTGCTCCCTGATACAATAGGTTGAATTTGGATTGTTGGATTTATTCCTGTGATGTTTATTGGCCAGGTATTTGAACCATTGAGTTTGAATGTGTTGTTTGTAGAATTAAAAGTATATGTTGTATTAACTGAAGTGCCACTCAAAGTATAGCTTTGTGAGTTGGTAGTGCATATTACGTTCGGTCCTGTTATACTAACCGGTGATATATTAGGCAAACCTGTGACAACTATTGTGTTTGAATACGTTGTTTCAAGTGTAACATATTGACATGTAAGATTTCTTTTCTGGAATACAACTTTTATTCTGTAAGAACCAGGGGTCATATTAACAGCATAAAAATAATCGTAAGTCCAGTAGCCACCATCAAAAGTATGATCATCTACCCATAAGCCATTTTTTTCCAACGTTACTAAAAAGCGATAATTAGGGTTTCCGAAACAAGAATTGGCTGGAGCACAATTTGTGCCAAAACCTGGACAATAAGTGTAGTAAAGTCTCAGATCTTTGGTCGTTGAACCACAAACATTTAAATTGTTATTGTACCAACCTGATAATGGTGTTGATTGATAATGGTCAAGTAATGCGACACCTGCGAATGTTGAATTTGAAATACAAATGAAAGTGATTATATAAAGATATTTTTTCATAAGATATTTATTTTATATTGGTACCTACTCATTCGCTTTTCAGTTTCCGCGGATTATTTTAATTCAAATAATCAATTCAAATATTGGAATTATTAAATTTATTGAAAAGCGTCGCTTTATAACTGCTGGGATTATTATATAAGTGGGCCATTAGGTTTTATAAGTGGTATTTTTTATTTGATTATAACTATAAATTGGAGATGCAATTGTTTTGTATTCAGTATGCAAATGTTTTATCTCACCAAGAACAAAAGTGGCAAATGGCATGGAGTATCAAAACAAAGCCCTGCTTTACGGAGCAGGGCTTTTGGTGGTATGGCGCTAGAAAATAATTTTATTTTTGAATAGAGATTTTTGATCTATGCTTACCTGAATCGGTAATTACTTCCAGAAAATAAATTCCTTCTTTCAGATGGCGGCAATTAAATTCAAATACATTGGAGTTGCCTGTAAGCGATTCATCGAACATAACTAATCTGCCTGATGAATCAAACAATCTCATCATAAGGGTTTCTTGCAATAATCCCGAAATTTTAAGACTAAATATTCCCTCAGAGGGATTAGGATACACTTTAATTTCTTGCAAAGAAGACTCTGAATTCTGCATGACTTGTTCACTCGTCATTCTAAAACTTGAAAATTGGCTACAGGTATTTAATTCAGCGTAATAGTAGGCAGATATGCCATGAGGATTTTTTTGAAATGATATTTGCTTTTGATCCATGCTTGGTCCAATATGATAATAGCTATTGCTTGTCATGGGGTAATTTAACAAGCAACATTCATTTAGGCTGCCATTTAAGTTATCAAACTTGCCTATAAAAATTTCTTCATCTGATGCAGTTAAACCGGTATATCCTGTTACCACAAAATTCCCGTTTGATATTTCTACAATATCTTTAAACTCATCATTATAAAGGTAATAACCAGTCTGTGAGGTTTTTTTTGCCCAGTTTATTCCCATGGTTGCAGGATTAAGCTCAAGCAGTAGCCCATTTAAATTGGAAGCTGTAGACTCATAACTACTGCCTGCAATTATCAAGTTTCCTGTAGATGTATTTTTAATGCCATAACCAATTTCTTTTGTTGTGCTAACGGACGTACCATAAGTGTAACCTGTGATAGGTCCGGTTAGTGATGCATTCATCCTGAAAACAGCCACGTCATTATCTTGGGTAAATTGGTTTGATCTTCCTACAACAAAAATTTCACTACCCCTCTCTACTAAGCCTTGTGCGCTTTCATTTTTTCCTCCATCAATTGTTGCAAAGGCTCCCATAACTAAATTTTGATCTATACTTATAATAATTGCATTATTTGTTGGTTCGCGGGAATCTCCTACAATAATATATTTATTTGTTGAATTTATCAACCTAATTGCATCTCTTCCATATTCACTTGTCGTAGGAGTACCAACCGGATAATATACTCTCGAATTAATATATGAACCCGAACTGCTAATCTTGACTGCAAGAATATCGGATGCCGAAGTAGCTGCATTTGTTGCACTTCCCACGACAAGTAAATCGTATGATGAAGGAGCTATAGGCATTTCAACAATTTGAATTGCGCTTTCATTGAATGAGTTTTCACCAAACCGTTGACTCCATACAATAGGAGTTGTGTTGCAGTTGGACAGATTAATTTTTAGAACGAAAATATCTGTATTTCCGGTTGCTACATTTACAGTGCCAGCTACATAGTAAAAACCATCGGAAGCTTGCATTACTGCAAAACCAGATTCTCTTAATGTGCCCCCGGAAACTAAATCTCCCAGACGCAAAGAGCATTGTGGGGTCATGTCTGGAGCATATTTAACAAAGTAAATATCATCGTCAATAGTAGTTTGAAATAGAGTGCCTATTAATGCAATTCCACCGTCAGAAGTTTTAATTACCGCCTCTCCTCTGTCTCTCGTTGCTGAAACTATACCATCATTAATATAACGACAGAATTGAACAGGGGTGCAATTAGGATTTACTGTTATTAGTTGAGAATCTGTTTGTGCGCAACCGAAAGTGCTTGTAACTGTTACAGTATATGTGGTATTTACCATCTGATTTACAATTGTTGTTTGAGTTGTGGCACCGTTTGACCATAGGTATGTACTATTTGCTGGTGCACCATTAACAGTAAGATTAGCATTTTCTCCGGGACAAGGATAGCCGAAAAAAAATGTTAAACCATTTGTTAATGTGCATCCGCTTGTATAAGGCGAAACCCTTATGTTGTCAACATTCATAGCAACAGTTCTGTCAGGTGAAGCCCAGGTATAAACTCCTTGTTGTAAAAATCCAAAATTGGTTACAGTGTTTGGAATGTCAATGCATACCGGTGAACCTGGAATATGAGTAGTAAAAGCCGAATTAGAATACACCGCTAAATATGCCCTGCAATTTCGTCTTACTAGTCTAACATAATAAGTACTAAATGGATTTGGATTAAGCATATTAATTACATTATTTGTAAGGCTATTATTAAACACGTTTCCATTTTTGTAACCTAAAACAAACTGCCATTCTGCTCCAACCTGATTTGGATTTGTACAACATGTGCCACTAGCTGGAGCCCCTCCAGCTTTAACAAGCGAAACGAAAATTCCATCATTATTTGTTGGGGTATATGCCTGATCACAAATTGGATCAGTATTATTTTCTGTAAAAGCCATAATGAAGTGACCAGGAGAGTTTCCTCCATTAATCGCTACACTCCCTTCAGCAACAAAAGCCTGTGAATTAGCAACAAGGCCAGGTACTGATAAACTTGCTTTGTTAAATGCCCCTCCTGCAGGTAAGCCATAACTCATTGTTCCGCCACCTGCAATTGTCATTGTACCGGCTGAATTGTCAGTAAAAATCCAACTGCCATTTGAGTTGTAATTCTCTGTAAGTATTGAACCGCTTGAAGGGGATAAACTACAGTTGCACTGTGACCGAGCAATTTGTGTTGTAAACACAGAAATTAAAGTGAGCATTAAATATTTCAGTTTCATAATTTTTTGGTTTTATTATACCCCTACTCGTTCGCTTTTCAGTTTCCGCGGATTATTTTTCGCAAATAATCAAACCAAATGTTGGATTAATAAAATATAATGAAAAGAACCAGTTTATAACTGAGTTGAAAATTTTATAACTGGGCAAATATGATTTATAAGTGGCAATTTGTTTTTGAAAAAGTGTTGTTGAATATGCTTGAAATTCAGGTCTGGTTTTTTATTTTATAAGCCATTGGTATTAGAAAGGTGGTTAAAAATTGTCCGGATAATTGGATTTCCCATCTTTTCCATTTCCACAATATTTTCCCTACCTTTGCGTATATATTACTCTCCACCAACTCCATACCCCATGAAAATACTAAAAATTTATACCCTGCTAGCTTTGGCTTTATCAACTTCGGTCTTCACAGCCTGCAAAGACGACGACAAAGATACTCCTGCACCTAATCCATCTCCCAACCTGGTTTTCAAGTTTGTTTTCGATTCCACGCAAGTGAGATTGGATGCATTTGGAAATCCTGCTGCTTTACCTGCCAATCATGGTGCGCAATCGCCGAAGTTCCGCAAAATGAGTTCTCATTATATTGAACTTGCGCAGGGCCCTTTTACGCTGCTCGGTGAAGGTGAGGTGATATATCACAATGCGGAAACAACGGCAGGTGGGAATAATGCAATTGATTTCTCGAAGTCTCTTTCAGTAGGTAATAACGAAGTGTTTTATTCGATACCATTAGCTAATGTAGCTCCGGGCAATTATCAGTGGCTTCGCGTTTCACTCGGATATCAAAATTATGATGTGGAATTTCGTTATAATGTTGCCGGCATCGATTATGATTTCAACGGAACGCTTGCTTCTTTTATTGGATACAATACTTATGTCACTAATTATAAAATAAAAGATAGTACTGTTGTACTCAATGAAAATAAGTTGCAAGGATATTGGGCTTTTGAAACTGCATACAGCATTACACAAGGACAAGCGCCTGCAGGTGCAACAACAGTTCCAAATCCGCTCTTTAATTCATCACCCATACCACAAGGTTCTTGCGTTGTTACAGGAGCATTTCAAAACGCCCTTGTTATAACCGGCAATGAAACACAAAATGTGGTGGTAACAGTTTCACTCTCCACTAATAAATCATTCGAGTGGCTCGAAAATAGCACCCCCGGTTACTACGAACCTGCTTTGGGTGATGTGGTGGTTGATATGGGTATTCGTGGAATGAAAGTAAGTTATTAGTCAGTGAATTTTTTTATGTTATTTCAGATTTTTCCTTGAATATTAATTTTAAAAAAATACACGCAGGCAATGAGCCACATGGGCACAAAGATAAAGTAGCAGCAAGAAATATACGGCAGGAAATAGACTTCACTGTGAAAATTATTCCTGCGTGACCCTAAGTGTCTTATTGACTTAGTGTTACCTTTCCGCCGCGACTTGGTCTGTTCAGTGAAGGGTTTGGTGGAGCGTCTATTTAACACAGAGGCACTAAGACACGGAGAAGCACGGAGAAATTTACGGCAGAAAATAATATTTCATGATGAAAATAATTTCTCCGTGTCCTTAGTGTCTTAGTGTTCCCTTTCCGTCGCGACTTGGTCATGGGAATAACATTCTTATTTCCCCAAAAT
>Ga0105044_10006317_pt1 | contig 16285 bp, 11 predicted proteins | sample MAT01_FD_78092 | JGI IMG/M metagenome (GOLD analysis project Ga0105044, IMG submission 78092) | Freshwater microbial communities from Lake Fryxell liftoff mats and glacier meltwater in Antarctica - MAT-01 | ecosystem: Environmental > Aquatic > Freshwater > Ice > Liftoff microbial mat | place... | reverse complement strand
GGCCTGAAGGCCTTGCCCGAAGAAAAACGCGCCGCCATGGCCACGGAAGTCCAGGGCTTCATCGGACAGGAGGCCACGCACCGGCGTATCCATGCCCTGTTCAATGGGCATCTCGACAAACTGGGCTACGACAACGCGATCGAGCGCTGGGCCAACCGGCGGCGCGACGCCCACGTCTCGGATGACCTGCGCAACAAGGTCGCCGCCACCGCCGCAACCGAACACTTCACCGCCATCTTCGCCAACTGGCTGTTGCACCATCCCGAGGCGCTGGAAGGCGCCGAATCCCGGCTGCAAACTTTGTGGCAATGGCACAGCGCCGAAGAATCGGAACATCGCAATACCGCGTTCGACATGTACCAGGCCCTGGGCGGCACCCACCAGTGGCGTGTCCGCGTATTCAAATACATCACCACCGTGTTCCTGGGCGACGTGTTGCGCCAGACCCTGCTCAACCTGTGGCACGACGGCAGCCTGTTGCGGTGGCGCACCTGGCGCAGTGGCTGGACATTGTTGTTTGCCAAGGACGGGATGATCCGCAGCAACTACGGTCAGTGGCGCGACTACCTGGCGCCCGACTTCCATCCAAGCCAGCATGCGGCGGCACTGGCACCGGTCTGGCTGCGCGAGCACCAGGCCCAGTTCGCCGTGGTCGGACAGCCAAGCGCCTGAGCATGGCCGCGGCGGTGCTGGCGCACAAAGGACACCCGCATGAGATTTCGCAAGAGCCTGGGCATCGCCATGCTGGTACTGGCCGCTGCCGCCGCGCTGGTCTATACCAACCGCCTGCTGGTCATGCAATACACGCTCGGCTGGATGACCGACATCCAGCATCCGCGCGACGCCAACCGCCCCGTACCCTGGATGGCCGGACCCGCCACAGCCGACCGGCCGCTGGCCGAGCGCCCACCTAACATCATCATCATCGTGGCCGACGACATGGGCTACAACGACGTGTCGACCCATGGCGGCGGATACACGGCGGTGGGGGCCGGCACACCGAACATCGACTCGATCGCCCGCGACGGCGTCAACTTTGACCAGGGTTATGCGGGCGCTGCCGTATGCACGGTGTCGCGTGCCGCCCTGTTGACCGGTCGGTACCCGTGGCGTTTCGGCGTCGAGTTCACGCCCACACCCGGGGCGATGGCGCGCGTGGCGCCCCTGCTGTACGAAAATCCGACCCGATTGCGCCAGATCGCGATCGACACCGAAAAAGCTGCGCAGTCCAAGGTATTCAACGAACTGGGCATGCCCGGAACTGAAATCACGTTCGCCGAACTGCTCAAGGCGCGCGGCTACCACACTATCCATATCGGGAAATGGCACCTGGGCGGCACGCCGGAAAAGCCCGAGATGCGTCCCAACGAACAAGGCTTCACCGAGAGCCTGTATATGGAAAGCGGTCTGTACCTGCCGCAGGATTCGCCCGATGTCGTCAACTCCAAGCAGGATTTCGACCCGGTAGACCGTTTCCTGTGGCCCAACATGCGTTTTGGCGTCAGCTACAACAACAGCAAGTGGTTCGAGCCATCGAAATACCTGACCGACTATTTCACCGACGAAGCGGTCAAAACGATTCGTCTGAACAAGAACCGGCCGTTCATGTTGTACCTGGCGCACTGGGGCGTGCATACGCCGCTGCAAGCGAGCAAGGCCGACTACGACGCCTTGCCCGGCATTGCCGACCACCGGCGCAGGGTCTACGCTGCCATGGTGCGCTCGGTGGACCGCAGCGTCGGGCGTGTTCTGCAGACGCTGCGCGACGAAGGCCTGGACGACAACACGATCGTGGTCTTCACCAGCGACAACGGCGCGCCGGGGTATATCGGGTTGCCCGAGGTCAACCAGCCGTTCCGAGGCTGGAAGCTGACCCAGTTCGAGGGCGGCTTGCGCGTGCCCTACATGGCCAAGTGGCCAGGCCATATTCCGGCCGGCAGCCGGTATGCGGCGCCGATGTCCAACATCGACATCCTGCCCACGGTGGTGGCCGCTGCCGGCGGCGCCATACCCCTTGATCGCGTCATCGACGGCGTCAATCTGCTGCCTTTTCTGGCCAAAGGCGGCCCGGTGCAACCCGCGCGCGCACTGTTCTGGCGCGACGGCCCCTACCGCGCCGTGCAGGAGCAGAACTGGAAACTCATCGTGTCCGAAAAACCGAAGAAGGACTGGCTGTTCAACCTGGCCCACGACCCGACCGAGAAGAACAATCTGGCCGCGCAACAACCAGCCCGGGTCGCGCAACTCAAGGCGCTGCTGACGGCGCACCACGCCGCCATGCCAGAGCCGCTGTGGCCATCGTTCCTGCAGTTGCCGGTGTCGATCGACAAGACGCTCGATCAAAAGGAAAGCCCGCAGGATGAATACGCCTACTGGTACAACTGAGCCAGTGGCCGGCCCCGCCACCGGGGTGGCCCGGCCAAACCCCGCAATGGCCTTGACGGGACACGCATGAACCGTACTGGTGCCGGCAAGGGCAAGGCGCGCCTGACGTGGGTTGCGCTGGTACTGGCTGGCGTTGCGGCGGCCGCCCTGTGGCTCTGGCACAGCGCGGGCCAACAGACCGCCCGTGCCGGGCGCAGCGACGTCTTGCAGTGCGCGCTTGCGCCGCAGGCCGCCGACGCCGCCCATCCCGGCATGGTCTGGGTGCCAGGCGGCACGTTCGCATTTGGCGACAAGGTGTATCCGGAAGAGCAGCCTGTGCGCCAGGCCACGGCAAAGGGTTTCTGGATGGACCGCACCGAGGTCGACAACAATGCGTTCGCAGCCTTCGTCAAGGCCACCGGTTACGTGACCGTAGCCGAACGCCCGGTCGACCCGGCGCAGCATGCCGGTCTGCCGCCCGAGATGCGCCTGCCGGGCGCGGTGGTGTTCACGATGCCCAATACCTTGGATGGCAGCGGCTCATTGACCCAGTGGTGGCGTTATGTGCCCGGTGCCAGTTGGCGCCATCCCGGCGGCCCGCATACGTCGATCGCCAGTCGCGGCGCGTTCCCGGTCGTCAACGTGACGATCGAGGATGCACTGGCTTACAGCCGCTGGCGCGGACGCACGCTACCGACCGAGATGCAGTGGGAATGGGCTGCCCGTGCGGGCAAGGACGCGGCACCCGAGGGTCAGATCGAGCAGCCCGCAGCCGCCAACACCTGGCAAGGCCTGTTCCCGGTGGCCAACTCCGGCGCCGACGGCTTCATCGGCTTGGCGCCGGTGGGCTGTTATGCGGCCAATAACTTCGGCCTGTTCGACCTGATCGGCAATGCCTGGGAACTCACCTCCGACCGCTGGACACCGTCCCACACCGAAACCGAAACCGCCAGCGCCAGCGCCGGCCACGACCCGGCCGCGCCACTGCTGCGCCCCGGCGCACCGGCGCAGCGTGTCATCAAGGGTGGATCGTTCCTGTGCGCGCCCAACTACTGCATGCGTTACCGCGCCGGCGCACGTCAGGCGCAGGACGACGATCTGGCCACCAGCCACCTGGGTTTTCGCACCGTGCTCGAGGCGCCGGGACCATGACAAGGTCCAACCGCCGGCGCCGTTCAGGATTGCAGGCCAGCCTGATCGCCTTGCTGTTGTTGGTCGCGCTGGCCGTTGTGGCGCTGATGGTCAAGGCCGAGCAGATCGTGCTCGGCGCCGAGGCCTATATCTTCGGTTTTCCGCTCGTGATCATGGACGTCACCCGCGCCAGCCAGGCGGCGACCGGTGGCCGCGAGAACCGATTGCAGCGGGTACGCGCCTTTCCCGACGCGCGTTTTCGTGGCGTTGTGCGGCCGAACGTCGATACGCTGTACACCAATGCCTTCATCGACATGGCACATGGACCCTGGGTGTTCGATCTGCCGCCCAACGACCGGCGTTACGCGGTGATGCCTTTCATGGACGCGTGGACCAACGTTTTCGCGTCGCCGGGCGCGCGCAGCACCGGCACCAAGGGTGGCCAGTTTCTGCTGGCCGGGCCCGCCTGGCAAGGTGTGGTGCCGCAGGGCATGGAGTTGCTGCGCGCGCCCACACGTCTGGTCTGGCTGATCGGGCGCACCGAGACGCGGGGCAGCGCGGACTACCCGGCGGTGCACCAGCTGCAGGACGGCATCACGCTGCGCCGGCTGGCCGACGCCGCCGGCAGTGGCAACACCTTGTCCGACAAGTTGCCTGCCGATCCGGCCCTTACCAGCACGTCCAACGGCGCGTCCGCCGGCGTGTCGCCACTGGCGCAGGTCGCCGCGATGCCGGCGCAGGCCTTCTTCGACAGGCTGGCCAGACTGATGGTCGACAACCCGCCCAGCACGGCCGACGCGCCGATGCTGACGAAGTTGCAACGCCTGGGCATCGCCCCGGGTCAGCAGCCACAGTGGGGGTTCGCAGATCGCTGGGCAGTCGCGCTGGGCCGCGCCATCGCCGACCGGACCGTCGCGCGCGAACTGGGCAAGCGGCCCCACCACAACGGCTGGATCACACCGCCGGCCATCCTGGGCAACTACGGCGCGGCGTACAACATCCGCGCCGTGGTGGCGATGGTCGGCCTGGGCGCCAATTTGCCCGAGGACGCCATCTACCCGAGCGCCACGATCGACGGCGCTGGACAGCCGCTCGACGGCAGCCGCCGCTACCGCCTGCGTTTTGCCAACGGTGCGTTGCCGCCGGTCAACGCGTTCTGGTCGGTCACGGCCTACGGGCCAGACGCCTTCTTCATCGACAACCCGCTCGGCCGATACGCGCTGGGAAGCAGCGATCCCCTGGTCTTCAACCCTGACGGCTCACTCGACCTGGCGGTGCAGGCCGATGCGCCGCCCCAGGGGCGCAGCAACTGGTTGCCGGTGCGCGCGGGCGCACCGTTTCAGCTGACGATGCGCCTGTATTGGCCCCGCACGGACGCGCTCGACGGAAAGTGGACGCCACCGCCTATCGTCCGCGTAGACTGAGAGTCCAGTTCCCCACCACTTTTTCGGAGCATGCCCATGCAAGCCCTCAGCCCCACCGACTCGGCTTTCCTGTGGATGGAAACGCGCAACCAGCCGATGCATGTGGCCGGGCTGAACCTCTACACCCCGCCCACCGGTGCCGGCGCCGACTACGTGACCAACCTGCTCGCACAGTGGGGCAAACACCTGTCGGCGCACGCGCCATTCAACCTGCGGCCGGTGCTGCGTATGGGCTTGTGGCACTGGGAAGAGGACCGCGAGTTCGAACTCGATTACCACCTGCGCCATCTGGCACTGCCCGAACCGGGTCGGATCCGCGAGCTGCTGGTCATGGTCTCGCGTCTGCATGGCAATCTGGTGGACCGCAGCCGGCCATTGTGGGAGGCCTACGTGATCGAAGGCTTGCCGGACGGGCGTTTTGCCACCTACATCAAGATTCACCACGCGCTGGTCGACGGCGTGACCGGCGCCCGGATGATGGCCAGGGGCCTGTCGACAACCGCGACGGAACAAAAGCCGCCGTTGTGGGCGCAAGACCTGCAGAGCCGTGCAGCGGCCCGCGACAAACCTGGGCCAAGCGGCCTGCTGCACCAACTCATGGACCTGGCCAAGGCCGGGCGCGACATCCTGCCCGGCGTCGGCTCCGGCCTGCGGGATATTCTTGGCATCAGCGCCGATGGCGGCGCTGCGGCACTGCCGTTCCAGGCGCCACCATCGCCCTTCAACGTCGAGATCTCCGGCTCGCGCCGTTTCGCAGCCCAGTCGTATTCGCTGCAACGGCTCAAGGCCATCGGCGCCGCCAGCGGCGCCACCGTCAACGACGTGACGCTGGCAATTTGCGCCGGCGCGTTGCGCAAGTACCTGCTGGCGCAGAAAAAACTACCCCGCAAACCGTTGATCGCGATGGTGCCGGTGTCGCTGCATGGTGAAGCCGAGGCCGGTGGCAACCAGGTCACACTGCTGCTGGCCAACCTGGCCACCCATCTGGCGGACCCGGTGGCACGGCTGCAGGCCATCGTGCACAGCACGGGCGACGCCAAACTGCGCCTGTCGACGATGCCGCGCCTGCAGAAGATGGCCCACGGCATGATGACCGTCGCCCCCCTGGGCCCGGCGATGGTCACCGGCAGCGCAGGCAGGCGCCCGGTGTTCAATGTCGTGATCTCCAATGTGCCGGGGCCCACGGAGACGCTGTTCCTCAATGGCGCCAGGCTCGACGAGGTCTACCCGGTCTCGATCGTGACCCACTATCTGGCGCTGAACATCACGATCAGCGGTTACGGCGACAGGCTCGGCTTCGGCTATACCGCGTGCCGCCGTTCGGTGCCGGCGCTGCAGCGCATGCTGGACTACACCGACGAATCCCTCGCCGAACTCGAAGCGGCGCTGCGGGCGGCGGTGGGAACGCCCACGCCAGCGCCAGCGCCAGCCAGCAAAAAGACCGCACGCAAACGGGCGCCAGCGAAAAAAACCGCGCAGCCCACGGCGTCCGGACCGGTCGCCGCCAGCCGTCCGCGCACACGGGCCGCCAAACGCACAGAGCCATCATGAACTACCGCTCCATGACCACGGCACAAAAGCACCCTCTGGGCCACGCATGACGTTGCGCCGACGCCATGTCTGGATCGTTGTGCCGATTTTGTTGCTGGCGCTGGGTTTCGGGTTCGCGCGCTGGAGCAGCGCCGATCGGTCGACCGCCTCCAACGCTGTCGTGGCCGACGCTGTGGCACCGGCCACTGCTGCCGCCAATGCCGCCGTGGCGGCCCGGCTCGACCTCGCGCAGACGCTCAGCTTTGACGACGCCCGGCGCGGCTTCATCGCGCGACCGTCCGGAAAAGTGTTGGCGGCCGACGGCAGCACGGTCTGGGACTTCGACCGCTTCGGTTTCGTGGACGGCCCGGCGCCGTCCACGGTGAACCCCAGCCTGTGGCGCCAGGCGCGGCTGAACAACCAGATCGGTCTGTTCAAAGTGGCGGACGGCATTCACCAGCTGCGCGGCTTCGACCTCGCCAACATGACGCTGATCGACGGCAAGACCGGCTGGATCGTCGTCGACACGTTGACCACACGCGAGACCGCCGCTGCCGCGCTGGCGTTTGCGCGTCAACATCTGGGCAACAAACCGGTGTCGGCGGTGGTGTTTACACACAGCCATGCCGACCATTTCGGCGGGGTGCTTGGTGTCCTTCCCGAGCCTGCGGCAGAGCGCGCCCGGGTGCCGATCGTTGCGCCGCAGGGCTTTCTGGCCGAGGCCAGCAGCGAAAACATCCTGGTCGGCCCGGCGATGGGACGGCGCGCGACCTACCAGTTCGGAAACCTTCTGCCCGCGTCCAGCACCGGTCTGGTGGACGCCGGGCTGGGCAAAAGCCTGGCCCTGGGCCAGATCGACGTGTTGGCGCCGACCATCACGATCGACCGTTCAGCGCAGGAACAGGTGATCGATGGCGTGCGTTTCGTGTTCCATAACCTGCCCGATTCCGAAGCACCGGCCGAGCTGGCCTTTTACCTGCCCGACCACAAGGCTTATTGCGGCGCCGAGATCCTGACCCAGACCATGCACAACCTGTACACGCTGCGCGGCGCCAAGGTGCGCGATGCATTGCGCTGGTCGGGCTACATCGACGACGCGCTGCAGGGGCTGGGCGACACCGAGGTGTTCTTTGCCAGCCACCACTGGCCGGTCTGGGGCAACGCGGCGATCATCGATTTCATGAAAAAGCACCGCGACACCTACCGCTACATCCACGACCAGACTGTGCGGCTGCTCAACGCCGGCCAGCGACCGGCCGAGATCGCCGAGGCCTTGACGCTGCCGCCATCGCTCGAGCAAAGTTTCGCGGCGCGCGGTTATTACGGCAGCGTGCGCCACAACGCCAAAGCGGTGTACCAGTTCTACCTGGGCTGGTTCGACGCCAACCCGTCCAACCTCGACCCCTTGCCGCGTGTTCAGGCGGCCACGAAATACGTCGCACTGATGGGTGGCGCCGACAAGACGGTGGCTGCGGCGCAGACCGCGTTCAATGCCGGCGAGTTCCGTTGGGTCGCCGAATTGCTGAACCAGGTGGTCTACGCGGCGCCCGACCACCAGGGCGCACGCACGCTGCTGGCACGCAGTTATGAGCAGTTGGGTTACGGCGCCGAATCGGCGACCTGGCGCAACTTCTACCTCAGCGGCGCACAGGAACTGCGATCCGGCCAGACCGGCAACGGGCCCGACCCGGCGTTGGCCATCGGCATGTTGGCGCAGGCGCCGGTCGAACGGTATCTGGAGGCGCTGGCCGCTGGCCTGAACGGCCCCAAGGCTACCGACAACCGGTTTCGGCTCAACCTGGTGTTCTCCGACACCGGTGACACCCATGTGTTGTGGGTCGAAAACGCGGTGCTGCACCACCGCAAGGCTGCGCCGGATCCGAACGCCGACACCACGCTGACCGTCACACGCCCCTTGTTCGTGCGCCTGATGACCGGCAGCGGCAATTTGAAGGACATCGTGTTCGGCGATGAACTGCAGGTCAGTGGCAGCCGGATCGCCCTGCTGCAGTTCCTGGGCCTGATCGACAAGCCACCGCGCAGTTTCGCGATCGCAACGCCGGCAAGCTGATGAGGTTATGACCCGCTCCGCGACCGCCGACTCCAACCACCATTGCACCACTGCGAGAGGATGTCTGCCATGAAAACCCGCATCACCGACCTGTTTGGCATCGAGCACCCCATCATCCAGGGTGGCATGCATTTCGTCGGCTTCGCCGAGCTGGCCGCGGCTGTGTCCAATGCCGGTGGCCTGGGCATCATCACCGGCCTGACGCAAAAAACGCCGGAGCTGCTGGCCAATGAAATACGGCGTTGCCGCGCGATGACCGACAAGCCGTTTGGCGTCAACCTGACTTTTCTACCGGTGCTCAAGGCGCCCGACTACCCCGGCTACGTTCGCGCCATCGTCGACGGTGGCGTCAGGATCGTCGAGACCGCCGGCAACAACCCGCAGAAATGGCTGCCCGGCCTGCACGAGGCCGGTGTGAAGGTGATCCACAAATGCACGTCGGTGCGGCACTCGCTCAAGGCCGAGGCGATCGGCTGCGACGCGGTCAGCGTCGACGGATTCGAATGTGGCGGCCACCCGGGCGAAGACGACATCCCGAACTTCATACTGCTGCCACGCGCGGCCGAAGTGCTGAAGATCCCGTTTGTCGCCTCCGGCGGCATGGCCGACGGCCGCTCGCTGGTCGCCGCACTGGCGCTGGGCGCAGACGGCATGAACATGGGCACACGCTTCATTGCAACAAAAGAAGCGCCGGTGCACGAGAAGGTCAAGCAGGCCATCGTCGCGGCCAGCGAACTGGACACCCGGCTCGTCATGCGCTCGCTGCGCAACACCGAACGCGTGCTCAACAACACGGCGGTCGAGCGGCTGCTGGAGAAGGAACGCGCGCTCGGCGCCAACCTCAAATTCGAGGACATCATCGAAGAGGTCGCCGGCGTCTACCCGAAGATCATGCTGGACGGCGACATGGACGCCGGCGCCTGGTCCTGCGGCATGGTGGCAGGCCTGATCCACGACGTGCCGACGGTGCAGGAGCTGATCGACCGCATCATGCACGAGGCGGACACATTGATCCGCGGGCGTTTGGCGGGTATGGTGGCGATTTGACCAGTGTCCCCGCAGTTCCGATCGGCCGAGCGGCCGGGCGGCGACTGGCACGGTGATCGGATGCAGAGCATTGATTCGCAGACGAAGACTGGCCTTTACTGCGGCCCCTGCTGGTCGATCAGATACCGCGTGATGATGGCCTGCATGGCTTCCTTGATCTGCGGCGGGTTTTTTGGCCGGCTCAGCGCCTGGTAGCTGCCGACGATGGCCAGGTAAAACAGCACGGCCAGTTCACTGGCCTTTCTCTCGTCGCCGAGATAGCGCTGGAACTTGGCAGTGAACAGCTCCATGCGTTGTCCGTCCACGGCGGCCAGCATGTCGGCCACGACCGGATCGCGCCGACCGAGTCCGCGCAGCGCCAGCTCGAAACGCATGTTTTCGAGGTCGACGCCGGCATGTGCAAGTGCGGTTGCCAGCAGCGCCTCCAGGTCGGTGCGCGGATCGGACGACACCTGCTTGGCCATCTCCTGGTTGGCGGCCACTTCGCGCTCGCGCCAGCGTCCGATCAAGGCCGCGACCAGTTCCGCATGGTCTGCAAAGTGCCAATAGAAACTGCCGCGCGTCACGCCCAGCGCGTCGGCCAGCACCAGCACGCGCACCTGGTCGAAGCCCCCGTCCACGACGGCCTTGAAAGCCGCGTCCAGCCAGTCATCGCGTGTCAGCCGGCTGGTTTCCACGCGTGAGCCGACCTTGCGCGCGGGCTTCATGGCAGCGATGGGAGGTGGGTCACGATGCAATTGTCCATCACCGAAATACAGCCATGTGTCTTGATCGCACAGGGGCTTTTCAGGGTTGACAATACACAAGTGTATGGTAGATTGCCCCATCCGCGCCGCTAGCGACCAGGCAAGCATCCGAGTCAACGGCGCCATCCCCGAAACGCCTATTGCACATGTCCCTCAAGAGCCTGCTGATGCCCGCCATCACCCAGCACTGGCTGTCGCGCGACCGGCTGCTGGCACAACGCGCGCGGGCCGAGCGCCGCCGCCTGGCGAGCGCCGCGCCCCATGTGCTGCACTATTTCCACCAGGTCGACGATCCTTACAGCGCCTTGGTCGCACAGATCCTGCCGCAGCTGCTGGCGCGTTATCAGATCGATCTGCAGGCGCACGTGGTCGGCGCCCCGGCCGACGACGCCGCGCCCGAACGCGACAAGTTGGTGGCCTACAGCCGCAAGGACGCGGCACTGCTGGCGCGCCACTGGCAACTGGACTACACCGATCCGGGCCGCCAACCGGATGCCGAAACATGTGCCCTGGCGCAGCGTTTGCTGGTCTCGGCGATTGCCAACGGCCGCTTTGCCGCTGTGGCCGGCACGGTATCGCAGGCCTTGTGGGCCGACGCGTCGGCGCTGGCGCATCCGGCGCTGCCCGGCGGCACACTGGCGCCTGCCAGCGCCGCGCAGTCGAACGCCCACCTGGCCGACGCCAACCGGCTGCGGGCGCGTTTGGGCCATTACCTCGGCGCCACCTTCCACTATGCCGGCGAGTGGTACTGGGGCCTGGACCGGCTCCACCACCTGGAGCAGCGCCTGCAGGACCTCGGCGCGCAATGCCCCGGCGTCACCGGAGCGATGTTCCCTCCCGACCCCGACCTCGCAATGGCGACACCCGCCCCCATAGGCCGCACGATCGACTTCTTCCTGTCGCTGCGCAGCCCCTATACCGCCATCCTCACGCCGCGCGTGTTCCGGCTGGCCCAGCTGACCGGCGCCGAGGTGCGGCTGTGTTACGTATTGCCGATGGCCATGCGCGGGTTGCCGGTGCCGCGCGAGAAGCGCATGTACATCACGCTGGACGTGGCCCGGGAAGCCCATGTGCGCGGCATCCCGTTCGGGCGCCTCAACGACCCGCTGGGAAAACCCACGGAACGCGGCATGGCGCTGATCCCGCTGGCGCAGCGCATCGGACGCGCGCAGCACTACCTGGAGTCGTTCATGCGCGGCGTCTGGTCCGAAGGCCTCGATGCCGGCAGCGACCGCGGCCTGCGTACCATCGCCGAACGCGCCGGCCTGTCCTGGCCGCACGCACAGGCAGCGCTGCACGACGAAGGCTGGCGCGCGAACGCTGAAACCCACCGCGCCGAGATGTTCGCGCTCGGCCTGTGGGGCGTGCCCTCGTTGCGTGTTGGCGACACCGCCGTGTGGGGCCAGGACCGCCTGTGGGCGGTGCAACAGTCCTTGCTGGCACCCTGAGCGCGATGCGCCGACAACCCGCGAACCCGACACCATGAACCAAATCCTCAAGGCCGCCTGCGTGCTGGTCTATCTGCTGGCGGCACTGCAATGGGCCGGCCTGTTCCCACCGGGACACCTGGAGCGACTGCCCATGGTCGCGCTGGTGCTGCTGCTCATACACGCGGTCGAGTTGCCGCTGTTCTACCGCCACGTGCGCCTGTATCCAGGCCCGCTGGCCATCAGCATCGTGCTGACGCTGCTGTTTGGCCTGATGCACTGGAAGCCGCTGGCCGACGCCCAAGCCGCGGCAAAGAAGCATGGCTGAGGCGATTTGGCCCGGCGTCTGGCGCCAAGTGCTGTGCCTGTGCGCCTGCGCATTGGCGCTGACGGCCGCTGCACAGGGCAGTGAGCCACGCCGGCCCAACATCGTCGTGCTGGTCGCCGACGACTGGGGGTTCACCGATGTCGGTGCTTTTGGCGGCGAGATCGCAACGCCCAACCTCGACGACCTGGCACGCCGTGGCACGCGTTTTTCCAACTTCCACGTCGCCGCGTCCTGCGCACCGACGCGCTCGATGCTGCTCACGGGTGTCGACAACCACCGCAACGGTGTCGGCAACCTGCGCGAAACCATGCCGGCCGCGCATCTGGGCCAGCCGGGTTACCAGGGCTCGCTGAACCGGCGCGTCGTGACGGTGGCCAGTCTGCTGCAGGACAGCGGTTACCGCACCTACGCGTCGGGCAAATGGAACGTCGGCTCCGAACCGTACAACCTGCCGAACCAGCGCGGCTTCGACCGCTCCATCGTGCAGGGCGACACCGGCTCCGACAACTGGGTCCCGAGCCAGCGCTACCTGCCCCACTCAGCCAAGGTGGACTGGTTCGAAGACGGCAAACCGGCAGTGATGCCGTCCGAGTTCTATTCGTCGCAATATTTCGTCGACCGGGCGATCGACTACATCGACTCGGGCAGCGCTAGCGGCAAGCCGTTTTTCGCCTACGTCGGGTTCCAGGCCAACCACGTGCCTATCCAGGCCCCCCGCGCCTTCGTCGACAAATACAGGGGCCGCTACGACGCCGGCTGGGACGCGCTGCGCCAGACTCGGCGCGACCGGGCCGCCGCACTCGGACTTGTGCCCAAGGGCACGCCGATGGTGACGATGTCCACCAGCGCACGCTGGAACACGCTCAGCGAAGCGGAAAAGCGCTACCAGGCCCGCCAGATGGAGGTCTACGCGGCAATGGCCGACGCGATGGACCACCATGTCGGGCGCCTGATGGCCCACCTCAAGCGTATCGGCGCCTACGACAACACGGTATTCATCTTCCTGTCCGACAACGGACCGGAGGGCTCCGACTACGCCGATGCGCAACCGTGGCTGGCGACCCAATATACCCAGGCGATCGATCAGCTTGGCGCCAAGGGCGCGTATGGCATCCCCGGCCCGGGCTGGGCGAGTGCGTCCGCCGCGCCGTTCAACACCTACAAGTTCTACTCCGGCGAAGGCGGTATCCGGGTGCCGCTGATCATCTCCGGCGTGCCCGGCATGGCTGGCAACCAGATCCATTCGACGCTCACCCATGTCAACGACATCGTGCCCACCGTGCTCGATCTGGCCCAGGTCCGGCACCCCGGCACGCGTTACCGCGACCAGGACATCGAAGCGCTGGCAGGGCGCAGCCTGCTGCCGGTGCTGACCGGCCAAAGCGACCAGGTGCGCGGCCCGGGCGACGGCATCGGATACGAACTCTCCGGCAATGCGGCTTTGTTCAAAGGCCATCTGAAACTGGTGCGCAACATCGTCCCCGTGGGCGATAACAGCTGGCAGCTGTTCGACCTGGCCACCGACCCGGGTGAAACCCGTGACCTGCGCGAACAGTTACCCGCGCAATACCGCGCCATGTTGGCCGAATACGCCACGTATGCCAGGGACCACGGCGTGCTGGACATGCCCGCCGGCTACGACCCGGTGCGCCAAGTGCTGATCAACAGCTTCACCAACTACTGGATTCCGACCTACCGCGTGCCGGTGCTGGCAGGGCTGGGCGCGCTGGTGCTGCTCGGTCTGCTGGCCTGGCACCGGCGTCGGGCGCGCCGGTGACGCATAAGGCCGCTTCAAAGGGGGCGCGCAGCGCAGCCTGCCGGGCGAAGGTTACCCAATGACCGGTCTGGGTTATCTGGACAGCCCCTGGCCGTGCGAAGACGGCGGGCCACAACGCCTGCAGACACCGCGCAGTGGCGCCGCGCTGCACCTGCGCAGCGCAGAAGAGCGCCTGGGCTGCGTGACCCGCAACACGCTGTTGTCGACGATGACCGTGCTCGGCGCGCCCGGCGAGGTCTATCTGCTGACCCATTCCGCACTGCGCGCACGCATCGGATGGGCGACCACGTCCTGCGTCGAGCAGATAGACCCGCTCACGCTCAAGACCGTGCGCCGCTCGCCGCGCCTGGCCGGCGGTCCGATGTGGCCCGGCGGCATGGCGATCCACCGCAACGGCGACATTTATGTGGTGTACGGGCGCCACGCGCACCGCCTCGACCGACGCTGCGAACTGCGGGCCAGCCTGCGCCTGCCGATCAATCAGCCCCACAACTCCTTTGTGGTGCTGGACAACGGGCTGATCGTGACCAAGAATCTGTCGGACACGCGCAACGCCCTCTTGAGCGTGATCGATGCCGACAACTTGTCACTGGTCGGGCCGGGGACCGAGTGCCCCGAGCCATCGATCGCGCGGCTCAGCGCCATCGGCAACAGCGTCTATGTGGTCGGCGTACGCTCCATCATGCGTTACCACTGGAATACGCAGACCGACACGCTCGAACGCGATACCGACTGGCGCCTGGACTACATCGCGGGCAGCGCGCAGACCTACGGCTGGGACGTCGTGCTCGACGGCGCCAACGCCTGGTTCATGGACAACGGCCGGCACCGTTACCTGTACACCATGGTCGGGGCGGGCGTCAGCCGCAGCGCCATCCGGCTGATCCGTGTCTCGATGTCCGACGCCCGCGACCACGCGTACACCACGATCAGCGGCTTGCCCGGCGGCAGCGTGACCAACCCGCCCCTGGTAGACCTGCGCCGACGCATCGTGGTGGCCTACGACAGCGCGAACCGCTATTTGCGCGCCTGGCATTTCGACCCGCTCAGCGGCGCCCTGCGATCGTTGTGGCACAAGCCCGATTTCGGCTGTGCCAGCCACATGCTGCTGTATCCCGACAGTGGCGAGTTGCTTGTCAACGACTACCGCGCGCTGGGCGAAGAGGTCGTGTTGCTCGACATCGCGACCGGCCTGGAGCGCGCACGCGTGCGCAGCGGCGGCCTGACGCAAGGCGTGGTGTTTCCCAGCGCGGGCAGGGGCCGCGACCTGTATTGGTCGTCGATGGGACGGCTGGCGCGGATATTCGTCCAGTGAGCCTGCACATCGCACCGACTGACATCTCAGAAAATCACGACATCGACCTCCATGCGAAAACCGATGATGAAACGCCCACTCCTGATCACCTGCGGCGCCGTGCTGCTGCTGGCATTGGCGGCCTACCTGCTGCGCGTGCCGCTCATCATGGCCCTGGTCGCACCGCTGGCGGCGCACCGGCTCGCCACCGACACGGCGGCCGAACTGCCCGATGGCCTGCATGTGGGTCTGTGCGGCTCCGGCTCGCCGTTTCCCGACGAGGGCCGCGGCGGTCCATGCACGCTGGTGTTGGCCGGCAAGCGGCTATTCGTGTTCGACGCCGGCAACATGAGCACACGCAACATCGGCAAGATGGGTTTCCAGCACGGGCAGATCGAGGCGCTCTTTTTGACGCATTTCCACTCCGACCATATCGACGGCCTGGGAGAACTGCTGTTGCAGCGCTGGGTCGCCGGCAGCAACCGGGCACCGCTGCCAGTGGTTGGACCGGCCGGTGTCGAACAGATCGTGTCGGGCCTGGCCCAGGTCTACCGGCAGGACCAGGGTTACCGCGTCGCACACCACGGCGACGCCACCGTGCCGCGCAGCGGCTTCGGAGGGCAGGCCATGCCTTTCACGCCAGCAGCCGACGGCCGCGTCGTGGTGCTCAAGGACACCGACCTGGAAATCAGCGCCTTTGTCGTCGACCACACACCGGTACATCCGGCCGTCGGTTACCGCATCCGCTACAAGGACCGCAGCGTCGTTCTCAGCGGCGACACCAAGCAGTCGGCGGCAGTGCAGCGCGAGGCTGCGGGCGTTGATCTGCTGGTGCACGAGGCCTTGTCCGAGCCGCTACTCGCCGTGTTGCGCAAGGCCGCGGCGGATCAGGGGCGCACCCATCTGGAAAAGATCTTCCTCGATATCGCCGATTACCATGCCACGCCCGAACAGGCTGCAGCGACCGCGCGTGACGCCAAGGTGCGTTACCTGCTGCTCAACCACATCGTTCCGCCGCTGCCGCTGCCCGGCATGGAGACGGCCTTCCTGGCCGACGCGCCCAAGATCTTCTCCGGGCCGCTGCGGGTCGGGCGCGACGGCGACCTGCTGAGTCTGCCAACCGGCACGACCAGCATCACGCTGCGC